>Ga0182024_10002931_pt1 | contig 41553 bp, 32 predicted proteins | sample P32metaG_FD_120480 | JGI IMG/M metagenome (GOLD analysis project Ga0182024, IMG submission 120480) | Permafrost microbial communities from Stordalen Mire, Sweden - P3-2 metaG (Illumina Assembly) | ecosystem: Environmental > Terrestrial > Soil > Wetlands > Permafrost | place: Sweden: Stordalen... | reverse complement strand
GAAGCAGCCTTCGCTGAGATCGCCGCGCTGACCCGGTAGCCGAAGGAGTACGACGGCAGCCAGGCGGGAGCCAACACGCCTATCTTGAACCCTGACGCCGTCGCGCCTTTAGGGAGCTGAGCTTTCAAGTATGGGATCAAGATCTGTTGCAGGCACGGCAGCAGTTTTTTGCCCGTCAACCCGGCGAGGTCCTGCAGTGCGTCGCTTCGGTCCCGGACCACTGTCACGTCGCTGGTGACCTCCGCGTTGCCCTGGTCGAAGTACGGGGAGTTGATGTCGACGACGTCGATCTTCGGTGGGTCTTGTGCGCCAGAGCACACGGCAAGCTGGTTGTTCATGGCGTCACCGGAACTGGTGTCGACGTTGGGAGATTGTGTCCAGCCCGGCAGGTCGCTGCCGACCAGGTTGATCTTGGCCGCCTCCGCCCGTGCCTCTGCTGCCGTCAGGCCGGGTGTCGAAGCTGCGATCGCCGGCCCTGCGACCGCAACAGTACAGGCTATGGCTAGCACCGAAAGAGCCGTACCCACAAGGCTGGTAGCCCTCAACTTAGGGACCTCCTTTGCGCGAAGAGCGCAACCGCAAGCCTCGGCCGGAAGCCTGCTGACCTTTAGCAATGGTGCCTTACCAGAGTTCATCCAGGTTTCCCCGGTGCGACACCACCGTGACGTCACTGCGCAACCGCCAGTTCAAGGGGCCGGTTTATAGTCCGTCCATGACTCCTGTACGCCCAGCCAGCGTGCGCCGCGTCCGGCGCGCCGCCCATCTAGCTTCGGCCACCGCCGTGTGTGCCACGTCTCTCGCCCCGATAGCAGAACATCCCGTTAGGTCTCGGCGTGTGAGAGATGGGTCGTCCGGGTACCAAGAAAGATAGCAAGCCCCGCGCCTCGCGACGGTCATGGAGCGTCGGTTTCGGCGGCCCCTATTGCCTGGTTGCTGACCAGCCAGGGGTTGCCGGTGGCGCGAAATGGTAAGTAAAAGGAGGCATTTATGGCTACGACGAAACGAAGCCCGGGCATGACCACGGCCGAGAAGGACCGTCTAGCGGACAGCAAGTTTGCGTTCCCTGACGAACGCAAGGAGCCGTTGAACGACGCCGCTCATGTTCGAAATGCCATCGCCCGGTTCGACCAGGTCGAAGGCGTGAGCGACGCGGAGCGGGACCGAGCCTGGGGGCGCATCGTGGCCGCGGCGAAGAAGTACGACGTCGAAGTCTCGGCCACCAACTGGCGGGAGTTGTCCGAGGGCGGCAAGGCCAAGAAGCGCTGATACCCCGGACGCGGTTCTCTGCTGGTGAGCGCAGCCATCATCCTTCGAGGTAGCGCAGCACCGCCAATACGCGGCGGTGGTCGCTGGAGGTCGCGGGCAAGTCCAGCTTGGAAAAAATGTTGGCCACGTGTTTCTCTACCGCCCCCTCCGAGATTACGAGGCTGGCAGCGATGGCCGAGTTGGTCCGCCCTTCCGCCATCAGAGCCAATACCTCCCGCTCCCGGCCGCTCAGCCCGGCCAGAGTGTCGGTGCGGCGAGAGGCACCCATCAGCTGGGTGACGACCTCTGGGTCGAGGGCGGTGCCTCCCGAGGCTACCCGCACCAGAGCCTCGACGAAGTCGGCGACATCGGCGACCCTGTCCTTGAGCAAGTAGCCGATCCCGGACGCGCCCCCCGCGAGCAGTTCGGCCGCGTAGCGGGTCTCTACGTACTGGGAGAACACCAGGATCCCGACGTCGGGATGGCTCCGGCGCAGCCCGATGGCGGCCCGCAGCCCCTCGTCGGTGAACGTCGGAGGCATGCGGATGTCGACCACTGCCACGTCGGGTGGGTCGGTAGCGATCGCCTGCTCCAAGCTGGCGGCATCGCTGACCGCGCCGATGACAGCGAAGCCCCTGTCAGTGAGCAGCTGTACCAAACCGTCGCGCAGGATTGCAGAATCCTCGGCGATCACAACCCTTATTGCGTCGGCAGCTGGCATGTTCAAGAGCGTGAGGGAAGGTCGACGGTAACGGCCGTCGGCCCGCCTGGTGGGCTGGCGATGCTGAGGTGCCCGTCGACTGCGCCCACGCGGTCCGCCAGCCCGGCCAGCCCGCTCGACGAGGGGCCGAGCCGGTCGAGTGCAGCGCCGCCTTGCCCGTTGTCGCGCACCACGATCCTCAGCCACGGCCCGTGTTGCGCGCAGGTGAGAGAGGCTCGGGACGCGCGGGAGTGCTGGGCGACGTTGGCGAGCAGCTCAGCGGCGCAGAAGTAGGAGATTGCCTCGATCGCCGGGCTTGGCCGGCTCAGGATCGACACCGTCACCTCAGTGGGCACGGCGCTGCGCGAGGCAAGGGTGGCGAGGGCGTTTTCCAGGCCGGTGTCGAGCGCTGGAGGATGGATTCCCCGTGCCAGGTCGCGGAGGTCGGTGATGGCATCCTTGGCGCCGCGATGAGCTTCATCGATCAGCCGTTTGACGGCCGCGAGCTCGGCGGTGTCATCCCCGCCACCTAGGTGGTCGAGCTTCTCTTTGGCCTGGCCGAGCCGCATCGCCAGAGCAACCAGCTGGGCTTGGGTGCCGTCGTGGAGGTCGCGCTCGATACGGCGGAGGGTCTCGCTGGCGGCCTGGAGGGTCTTGGATCTCGACTCCTCGAGGCTTCTAACCCGGGACGCCGCAGCCCCGGGCCCTAGCATGAGCTGCATCATCCCCCTGTCCAGGTAGACGACCAATCTCATCGTCCACGGGGCGACAAGGAGGAGGACGAGGCCTGATACGAATATGGCGACGTGGGTAGCGAACCCGGGCGGCGACCCGCCGTTGCCGGGGTCGAACGGCCGACCAAATAGGCCGAACCTGGCTTGCGCGCCGCCACCCAACAACGGGGAAGCGATACCTGAGAGCGCTTCGAGCCAGACGCTTAGGGCGAACCAGACGCCAAAGACCGTGAGCGGCAGCTTGGCCACGAAGTAACCCACCGCCCGCCAAGCCGCCCGGTCGCCGAGGGAAGCCCGTAACCATGCGAACAAACCCGGACGTGGGCTGAGAGGCTCAGGTTCGGAGATCTCCTCGCCCAGCATCCTTCGCGCCAGCGCCCGTTGCCAGCCGGCGAGCCCTCTCGCGACCCGCAAGTCGCCGGCCAAGACAAGGACGCCGACGAGTACGACCGCGAGCGCCAGCCCGGCCATCCCGAGCGCAGCCAAGAGGAACACCGCTGTACAAGCCAGGGCGGAGCTGGCGAGGAAGAACCCCAGCTCCGCCCAACTGCGCTTTTGAAAAGGCTCCCGGGCGACCAACCAGGCCAGGCGTTTGACCTGATCGGCTCGCTGCTCGGGGATCCGGATCTGCACCCAGCGTCCCCCGGCGCCGGCCAAGCTCAAGCGTCTCGGCGGAGGAACAGCGCCCCGCCGACGGCGAGGGCGATCGCAGCGTACATGGCCATCAGCAACAACCCTATGCCCGGCGAGAGCGGTTGGAGCACCCCTCCCTGTCCGGGCCCAGGCCCTTGTTGGTTGACCGTGGACATGATCGAGTTGGTCAGGATGTTCGTTGGCACGTAGCGAAGGTCAGGTTCGGAAATGCCGTGCATCACGAGCGGGAGGACGAACACGACGCCGACGAAGGCCGCGATCGCCGCGGCCGTGCTGCGCAACATCAACCCGAAACCGAACGACATGAGGGCCATGAGCGCGATGAACACACCGGTCATGACGACAGCCCGGAGGGCGCCTGGCGACCCGAGGCTCGCCGAGGGAGCACCGCCGCCGGAAAGGATCGCCTGTCCTAGGAAAAACGCGGCGAAGCTGAGAAGTTCACAGAAGGCCGTAATGGCCACGGCCGCCACGCCGATCTTGGCCGTCAGCAGGATGGGCCGCTTAGGAGTGGCCGCCATTGACGCGCGGATGGTGCCGCTCGAGTACTCGCCGGTAATGAGCAACGCCCCGAAGACTCCGCCGGTCAGGCCGGCGACGATCAGGCCGACCAGCGAGTTTTGTGTCGGGTCGAAGCCCTGGTAATAACCGGGAAATTTGTGCAACTGGCCGTTGGCTACAAGCCCAGTCACCAACAGCCCTGCGACGACCGTGAGGCCGACGGTGATTGCGGTCGATCGCAGGGTCAGGACCTTGAGGACCTCGGACTTGACCACGTTCGTGACGCGGTAGTGCCCAACTGGGGCGCTTTGGATGGCCTGGGTCATAACTATCTCTCCTTCGCGCCGGCGGCAGCCGCCCCGGCCATCGTTGACGGGCGGTACTCAACCTCGTCTTGTGTCAGTTCCATGAACGCGTCCTCCAAGGACGCAATGATCGGCGTGAGCTCGTAGATCCGCAGGCCACCTTGTGCCGCCACTTCGCCGATCTGCGGGGAGGTCAGCCCCTCGACTGTCAAGGACCCACCGTCGCCGTCGGACACATTGCCCCCGATTGCGGTGAGCGCCGACGTGAATGCGACCAGGTCGGGCGTGACCAGCTTGACGGTCCCGCCCCCGCTCCTGGCCACGAAGTCTGACACGCTCGTCTCGGCGATCAGCCGGCCCCGGCCGATTACAACCAACCGGTCGGCGGTCATGGCCATCTCGCTGATGAGGTGGCTGGACACAAACACGGTCCGGCCCTCCGCAGCCAAGCCCCGGAGGAAGTGGCGGACCCAGCGGATGCCTTCGGGGTCGAGACCGTTGACCGGCTCGTCGAAGAGCAACACTCCCGGGTCGCCCAGCAGGGTTGCTGCAATGCCGAGCCGCTGGCCCATGCCGAGCGAGAACTTCCCGGCCCGCCGGTTGGCGACAGAGCTCAGGCCCACCTGGTCGAGGACCTCGTCGACCCGGCGCAGCGGGATGTCATTGGTGAGGGCCATCCACCGGAGGTGGTTGCGCGCGGTCCGAGCCGGGTGGAATGCTTTCGCCTCGAGCAGGCCGCCGACCTCCCGCAGGGGCCACGTCAACTCGGGATAGGGTTTTCCGCCGATCAGGGTCGACCCCGAGTCCGGGTAATCGAGGCCCATTATCATCCGCATAGTCGTCGACTTACCCGAGCCGTTCGGTCCCAGGAAACCGGTGACCATACCGGGCGGGACCTCAAAGGTCAGGTTGTCGACAGCCGTCGATGCGCCGTAGCGCTTGGTAAGTGAGTGTGCAGTAATCATTACAACTAAGGCTAAACGCCCGCTCTGCTTGGCGAAATACCGCTAGGGGGCGTCTTTCAGGTTGGGGTAGCCCGCTGCGAAGGTGGGGCTAGCCCCAGCGAGCCCCGGCCCGCCCCGGCCTATCATCAGGTGGTTTCCCGTCGGTACGCCGCTCGGAACCGCCGCACAGTGGGCTCCTCGGGGTCGGGATAATCCTCGAAGGCGATGTTGGTCAATCCCAAGTCTTCGAACCTCATCATCTCCTCGGAGGTCAGCGGCCACGGCATTGAACCTGGGTCGTCAGTCGGCTCACGACCCCTAGCTATGACAAAGAGGGTGTCGCCGGTGACGGAGGTGAGCGCACCGAATGAGGCTGCCCGCTCTGGGCTCTCGGGAGGAAGCACCTGGACCGTATAGGCCTCAACCACGAGATCGAACCGTTGTCCCGCCAATTCCCTTGGCAGGTTCAACAGGTCGGCGACGATGTAGTTGACGGAGCTGTGGGGGAACCGTCGACGGCATGCCGAGACGGCACTCGGAGCGATGTCGAACGCCGTGACTGCCAGTCCGCGAGCGGCCAGCCAGTCGGAGTCGTCACCTAGCCCGCACCCGACCACAAGCGCGCTTTTGAGATGCTGCTGGTCCAGGAGAGGCCACGTAACAAGGTGCGGGTTCGGTCGCATGTCTGCCCACGGCACCTCGGCCTCGCCCGCAGAAGCCGCCGCGTACAACTCCTCGAACCACCGCAGTGGCTCACCGTTGGCGACCGCATCTGCTGCATAGGCTCGTGCGCGGGCTCGATCAACAACCACAGGTGCAAACTACCTAACGGCCTGCTTCAATTTTAGCCAGTCTCAAACTCGAGCCGGTCGGGGCTAATCGTCACTGGCCGCTAGTACCGTTCGAGATAGGTCGCCTTTTGAAAGTAGGTGACCGTATCGCCGGCCCAGTGCTGGCCTTTGGCAGGCAGGTCCGTTGGCTAGGAGCTTGTCCATGTGCGGAACGCTCGCGGGGCTAAAACAGGCTTGTCCAGCATTTGCCGCTCGCTTCGACGCGGCGCTCGTGGCGCCTGCTCAGCTGGCCGAGGTGCTGGCTGACGCAGGCACGCTCGAGAAGATCTTCGCCAACATCGCGCTACAAGATCGGTGCTTCGGCGTTGCCACTGAGCCGAGGGTCGTGGTGGAACATCGGCCACGCCCCCGCCTGGTCGACATTGCGGCCCTGAGAGCCCGGGAGTTGGAAATGCTCGACCGTACCGATGTCGTGGGCGTTGTAGCCGGCCACCGTTATACCGACGCTCCCGTTGGGGTCGTCGGTCACCAGGGCCGAGTTCTGCAAACCCACCCCCTGTTCCAACGTGGCCATGACCTTGCCGGTGCGGCCATCAAGCACTTCGGCCCCACCGGTAGCGGCGACGATGATGTCTTGGTAGCCGGCACCCAAATTGGCCGTTACGACGCTACCGATTACCTCACCGGGTGCCCTCTGGCGCCACAGCACGGAGCCGGTGGCACCGTTCAGGGCGTAGACGGACCCTCCACCATGTTGGTCGTTGCTGCCCTCGACAACTTCCAGCGCGCCGTTGCCGAACAGGTTCGCCAAGGCCGGACTGGAGGTGGTCAAGCCGTCCAATATTGTTGACCACACGAGGTGGCAGTGGCGGTCGAGGGCGAGAAAGGCGTCGGTATCGCGCGCGCGCGGCCAGAAGTTGCCGGTTCCTATGGCGATTCCTTCTGCGCCACCGGCCAAGAACCGGCCCACGGCGGGTGAGGAATCGACCGACTGGTGGGGGTGGTAGTCGCAAATCAGGCCCCCAGGAGGGCTATTGGTCCCGGCGTTCCCGGTTGGCGCGAGGACGCGCACGTGGCCCCCCTGGACGTAGTGGACGCCAAAGGCCAAACCGGCGGTCTGGCCCCCACCCTCGATGATCTCGGTTTTGCCAGTGCCGTAAAGGTCGGCCAGGGCCGGGGTGGCGTAGTCCCCGTCTCCTTGGAACCACGGGAAGCCGGGGAGGACGGCGCCAGTAGCCGCATTGATGGCGTCCTGGTGCTGGCCGACGGACGGGGCCACCACGTCCGTGCTGCCTTGAAGATCCCCTACGGCGAGGGAGGCGACGACACCTGATTTGTAGCTCGCACCCGGGTTGTGCACGGCCACGTACCAGAGCTCTTTGCCATCGGGACGGAAGGCCTCGTACCCGCCTTCGTGAGGGGCTCCTGCGCTACCGATCCCGACAAAGACGGTGTCGTTGGGCGAGCCTGAGCGCAAAACCGCCACCGACGGGGTCGAACCAACGGGGACCCCGCCGGTAGTTGCCGGCCAACCCGGTATGGGTGCACCGGTGGCTAGAGAGAAGGCATAGATATGGCCGCCTTTGTCACCAACGACAACCGCACTGGCACCACCGAGGGTCGCCAGATTGGGTGACGACAAGCTGATCGGGCTGCCGTCGGAAACCGTTTGAGACCAGACCTCCACAAAAGTGAGGCTTTGCGCGCTTACCGGCACAGCAGTCGCCATTTGCCCGGCAACAAGTGTAAGGGCCGCTAAAAGCCTAAGCGGACGCGGGCCAATTCTGTCTTTACGCGTCAACCTGTCTGCCTCCCCTCAGGGCGCTTTGCGGCTGATCTTAGCTTGGCCCGTCCCTGCAGGCGGTCGCTTCACCAGCCCTCGCAGGAGGCCGCTTCATCCAGTCCCGGCAGCCTAGGAGCCAACCTAGGAGCCAACCTAGGAGCCAGCCAGGAGCCCGCTCAGAGGTGGGTCAGGAGCTCACCCCTTTACGGCGCCGGCCAAACGACCGCGCACCAGGTGTTTCTGTAGCAAGAAGAACATGAGCGCCATGGGGATTATGGTCAGCAACGAGGCGCCCAATTTAAGGGGGAACTGGTTTCCCGAGGATAGGCCCCCGTTTACCAGGTTGGCCAGACCGGTGGTCAGTGTGTAGTACTTGGGTGAGATAGTGGCGATCAAAAAGAACTGGAACTGGTTCCACGACCCCTGGAACGAGATGATGGTAAGGGTGATCAGCCCGGGTCGTACTGCCGGGAGGACGATGTTCCAATAGATCTGCCAGGTGCTTGCCCCGTCTATACGGCCCGCCTCTTCGAGGGCGACCGGTACCTGCAGGAAGAACTGGCGCATCAAGAAGATACCGACAGCGTCGGCGGCGATCGGGATGATCATCCCCGGGTAGGAGTTGAAAAGGTGAAGTTGTTTTAGCACCAGGAACTGAGGGATCAACAGGACCACACCGGGGACCGCCATAGTGGCCACAATGAACGCGAATATAAGTTTGCGCCCCCGGAACTCTAGGCGGGCCAGGGCATAACCGGCGAGGCTGTCCAAGACGACACGGGCCATTGTGATCATCACGGCCACGAACGCGCTGTTGAACAACCAACGCGGCACGTCGGTCACCGAGGCCGTCGACCCGATGCCGAAGATCTGGTCCCACGCCGAAAGAGTCACCGGGTGAGGGATGGGGCTCAGCGGGTTCAAGGTGGCATCACTGTCGGTTTTGAACGAGGTAACCAGGGTGATGATGAACGGGGCAATGAAGACCAGGGCGAAGAACACCAAGACCAGGTAGCCCAACGCACGCCGGACCGCCGCCTGAGGGCTACTGGGCCTCACTTGGTCAGGTCCTCTTTAATGAACCTGCGCTGGAGCACGGTCAAGAAGATGATCAAGCAGAACAATAAGAACGCCACTGCTGCCCCGGCTCCGAAGTTGCTGTCCTGGAAGCTGACCTGGTACGCGAAGTAGGAGGGCGTGATGGTCGTTGGGTTCTGAGGCCCAAGCAGGACGACCTGGTCGAAGACCTGCCAGGTAGATATGAACCCGAGGGTCACCACGAGTACAAGCGCGGGCCGCAGCATGGGAACCGTTACGAAGCGGAACCTCTGCCACGGAGTGGTGCCGTCAATGGAACTGGCCTCGTCCACTTCTTCCCCGATGGCCTGCATCGCGGCTAGGAAAAAAAGCATGAAGGTCCCCGACGTCGTCCACACAAGCAGGATGATGAGCACGCACATGCCGATGGAAGGCCCGGCGACCCAGTTCCACAGCGAAAGCCCGATGAACATATGGTTGCCCCAGCCGGGGCTTGATATACCGAGACCGTTGAGGATATTTGTGAATACACCGTTCTGGTCGTAGATCCAATCTGGGCCTTTGGCGCCGAACCACCCAAGGATGGTGTTGACGACGCCGTCGCCTTGGAAGAGAAATATAAAAACGATGGTTATAGCAATCGAGCTGGTGACCGACGGGAAATAAAAGGCGGTCCGGAAAAATCCCTTGGCCCGCAGGAACTTGCTGTTGACGAGATTGGCCAGCCACAGGGCGAGCACCGTTTGGAGGGGCACGGTGAACAGGAAGAAATAGAAGTTATCGCGAATCGAGGTGGCGAAGTCTGTCTGGTACAGCCCGGGCCTGGTTACCAGCGTGCGGTAATTGGTAAGGCCGACGAACTGGACGCTGTGGCTGAAGGGGCTCGTCAGGCCCGACCAGTTTGTGAAACTGACATAGAGCGCCAGGAATATTGGGATGACCATGAACAGCACGAGGATGGCGACCGAGGGGGAAACGAAGAGCCAGCCGAAGAGGTTCTCGCCCCGGCGTAGCCGAGATCTGCCGCTCTTAGGCTTAGCCCGTGCCCCATCACGGGGCGCCGGGGCGTCGGCTGTGAGCTCCCCGCGAGTGTTGATCGGCGCTCCGGTCTGGGGAACTGTCGCCATCCGTCCCTCCTGTAGAGGTGCGAGCGGGCAGCGTGGTGCCGGGCCGGACGGCGCAGCACCACAAAGCCTCGGGTCGTGTCAGGGCTGCAGCAGCGCCTGCGCGTTGGTCTGCATGCCCGACAGCATCTGCCGTGGGCTCGCGCTGGCAAGACCGTCTATTTCGTTGTTGAAAGCGGTCTCTACCGTGGCGAAGCCGACGGTGGCCACTTGGGGAAGGGCATAGACGTTACCTTGGACGAAGGCCGAAACATTGGGTGTCTCAGTGCCGGTGGCCACCGTCGTCGTGTGCTCCTTGGCCCATTCCTGGGCGACGGACGGCCGGGATGGCATCACGCCGAAGGCGTTGGCGAACCTGAGCTGCTGGGCCGGTGACGCCAGGTACTTGACGAAACTGACGGCCGCGGCTGTGTACTTGCTGCTCGCGGCGATGCCCCAGCAGTTGGTGAATACCAGCGTCCCATGCTTGCCCGTAGGGCCGGCCGGCAAAGGCACCACTTCGTAAGGGATCTTCGGGTAGTCGCTCTGCATGGCACCGATGATCCAGTTCCCCTCGACTGTCATGGCCGCCAGGCCCGTGCCCAAGGCTTCGCCGCCCCAGCCGGCGTCGACGCCATCGCCAGGCGTGAACTTCAGGTAGCCCTTCTTGGCCAGGCCCTGCAGGTACGTGAGCGCCTGGACGTCTTGGGGAGAGTTGAACGCGAAGCCGGTGCCGGATTTGTTCATGTACGAGCCTCCGGCCTCAGCGAAGAACGCCCCTACGCGGTCCAGGCTGTTGGACATGACCAGTCCTGTGACGTGGCCCGTCGTCAGCACCTTGGCGTCGTAGGCAAGCTTGGCCCACGTGGTTGGCAGGTCGGCGTTGGTCAGCCCGGCCGCGTTCCACATGTCGGTGTTGATCTCGATGGCTAAGGTTGAGGAGTCCTTCGGTACGCAGTAAAAGGTATGGTTGTAGGTATACGCCTGCACGAGCGAGGGATAGAAGTCGCTCGCTGGGTCTACCGAGGGACCGCTCGGGAGGAGCTGGGCATTTTTCGCCATGCTCTCGAACATGGGCGTCTCGCCGTAAAAGACATCGGGCGGCGTGCCCCCCGAGAAGGCCTCGGTGAGCTGCAGCGTCAGGTTTGAAGAATTGATCGTGTTGACTTTGTTGCCTGTCGATTTGGCCCAAGCCGCAGCTGCCGCCTTGTCGGCGTTCGTTTCGGCAGGACCAGAAGATGCGATCATGAAATTGAGGGTCACACCATGGGTTCTGCCCACCAATGTGGGACCGCTCGACGCCGTTGCGGCGGTTGGCGTCATCGCTACGAGGGCCGCTGAGACGCCGAGGCCCGTTATCGCCTTCCATCGTTTCATTTGCGTTGTTCCTTTCTGTTGCTACCAGTTAGAGGAAGGTCCCTTTTCGCCCCGCCGCCTTCGGTACCCGAGCGGCGGAGCGCAGTCGCGCGAGGCTCGCCGCTGTTCTCCCGGGGCTCGCCGCTGCTCTCCCGGGCCACCAGCCACGGCGTCAGGAGCTCTCGGGTCGGGCGGCGCTGGGCATCTGAAAGCTCTGCCAGCAGCACTTCGACCAGCTTGTGGGCCACATCCTCGATGGGCTGGCGGACGCTAGAAAGGCGCGGCCGCAGCACCGACGCCGCCAGGCTGTCGTCAAAGCCGACAACGGAAAGGTCACGGCCGACCGTGAGGCCGCGGTCCTCGATGGCCCGCGATGCGCCGATGGCCATGGCGTCGCTCACGCACACCAGGGCGGTGGGAGGGTCGGCGGAGGCCATCAGCTCCTCTGCCAACGCGTGACCGGAAACCATGCCATCTTCGGCTCGCGCCACCAAGCCCGTGGCGGGGAGGCCGAGGGTCTCCACCGCCGCTTGCCAACCTTGGAAGCGGTCGTCGCCCACTCCCGAGCCTTGGGGTAGGCCGAGGAAACCGATCCGGGAATGGCCGAGCTCGGCCAGGTGATGGACGGCTTGCGAAGTGCCGCCGGCGCCGTCGACGTCGACCCAGGAGTGGTTAGGGCGCGCCACGCCCCAGGGACGCCCGAAGGCTACGAAACGAGCGCCCTGGTCGATCAGCCAGCCCGGACGCACGTCGCCATGGTGCGTGTTGGCGAGGACGAGCCCGTCTACCGCATTCCGCCGCAGGAGGTCGTCAAGGGCCCCGATCTCGTCGTCGTCGTCGGCAGCCGAGAAAGTAAGCACCCCGTAACCCTTTTCCCGGGCGGCATCGCACAACGCGTGCAATAGGCGGTCAAGGACGCCACCGGTGCCGGCGTGATTGCCCGGGAGCAGGCGGCAACCGATCACTTGGGTGGCGCTGGTACGTAGCGACCGGGCGGCCTGACTGGGACGGTAACCCAGCTCGTCGATTGTCCCGAGGACCTTCTGGAGCGTCTCCGGCCGTAGGCGGTGGGGAGCGTTAGCTGCATTGGAGACGGTCTGGCGCGATACTCCTGCTCGCCTGGCAACCACCTCGATCGTGGGCCGTTTCTTCCCCCCGGCCAGCGGCTTTTTCACTTGTGCCATCCGGAGCAGCCCCTCACACCTGCTGCTCCTACCCAGCTAGTAGCCATGCCGCACCCCTCAAGTCGGCTCCACTTGATCGTTCAAAAGCTTTATACCCTAATGTCATATGAACGATCAAGTCACGCCCCGGAGGAGGTCGATCGCTTTGGGTCAGCCCTACCTGAACAATCTCGTATCCGCAGTGAGCGCCCCCGCGATGTCGCTGTCGGCACGCAGCGGCCAGATCCGGCCGCTCGGTGCCGAGGGGCTGTACGTTCACGACCTGCGGGCACTGAGCCGGCTCGAGGTAACCGTAGACGGCACCGAGCCCGTCCCCTTGGGGTACGAGCTTTGCGGAGGGGCCACCAACCGCTTCGACGCCACCCTGCCGCCTGACGAGGGTGATGGCCCATCCTTGGTGCTCCTCCGGCGCCGAACGTTGGGTGAGGCCGGGATGGTGGAGAGGTTCACGGTCAAGTCCTACGCGGAGACAACCAGGAACTTTGGGGTCGAGGTCGCCCTGGCTTGCGACCTGGCTGCCATCTCGACCGTGAAGGCCGGGCTGCGTCCAACCGACCAGCCCGCCACCGCCACCCCGGACGGGTTGGCATGGGACGTGCCCGGGCAGTGCTCGGTGCGAGCGGCGGGGTCCCCCGTACCCACCAGGGTAAACGCGGCCGACGGGAGCCTCGGGTGGGACATCGCTGTCGAGGCCGGTCATTCGGTCACTTTGCAGCTGACGGTCGAGCTCAGCGAGGACTCGTCTCGCGCTGCGGTCCTTCCTCCGTCGCCGGGAGCACGGACCGCGCTGCCAGTGCCGACGGTGATGGCGCTCGACGAACGGCTGCGCCAGTGGGTCGAACTGAGCCTGGCCGACGCAAGCCAGTTGCAGGCGGCACTGCCGGACGGGCGCGCCGAGGTATTCCTTGCCGCGGGTGCTCCGTGGTACCTGACCCTGTTCGGCCGGGACTCGATATGGGCGGCCCGCATGCTGCTCCCGATTGGGACCGAACTCGCTCTCGGTACGCTGAGAGCACTGGCGCGGCGCCAAGGCCGTTCGTTCGACGCCCGGACCGGTGAGCAACCGGGGAAGATCCTCCACGAAGTGCGCCGCCAGACCAACTACGACGAGACCTCGGCAAAGGTCCGGGCCCTCCCCCCTGTCTATTACGGGACGATCGACGCCACTCCGCTCTGGGTGTGCCTTCTCCATGACGCCTGGAGATGGGGACTGCCCGAAGCCGACGTCGTACCGCTTCTCGGCCCCCTGCGCAGCTGCCTGGATTGGCTGGCCGGAAGCGTGCGGGGCGGCGACGGTTTCGTGAGCTACATAGACGAGTCGGGCCGGGGGTTGGCCAACCAGGGCTGGAAGGACTCCCCGGGCGCCATTCAGTCCCGGGACGGGCGATTGGCCCGGCCCCCTATTGCCCTGTGCGAGGTGCAGGGTTACGCTTACGAAGCGGCCAGTGCCGGGGCCACGCTGTTTGAAGCGTTCGGCCTGGACGGCGCTGGGCGGTGGCGCCACCTGGCGGCGGAGCTGGCCGATCGCTTCCGCTCGCATTTCTGGGTGACCGACGAAGAAGGTCCCTACCCCGCTATCGCGTTGCAGGACGACGGTACCCCCGTGGACTCGCTCAGCTCCAACATCGGCCACCTGCTCGGCACCGGCCTCCTCAGCCCAGAAGAAAGCGCCCTCGTAGCGCGCCGGCTCGGGGCCCCCGACCTGAACAGCGGTTTCGGCCTGAGGACCCTGGCCACCTCCTCTCTCGGGTACAACCCGTTCAGTTACCACCGCGGGTCGGTCTGGCCCCACGACACCGCCATCGCCATTGGGGGACTGGCCCGCACGGGCGGTGAGGAGGCGCAAAGGTCTGCGAACCTCCTCATTGAAGGGTTACTGAGTGCCGCAGAGGCTTTCGACTACCGGCTACCTGAGCTGTACAGCGGGTGCGAGAAGGCAGGGCACCGACGACCGCTGCCGTACCCGGCCGCGTGCCACCCTCAGGCGTGGACAGCGGCATCGTCCATCGCCGTCCTGGCCGCCCACCTCGGGATCAGCCCAGACGTGCCCAACCGCCGTATCGTGCTCGCTCCCTAGGTGCCCGGGAGACGTTCTTGGTAGCGGGCCTGAGGGGCCGGCCGTACTAGCACGGTCGCATTCCAGGAGACCGTCGCGCCGCAGGCCACCCGGCTCTTGGGTGGGGGCGAGCAAGCCATGCGCTCGGAACTAGCGTGCGCCAGACCCGTATGCGTAGCCTTGAAGTTCGTGGCGGTCACGTTTTTGGACAGCATTAGGGTCAAAGGCGCAATAGTGAGTACCCCAGGGGGGGAAACCTGGACCGGGTGCCATTTCAACGCGCTGGTTGGCGAGACCGAGAGGAATACGAGCAACTTTTCGCCCACCGTTATGCAGACCTCTTTGCCGTTCTGTGCGTTGCCGATGGACACGTTGTAGCCCGGACCGGCGCCCTGAACGGGGGTGCACGGTCCTGGACGGGTGGGCAGTACGGGCGCGCCGGCCGCGCCCACCGCCCCGCTGCCTTCGACGGCCAAGGTGGCCACCAACGCGGCCAGAGCACTCGCCCGGAAGTTCTTGGACGTGAACCTCCGCATGCGGCGCCTCCTTTCCGTAAAGGGACGTCCTCAACATGAAGGTTAGTGCGACCGCGACGGTTTGACCTCGCAGGGGCCGCCGCACCGGAGGCGCTCGGGCGCCAAGACGCCGTGCCTCCGGCCAAGGGTCGGGCCCGACCGGGGCCGCGCTGGCCCCGGTCACCTTGATCTTGTTCAGGCCCTCAGGGCGCGGCGTTCACGACGATGGTGAGGGCCTCATTGGTCGTCCCTACCGTGTTGGTGGCTGAGACGGTCAATGGGTAGCTGGCGGCCGACCCGGGCTGCGGCGTGCCCGAGATAATGAGCACCCCATCGGTGCCGTCGCTGGCGCTGAGCCCGGCTGGCAGGGTGCGCGGTTATCGACTCAGCGGGCGTCGGGTAACCGGTGCTCACGAGCTCGATTGTCGTTGGCTCGCCTACCAGCACTGTGTCAGTGGACCGAGCTGGTGAGAAGTTCGGGGCCTGGTTGACGGTGAGGGTGAAGGCGTGGGTGCTAGCACCCGCCCGGTTGGTGGCCGTGAGGGCGAAGTAGTAGATGCCCCCGCTACCGACGGACGGCGTGCCCTCCAGCAGCGCCGTGCCTCGCGTGGTCCCACTGAGGAACGCTAATTCCTGGGAGCGGCGTTTAGGGGGTTGCTGCCGGCACGTGTCGGCCTACTCGGCTTTGCTCTAGGGCTCTAGGGAGCTCCGGCGTTCTCGAAGACGCTTAGCACTGGCGGCGCGTTCGGTGCGGAACGCCCGAATGTGTGCCAAGGTTTCGTCGAGGCGGGCAATTAGTTGGTCGTTGGCGACAATCGCCTCGTCGAGCAGTGCCCGTTGCCTCTCGGGAGGCACTTCGCCTGAGCGCAGTTCGGACTTCACCCGGTCGAGGATGTCCACCTGCTCGACGTCCAGCACCACGTGGACTTCGGCCAGCGAGAAGCCAAGCAACTTCTGAAGGTCACGGATCCGCGTCGCTCGCGTAACGTCTGCGCGCGAGTAGAGACGTTCACCGGCACTCCCGTGCGAACTTGGGCGCACCAGCCCAAGCTCCTCCCAGTAGCGCAGTGTCCGGGTCGTGAGCTCGGTCAGCTTGGCCACCTCGCCGATACGGAACGCGACAGGCTTGCGTTCCGCCGTCGATGGCAGGGCCGCCACTAGTTGCCCACCTTCCGCGTCCCCGATACGGCCTCTTCTCGCTCGCCGCCGTTGAGCTCACCTTGGCCGCCGTTGAGCTCGCCTTGGTCGCCGTTGGACTGCTGCCGGAGACCGGGCCCAACTGGCATTTGCGCGCTGTCTAGTGCAGCGGCCGACGCGACGGTGTGACTGCCTCGGCTCCACGACGCCAGAGCCGCCAGCAGGCTGGCACCGATGGCGAAGTCGAGGGCGGCGTGAAGCCCAGCGCGGAAGGGCACGGTAATTAGATTAGGAAAGAAGCCCCGGCCGATCAGGACCGCCTGTTGGGAAGAGCTGAGGTGGGACAAGACGCTTTGCCCGACCAGGTGCTGCACCGGGTTGTAGCCCAAGAAGGCGGCGAACAGGGTGGAGACCGGGGGCAAATGGGAAACGTGAGCTGCCACGGTCAGGGGCACTCCGTGGGCCACAAGGCCACGGTAGAGGCTCTCGGGCAGGGACGAGGAGAGGCCCACGATTAGCAAGGTGAAGAAAATCCCGATCGAGAGCACCTGAGCGGAGTTCTGAAAGGTGGTGTTCATTCCCGACCCCGCGCCGCGGTGCTCCGGCGGCAGGCTGTTCATGACCCCGGCCCGGTTCGGTGAGCCGAACATGGACATGGTGAGCCCGGTAGCGAAGAGAAGGAGAGCGAAGACCCAGTAGGAGAAATCAGTCGGCAGTAGTTCCAACAACCCGAAACAGACCGCGGTGCCGACCATGCCACCGGTCGCAAATGGCCGGGCACCGAAGCGGTCCGACAACATACCCGAGAAAGGCCCCGAGACTAGGAACCCGGCGGTCAACGGGAGCATGGCGAGCCCTGCCCACAAAGGAGTCCGGGCGAAATCGTAACCGTGCAGTGGCAACCAGATCCCCTGCAACCAGATGATGAGCATGAACATGAGCCCGCCGCGGGACAACGCAGCGAGGAAGCTGGCGAACACCCCGGCAGTGAAGGCCCGGATCTTGAACAGCTGGAGCCGGAACATCGGCTCTTCTGATCTGACTTCAATTATGCCGAAAACGACGAGCAGGGCGGCGCCGCCTGCGAGGCACAACACGACAAACGGGTTGGCCCATCCCATGGTGTCGTGAGCGTAGGGCTCGATCCCATAGGTGATACCTACCATGATCAAGACCAGCCCGACCGCAAAGGTTATGTTGCCCGGCCAGTCGATCTTCGCCGGTCGCCGCGCGCTCAGTTCGCGCAGCCTCATATAGCCCCAAACCGTCCCGAACAGGCCAATGGGCACTGACACCAAGAAGATGAGGCGCCAGTTGATCGGGGCGAGCACCCCGCCCAGGACCAACCCGATGAACATCCCGCCCATGGCCGCAGCTTGGTTGATGCCCATAGCCGTCCCCCGTTGCCCACGAGGGAAGGCGTCGGTCAGGATGGCGCCGGAGTTCGCCATCAGCATTGCCGCTCCCACCCCTTGGAAGATCCGCATGACTATCAACCAGATCCCTGCGGCTTCGCCTGACATCCACGTGATGGTGAGCAGTAGCGAGAAGAAGGTGTAAACGGCGAAGCCAAGGTTGTACATGCGGACCCTGCCGTATATGTCGCCTAGGCGGCCAAGGCTTGTCACGAGCACGCTGGTGACCACGAGGAACCCTAAGATCATCCACAACAAAAAGAAACTGTTCCCGGCCTTTAAGGGGTCGATACCAATGCCTCGGAAGATGTCCGGCAACGCGATCAGGGTGATGGAGCCGTCGATTGTCGCCATCAACATGCCGAGCGTTGAAATGAAAAGCGCCGTCCACTTGTAGTTGTCACTGACCGCACTTCGGCTGGGGCCGTTTAGTACCGACCGCTCCAGGTTCGTCATTGCCCTCCATTGCCCGCTCTTAACGTTAACGTCAGGATAGCTTAACGTTGACGTTAAGTACCAGCCACTGACCCCGAGCAGTCACTGGGGGGGGGCTCCTGGAGGCGGCCCCCGGCCGCCAGGGATCTCCAGGAGCAGGTCGGTCGGGCTCTTAGTACCCTTGGGAGGCCAGGGTGTACCCGGCGCCGCTCGGCCTTTGCCGAGATAGGTCTCGAACCGCCGATGCCCCTGCTCGAACTTGAGCGCTCGATCGTCGCCTGACCCGGAACGACATTGTGCGCCGCTGGGACCGTCAAATTGGCAATTCATTTCGGCCCGTGCTCTGTTGAGGCGACCACTTCAACGCAGACGGGCCCAATGAGCCATCGACAACAGAGCCAGCGACGTCGACGAGGCGCATGTTGTGCGTGCGGGCGTAATTGCGCAACGCGGAGAAAGCCTCTTGCATGTTGACACTTTGCCTCTCGGCGACCATCCCCTTGGCTTGTTCGATCACGATGCGGCTGTTGAGAGCGTGTTGTAGCTGTTCGTTCAAGGCTTGCGACTGATGCGATTTTCGTTGCTGAAGGATAGCGATGGTGGCGACGTCAGCTAGGGCCTGGGCGCTTTCTATATCGACCCTTTGCATTTCGGCTGGGTCGGTGCCGAACAGGTTGAGGGCGCCGATGACGGTGCCGCGCAGACGCATAGGCAAGGCCCGGACGGAACGAAAGCCGGCGGCGAGCGCTTCAGGGGCGAAATGGGGCCAACGGGTGCCGATGACGGCGAGGTCGGCTTCCAGGACCGGTGCACCGCTTCGGTAGCAGTCGAGGCAAGGACCTTCTTTGGCCTGCAGCTCGAACAGTTCCAACATTCGCATGGTCTCGCTGGATGAAGCCATCACCCTCAGTTCGCCGTCGGGCCCGGCCAACATGAGGCCGGCCGCCCCAACGTCGAGCACTTCGACGCAACGGTCAGCTAACCGGGTCAGGAGCTCGACCACGTCGAAGTCGGCGACCAGCGTGTCGGCCAGCTCGACTAGCGCCCTGGCCAGCAGCGTTTCTCTCGGCACCAGCCCTCCGATCACCCCGGCTTTGACCACGTGGGTCCTCTCTGGGTCGTGGTCGTGACCGTCCTACACACGTTACGAGTCGTGATCGTGACCCTTTGCTACATTGTACGACGGCTAGCCTGACGATAACGTTAATGGCGCAATTGGAGGGACCGCAGCGCCGCTAACGGTAGCGTCCTTGTTGAACAGCTACTGCCTGTCCGGGCCCGGGTCTGCTTACCTGTTCTAACGGGGCCGCTACGCCGACAGAGGCGGTAAGTGCGTTGAGCAGTTCGGCGATATCCACCCGTGCGAAGCCCACGGCGCTGTCGGAAAACCCATAGGGCAGCACCAGTGTCTCGCCGTGGACGAGCGCCCCGCAGGAATAGACGACGTTCGGGACATATCCTTCGCGCTCCTCCTCGTTGGGTTCCAGCAACGGGTACGGGAGGCTCCCGATAACGCGGCCCGGGTCTTCGAGGTCGAGAAGGATGGCGCCGATCCCATACGTGCGCATCGGCCCGACGCCGTGGGTGAAAACGATCCAACCCTCGGGGGTCTCGACGGGTGACCCGCAATTGCCAACCTGGACCAGCTCCCACGGTCGGGGGTCTAGCTCCAACGTGGTGGCCTCCCCCCATTCGCTGAGGTCGTCGGAGGTCGTTACGGCTAGGTTCTCACGGTCCCAGCGCGATAGGGCTGTGTAACGCCCGCCGACCTTCCTGGGGAACAAAGCCATGCCCTTGTTGGTTGCGTACGGCCCCGAGAGTTGGGCGACGTCAAAGGTTGCGAAGTCGGTTGTCTTCAGAAGTTGTGGCGCGATGAGGACCTGGTCAAAAGCGGTATAGGTGGCGAAGTAGGTGACCGTGCCGTCGTCGTCGACGAAACGGACGAAGCGGGCATCTTCCATACCCGCGAGCTCGGCCGGGCCTTGTGGCCAGAGCACGCGCTCGGCAATTTGCGTCCTAGGAGGGAACTCGACGGTGTAGTTGTTGGCCGCCACCCAGTGGATACCAACGATTGCCTCTCTTACCGTCGCCCTGGACAGGAGGTCAGGGTGGAGAGCCTCGAGGGCCGATTCGAGTTCTGCCGGCCCGAAGGTGGCCTCAAGGCGGTCCAGGACCTGGGCGGCCGCCTGGTTATCGCAGCCTCGTTCGGCCAACTTGGCATGGAACAGCTCCCGGCTGTATGGGCCGGGCGAATAGCGGCCGCACTCCGGGAACTTCCCCGGGCCATCGGGACGAACTGCACCGGACGCATCCACGGTGCCCGTGCGGAACTCTATGGACGAGATGTGGCCCTCGCCGACCGCCCGCAAGCTCATGACGTAACGGATCTCACCCGGGCCCAGGCCGCTCTGGTCGGGGTGGGCGACCATGGACGGGTTGAACAGGGCGGCACCTTCGAGCGAAACCTCGCGGGTGAAATAGGCCCCGATAAGGAGTGCTCTTTCAAGTGGGACATCGCCGACCCGGGCGAGACGCTGAGTGGCCAGGCGAAAATTGTCTGACCACGTGGCCTCGAGGTCCCGGTGGCGGTGGGCGAACCGCCGCGTGACATCAGCGAGCGTGGCTGTGACGTCGGCGTCGTCCATGGCCAGGATGCGTTCGACCACCGATGGGGCGCGGGAGTCGCCGCCGTACATCTCCTCGCCGGGGACGAAAAGGACCGTGATGGCCCGGCCGGCGTCCGGGCAAAGGCGGAACGTGCCCCGGGAGACGACATTTTTGACCTGCTCCGGACCGGTCAATGGAGGGACCGAGCCAGGCGGCGGCCGTGCTGCAGTGTAGAGATCAAGGCCAACGTCGACTCCGCTCCTTGGTTGAGGTTTGGCCCGTCGGCACGGAGCCCGTCGTAGCCCCCTCCGGTGGCGGGGTCCCACATGGGGGCCCCTGCGTCGTTGTCGCCCAGGAACCAGGCCACAGCGCTGTCGATGCCACGCGCCCAACGGTCACCAGGTACCAGGTCGTCGGCGCGAGCACAGGCATCCGCCAACGCCGCAACCTCGATCGGCTGTTGGTCGAATGCGGGCCGCAGGTCCCGGGGGCCACTCCCGCCGACCGGCGTCACCGACAGGTGCCCGTCGTTGGTCTCGTGGTCGAGGAGCCAGGCGAGCAGGGCGACCCCTTTGTCGACAAGGCTTTGGCGGCCGAGCGCCGCGCCCGCCGCCATCATCGAATCGGGTACCACGGCGTTGGCGTACCGGAGCCGAGCCTCGGGCCAGGGCCATGAAGAGCCGCCGCCGGCGGCTTGGCCCACGACCTCGCCGGCGGCGGCGAGCAGGTCGAGGGCGGCACGGTTGTTTGGACGGGCAACTAGGACCTCGTGCGCGCCCAAGGCAGCGAAGGCCATCGTCCGTACCCAAGGCGAACGCTGACGGGCCCCTCGCTCGAAGTGGGCGAGGGCAAGCTGTCGCACCGCCTCGTCGGGGCTGCGGGCGGCGGCGGTGCCTAGGCCCCACAGGCTCCGGCCCCAGCAGTCTTCGACGCTGTAATGGCCGAGCCAATGCCCCTGGCAGTCCCGGCGGTTCAAGCAGTCGCCCGTGGGCCCTTGAGCTTCTACCACGAAGCGGAGCGCCTTAGCGGCGAGGTCCAAGGCCGACCGGCTGGGCTCAGGCTCGCGGCTTGTAACAATCAGGACGCGGGCCATGTCGTCGGTGCAATAGCCGTGCTCTCTGCGAGGACTGGCGTGGTCTGCGTGCTCGAAGGTGGCGCACGCGTCGGTCATGCGTTCCAGGTGGGCAAAGCTTGGCGGCGGGGAAGTCAAACGGGCAGAGCCTGGGAGCGGGTCAGGATCCGATCGGGAGCGAGGGCCTGATCGGCGAGGATCTGATCGCCGAGGCGGGCGTACTGGTCGGCCACTGAGGACCAACTGAAGGCGGGGCCGAGACGAGCCGCCTCGCGCTCCATCGACCCGGCCAGACCAGGCTCGGTGAGGACCCGCCGCAGGGCGGAGCTGAGAGCGTCAGCGTCGCCGTGGGGGACGACGAGCCCCGCCCCGCTCGCCAGGAGTTCCACGGCGTGAGGAAAGGCGGTCGCCACTACGGGCCTGCCGGCTGCGAGGGCGTCGACGAGGACACCGGAGGTCACCTGGTCACGTGAGTCGTACGGCAGCACGACGACGGTGGCGTCCTGTATCAGGTGGGTCAGTGAGCGGACGTCCCTGTAGGCGGAGTCAAAGGTCACCGAAGCAGCGACACCTTGCGCCCAAGTCCTCGCCACCAGCATGTCTCGGTACACTTCGCCCTGGGAGGAAACGACCTTGGGATGAGTTCGACCGGCGACGACATATCGTGGCCGGGGCGAAAGGTCCTTCAAGTCCGCCATGGCGTCGATGGCCCACTCGATGCCCTTGCCCGGGCCGAACAGGCCCCAGCTCAGCAGTATCGGGCGACCCGTGCGGTCCGGGCGGTAACCCGGGTCCGGGCTGGCTGCCCCGTGGTTGATAACGGTCACTTTCGAGGGGTCCACGTCGAAGCGGCTGCACAGCCGCCGGGCCGCCGTGTGGGCCATGACGACCACCGCGCTGGCCGCATCGACGATTTCTTCCAACACTTGTCTTTGATGGTCGGTCGGTTCGACAAGCACGGTGTGGGCGACGACGATGGACGGGACGGTGAGCGCACGGACGATGTCGAGCACCTCGTCACCATCGGCGCCGCCGTACAAGCCGTAGTCGTGCTGCACCATTGCAACGTCGCAGTTGCTGAGGGCCGCCGCCGCCTCCGCCACAGAAGCGGGGAAACCGTTGTCCAGCTCAGCCACGACTCTCGGATCGGGCGAAATCGTCCCGTCGGCGACGCGCACGATACCCACGGCCGTACCGTTCATTTCCATGCCCCGGGTCAGGGCGGCGCTGAAAGTCGCTAAGCCGCACGGGGTGGGCGGGTAAGTGCTGAGTATGCCGTAGAGCCGCGCTTGGCGGCGCGGGAAAGCCAAAATACCGGACGTTAGGTCGACGCTCAGGTACGGCTCCTCGCTGTGGCTCGGTTGAGCCGAAACTAAATGGGTGGCCACCACCACCCAGCCCAAGCTAGGGCCCTACCGAGGATGTTCGGCCACCCTACCCGAGCGAGCGGCATTGCCGTTCCTACGGCCACGACAACTCAGGCGGGCCCCAACCGAGCGACCGTACCCGGCCGCGCCGGGGCGCCGTCCCGCTCGTCCGCGTGCTGGCGCGACCACGTCTCGAACATCTCGGCGTAGCGACCTCCCGCCGCCACGAGCTCGTCGTGGGGCCCCACCTCGACAATGCGCCCATCGTCTATGACTACTATGCGGTCGGCCCGCATGGCGGTCGTCAGCCGGTGGGCGATCAGGATCGCCGTGCGGCCCTGGAGAAGGCGGTCAAGCGCGTGCTCGACCTTCACCTCGGACTTGAGGTCAAGGTTGGACGTGGCCTCGTCCAAGATGAGCACCCGCGGCGCCGCCAAGAATGCCCGCGCCAACGCCATTAGCTGGCGTTCACCTGAGGAGAGCGACTGGCCGCGTTCGTGCACCGGGGTCTCGAGACCGTCCGGGAGCCTGTCCACGAGGTCGGCCAAGCCGACGGCATCGACCGCTTCCCGCACTTGCCCGGCCGTAGCACCTGGTCGCGCAAAAGCGACGTTGTCGCGGATGGTGCCCGTGAACAGGAAGGGCTCCTGGGGTACGACGCCGAGCTGGCGTCGGAGCGAACCCAATGTCACGTCGGTGAGGTCGTGGCCGTCGATGGTCACCCTGCCCTTGGACGGGTCGTAGAAGCGCGTCACGAGCTTGGCGATCGTCGACTTACCGGCACCGGTCGCGCCGACGAAAGCGACCACCTCGCCTGCCCGGATGGCGATGTTGACGTCGCGCAGGATGAGGTCGCCGGGGACGTAGCTGAAGTCGACCTGCTCTAACCCGATGGCTCCCTGAATGGGCGGCAGGTCGTACGCATCTGGTTTCTCTTGCACTGTGGGCTGCATCGCCAGCAACCCCCGCAGCTTGGTGACAGCCGCCTGGCCCTGCTGGTAGGTGTTGTAGAGCTGGACGAGCTGTTGGATGGGCTGGAAGAGTGAGCCCAGGTAAAGGACGAACGCAGTGAGCTGGCCAATGGTGAGCTCCGGGTGAGCGTCCTGGACCAGGGTGCCGGCCGGCCCGTGGTGCCAGGAGTGCAGCACCATGGTGCCACCGATGAGCAGCAGGGAGAGCTGGCCCATCAGGCCAATGAAGTCGCTCACCGTCGAGTAGTTGGCTGTGACACGCGCCGTCTTGAAGTTGGCGGCACGGTAGGCGCCCAGCACGTTGCGGTGATGGACCACGTTGTTGCGTTGCCGGTTGTAGGAGGCGACGACGCGCACGCCAGAGAGGCTCTCAGCGATGTCCGCGATCACGCTCGAGAGCGAGTCACGCACGCGAAGGTATGCGCGCTCGGACGCAGCCCGGAACCACAGCGAAGCGACGATGAGCGCAGGCATGACGATCGCGATGGTGATGAGCGCCAGCTTCCAGTTGTAGGAGAAGAGCACTGCCGTTACGAAGAACATCGTGAGCCCTTGAATGGCGAACTGAGCGAGGCCGTCTTGCAGCAGCTGCTGGAGGACCTCGATGTCGCTCGTCATGCGGGTCATGATCACGCCCGCCTTCTCGTCGGTGAAGAAGTCGAGCGACAGGCGCTGGATGTGGGCGTAAACCCTCACTCGCAGGTCGTTCATGACCTGAGCGGCAAGCTTGCCCGTGTTGCGGACCCTCGCCCGTTCGACAAACACCGTTAGGACCACAGTTACGAGGTAGACGAGGCCGCAGGTCACGATGACGTCCAAGTGGCGGTGGGGCCCGACGAGGCCGTCGTCGATGCCGACCTGGGTGAGGTACGGGCCGGTCTGGAACCCGACCGTTTCGACACTCAGGAGGACCACCGACAACAAGGCGACCCGCCAGCGGTCCGCGATCATCCGCATGACAGTGAGTGGGCGAGTGTCGCTAACCCGTTGGGTGAACAGAGCGTCCGGCTCGCCATGGTCCGGCTCGGTGGCGACCAGCCCGGTAACGGCGTCCGCCAGTTCGGGAGGGATACCGGCGAACGGAGCCCCTCCCTGTGTCGCGTTCCCGGCGCCACCCCACGCGCCGGCCCGGCCGCCACCGCCCAGGCCACCTCCTGCTGCGCCTCCCCACATCGGCCCTCCGCCGAACATGCTCATCGGCCCGGCTCCCCCTCGGGCCCCTGGCCTGCTTCTTCGACTACCCGTGCCAGCACCTCGGCGTAGCGAGGGTTGTTCACGAGCAGGTCCAGGTGGCGTCCCGACGCGACGACGTGGCCGTTGTCGACCAGCACCACGCGGTCTGCCAAGCTGATCGTTGCAAGCCGGTGAGCGATGAGAAGCGTTGTCCGGCCCACCATTAGCTTCAACAGCGCGGCGTGGATCCGCTGCTCGACCTGGACGTCGATCGCACTCGTGGCGTCGTCGAGCACGAGCACCGGTGGGTTGACGAGCAAAGTCCGGGCGATCGCCAGGCGCTGGCGTTGCCCGCCCGACAGTGTGTAGCCGCGCTCACCGACGACCGTGGCGTAGCCGTCTGCGAGCCGCACGATGAACTCGTCCGCGTCGGCGGCCTTGGCGGCGTCGACGACCTCTTCGATCGTCGCCGTCGGCTTTCCGTAGGCGATGTTGTCCCGGATCGAGACGGAGAAAAGGAACGGCTCGTCGAAGACGAACCCCACCTGTGCGCGCAGGCTCTCCAGGGTGTACTCGCGCACGTCCCTCCCATCGACCAATAGCCGGCCCTCGGATGCGTTGTAGGAGCGGTTGAGCAGGCGGCCGGCGGTTGTCTTACCCGAGCCGGTGCGGCCCACGAGCGCGACGGTCTCGCCCGGCGAGATGTGCAGGTCGAAGTCGTTCAGCACCTGAGTGCCTTCCGAATAGGCGAACCCGACATGGTCGAAGTGCACGTCGCCGCGGCAGTCGACCAGGTCGACAGCGCCCGGCGCGCTCGTTACTTCCTGGGGCTGGTCGAGGATCTCGTAAATCCGCCGGGCGGAGGCCGAAGCCCGCTGGCCGTTCATGATCACCATGCCGAGCTGGCGGAACGGCGGCTGGAAGATGAGCATGTAGGCCTGGAACGTAAACAGCGTCCCCACACCTAGGTGGTCCTGGATGACCAGGACGCCGCCGTACAGCAGTATCACCGCAAGCCCGACCCGGGGCAGGTTCTCGAGCGTCGGTGCCCACGTGCCCCGGATGTCGGCGTCCTTGGTGTAGGCCCACTGGAGCTTGTCCGCTGCCCGGGCGAGCGTGGTCAGCTCCTTTTGCTCCGCGGCGAACGATTTCACTACCCGCACACCGGAGGCGTTTTCCTCGACCAGCATTGCGATCTCCGCGAGCCGGGATTGGATGAGCCAGGAGACCGGGTAGATCTGCGTCCTCATCGCCTGGCCGACTACGAAGGTGACTGGGAGCGAGACGGCGGTGACCAAAGTGAGCTGGGCGTTGAGAGAGAACATCTCCGCGAAGGCGACGAAGACGACGGCGCACTGGACGATCACCGTCGGCGCCATCACCAGGTACTGCTGGACCGCACGCACGTCGGAGTTCGCTCGGGAAATCAGCTGGCCAACCGAGACGCGGTCGTAGAAGGGGAACGACAAAGACATGTAGTGCTCGTAGATGATGTGGCGGAGGTCGTACTCGAAGCTGTAGGCCGTCGTGAGCAGTAACCGCCGGCCGAAGTAGTTGCAGATCTCACGGACGGCTATGGAGACCAAGATCAATGTCGCGAACCCGCTCAGGGGCTTGAGGTCAGCCGTGCGGCCCGCGATCGGCAGGCTGTCGGTAATGGCATTGCCGATAAGACGAGGGATTTGTACCTGCGAGAGCAACGCCAAGAACGACATCAGCAGCGATAGGGACCAGATCCCCTTATGGGTCTTGATCACCGGCCAGGCACGTAGCAGCCAGCTCTTGGCGGGGTCGGGGTCGATGGTCGCTCGCGGCGCTGAGTAGGGCGAGGTCTCGGCGATAGGTTCGAACGGGTGCTCTTCGAGCTCCTGGGCCAAGTCGGCGTCGCCCCGTCCGAGCAGCAGGGTGCGTGCCTTCAATTCCCCGTCCCCGAAGTACCTGAGGGTTTTGCGGAGTGGCGTCTGGCGCGGGCCCGGTCGAGCGCCTCGCCCCACAACTTCAATGCGTCGAGGGCGCTCGCGACCGAAGCCTCGTCGGCGAGCTCGCCGGCAATCGAGCCCAGCTTGTCCTGTAAAGCCTCTTCAGCAGACGCGAGCAGGGCACGGCCGAGCTCGGTAAGAGCGAGGGCAATGAGGCGACGGTCTTCTACCGAGTGTGCCCGCTCTACCGCGCCACGTAGGACAAGTCCCTCGACAACGGCGGTGACGCTCGGTGCGGAGACGGCGAGCTTCTCGGCCAACCGGCTCGACACGTCCGGGCCCCTCACCAGCTGGACGAGCATCCGGTACTGAGCGGGCGTCAGGTCGAGCGTCGCGAGCGCCACCTCGACTTGCCGGGCGAGCCGCGCGGCCGTCCAACCTACAGAGGAGTAATTAAGTTCGTCCACCGAATAGTTAGTCTACCAAACCTATCTGGTCCATTCCGGGTAGGTCGTTGAGAAGTTTCGAAGCGCTCTCTCTATTGACACAGCGTATACACTCAGCGTAGTCTCTAGGCATGAGCGTTCCTGTTACCCTTCTCGGCCTCCTCGAACGGCAGCCGAGCCACGGCTACGAGCTGAAGCGCGAGTACGACGCCTATTTCGGCCGGGGCAAGCCCCTCCCCTTCGGCCAGGTCTACGCGACGCTGTCGCGCCTTGTCCGGGACAACAAGGTCGAACCCGGCGAGGTGGAGCCCGGCGACGGCCCCGACCGGAAGCGCTACGCCATCACCGACTCCGGCAAGGCTGAGGTAGAGGCGTGGCTCGACGAGCCGGTCGACGCCGAGCCGTACCTGCAGACCGTGCTCTTCGCCAAGGTCGTCCTGTCGATCATGCTGGGCCGGCCTCCTAGCCGCTACTTGGATGCTCAGCGGGCCGCCCACTTGCAGCGAATGCGCGAACTGGGCGAGCTGAGACGGAAGGGGAGCGTGGTGGATGCCCTCCTGGCAGACCATGCCATGTTCCATCTGGAGGCCGACATCCGCTGGATGGACGTGACCGAGGCCCGGCTCGGCTCCCTCACCGACCTGGTGAACCAATGAGGGCGGCGGCGGACCTCCGCAGAGCTGAGGCGGTACCCACAAACTTGATCGAGGCACGCGATGTCGTGCGGTCCTTCGGCGAGACCCCTGCCTTACGGGGCGCAAACCTCGCCGTTGCCGCCGGCGAGATCATTGCGATCATGGGCCCCAGCGGCTCGGGCAAGTCGACCCTGCTCCATTGCCTCGCCGGTATTTATCGGCCTGACAGTGGGGAAATATGGTTCGACGGCGAGCGGGTCGACAACTGGAACGAAGACAGGCGCACCAAGTTGCGGCGCACCGCTTTCGGTTTCGTGTTCCAGTTCGGTCAGCTCGTCCCGGAGCTGAGCACGGCTGATAACGTCGCCCTACCCCTGTTGCTCAACCGTGTGAGCCGAAAAGAGGCCTACGCACGGGCGCTTTCCTGGCTGGCTCGACTTGGCCTCGAGGGCCTCGAAGGTCGCCGATCGGGTGAGCTCTCGGGCGGCCAGGCCCAACGCGTGGCGATCGCCCGGGCTCTGGTGACAGGTCCTAAGGTCGTCTTCGCCGATGAGCCGACCGGCTCGCTCGACTCGCTGACGGGCGAGCAGGTTATGGACCTCTTGGTCGACAGCGCTCGAGCAGAGGGCACCACCGTCGTGCTCGTCACCCACGACGCCCGGGTCGCCGCCTACGCCGACCGGGAAGCGATGGTGCGCGACGGCATTGTCACCACGCACCAAAGGGTAGGGGCGCAGGCGTAATGGTGAGGCTCGGCTTGCAGTTGACGCTGCGCAGCGGACGAGAGGCTCTGGGCCGGGCGCTGATGATCGCGGTCGCGGTCGCCATCGGCGTAACCGTGCTGCTCTCTGTCTTTGCCGACTACCACGCTTATCAGGCCGTGACCAGCAGGCAGTGCTGGGAGTGCACCCAAGAGGTGCCGGGCCAGGGCCTGGCAGCCAGCTCGGAACTGTGGAACTACAGCGAGAACATATATGAAGGCCGGTTCGTCGAAGTGCTCGACGTGGCTCCCCTCGGCGCAGACGCGCCAGTCGTGCCCGGGTTAGCCAAGCTCCCGGGTGCCGGACAGTTCTACGCCTCGCCGGCATTGGCCAGCCTCATTAAGTCCGTCCCGGGCGACGAACTGGGCGACCGTTTCCCGGGGACCGACGTGGGGACGATCGGTCCACAAGCCCTGACTGGGCCGAACGAGCCGGTGGCCATCGTGGGGTACCCGAGGGCTACGTTGGCCGCGCTGCCGGGCACCATCACGGTCGACCATATAGCTACAACCACCGATGTCCAGGGGACGACGGCCCTCTACCGCGAAGCGTTCTGGATCGCGGCAATCGTTGTCCTGTTCCCCTTGCTCATCTTGGTGAACACGGCCACCCGGCTAGCCGCTGCCCGGCGCGAGGAACGCTTTGCCGCCATGCGGCTGGTCGGCGGCACCGGCCGCCAGGTCAACGCCGTGGCCACCGTGGAGTCGGCGGTGAGCGCGGTTTTCGGCACCCTTCTCGGCATCGGGGCCTTCCTGGCCGTCCGCCCGGCACTGGCCCAGATATCGTTCTCGGGCGCCCGGTTCTTCGACGCGACAGTCACACCGACGGCCGCAGGTTACCTCGGCATGCTCGTTGCCGTCCCTGTCGTCGCAACCCTGTCGTCACTGTGGTCGCTGCGCCGCGTAAGGATATCGCCCCTTGGGGTAAGCCGGAAAGTGACACCGCCACCTCCCCGCGCGTGGCGAGCCCTTCCCTTGCTGATCGGCATCCCGCTTTTCGTGATACCCCTTCTGGGTGATACCGACCTCAAATCACAAACTTTGAAAACCAGTCCCACCACTCCGCTTCTCTACGTCGGCACGTTCCTCATAATGGCCGGCCTGGTGCTCGGCGGCTCGTGGCTCACCATGCAGGTGGCGCGCGGCCTCGCCCGGATCTCGCGGGGCGCCTCATCGCTCCTGGCGGCCCGCCGCCTCGCCGATAACCCAAAAAACGCATTCAGAGCCGTTAGCGGATTGGTCCTAGCCGTATTCGTCGGCTCGCTCTTGGCATCGATCGTCCCGGTCATAAACGCCGCCCAGACGAGCTTGGGCGGTGACGCCACCTCCTTGACAGACGTGCTGCGAGCTCCCTTCAGCGCCGGCCCCGGTTCCGGCCTACCCGCCGGGGAAGCGGCCAAGCTGATAGGTAAGTTGCGGGCGCCCGGCGTGACCGTCCTGGCTGTTTACAACAACCCCAGCTTTAATCCCAATCCCGGCCCGCCACCTGGACCGTTCGGGCCCAATGCTGGGCGGGGGCCGCGTTCGGTTCGTACCAGCAGTTTGGGCCAGTACGACAGCATCGTCAGCTGCGCCGGCTTGAGCCAGTTCCCCGCTTTGGGCCGCTGCGCCCCTGGGGACAAGGCTGTGCAGGCAAACATAAGCGGCGACCTCCAGACGGACAACCCGCTGACGATCACCCTCCCCGTCGTCACCCAGTCCAACCCGACGGCGGCCGCCAACACCAACACCAAAGATTTGTCCCTTGGGGCACTCCTGGTGAAGACGGGCAGTGTCGCCATGCTCGAGAAAGCTCGCACTTTGATAACCCTCTTCGATGCCAACGTGGTAGGGCGCAACGGGCTCAGTAATTGGCAGATGGGCAACGCGGAACCCGAGACCTTCGGCGAAATTGCCCAAATACGCAACCAGGACGACAACAACGCCGAGACGGTGGTACTAGCCATCGTCGCGTTGACATTGCTCATGGCGGCGTGCAGTTTGGCCGTCACCGTCGGGGGTGGGATTGTCGAGCGCAGACGGCCCTTCACCCTGTTACGCCTGAGCGGTACCCCGAGTGCCACCCTCTACCGCGTCGTAGTGCTCGAGTCAGTGCTGCCGCTCGTGAGCGCATCCCTGGTGGCGGCCGCCACTGGCATCGGGGTCGCCATACCCCTGGTAAAGGCGCTGCCAGCATTGAGGAACGAGCCCAGTGTGGCCCACCCGGGCGCCGTTTACTACTTCGCTATGGGAGCCGGCTTGTTGGTCGCCCTGATGGTGATCTCCTCCGCATTGCCCCTTATACGGCGGGTAACCCAGCCCAACAGCGCCCGTTTCGAATGAGCCGCAGCATTGTCAGGGCTGCTTTTCTTCGGCGACGACGGTCTGAGCCCCCAGCTTCCCGGCCTTTAGGATGCCAATGAACTGGTTGCTAATAGTGACCGCATAAGTGCCGGTCACATAATAACCGGAGGTGCCCGTGGCGGTGTTATAGGCCCCGCAGCCGAATGTCTCGACGCTTTGGTTGTCGATCGGCAGCGCCCCACAAGCGAGGTGGGTACCGCCGACGACGACGTGCTCGTGCTTACTCAAGAGATAGTTCGTCGGCTTATGTGGTGCGCTCGCGAACTCCGGGCCACGGATGGTTGGGTTGAGGTCGCGGGCGATGACCTGCTGAGACCCGGTGGCGACAAAAATTGCCGCACCCTTGTCTGCCACCGTGAAGGCGAAGCTCTTGGGGAGCAGGGATTTGTGACCGATCCCACAGACCATGGCCCGTGGCCCCGACGTTGACACGACGCATTCGATGTCCGATCCCTGGATGTCGACCCCGTCGCCAGGGCCCACCGTTATCGTGGGGACACTTGTCGCCGGCGTGCTCGCCCCACTCGTGTTGGCGAAGGCGAGGACCGGGAGCAGCGCAACCACTAATGCTGGCGCGAACTTCATAAAGCTCGACCCACTTTCCCTTGGTGAAACCCTACTCCTACTTCATACAGGAATGGGGCCCAGGTTTGGCATATCGCGACCCGGAGCCCGGTCGGCTGGTACCTCGTCGAACAGGTGTGCGTCGGGACCTCCCGACGTCCCGACGGCGGCGGCACGCCAGCTCATGACCGCCAGCCGGGTTGCTGGGGGGCTCCTTGCAACCGGGTACTGTTAGCGCTAACGTACCGCTCGACGTGCCCCCCATCGGGGGACCGTCGACCAAAATGGGCGAGCGCAGCGGGCCAAGGTGGCCTTGTTCCCCATAAGGGGGGCAGCTCGTGGGAAAGGGTAGGTAGATGGCATCAGAAACCCATGAAGTTAATCCTGTCCAATATGACGTCTCCAGGCGGCGGTTCCTGCGCAATGCGGGTATCGCTGCTGCCTCGGTGCCGTTCCTCGGTGGCCTTGTGGACGTCCTGACTGAGCGCGGTGCCGCGGCGCAAGAATACAGCGACAGCAATCACCCCTTCTTCGCGAGCCACCCGGCTTACAAGTTCACCTTCGTTAACCATGTGACTACCAACACGTTCTTCACGCCCACGATCTACGGGATGCAAGATGCCGCCCACATCCTCGGCATACCCACACCCTCGTGGACCGGTTCGGCGACCTCGCTCGCCACCGACATGGTCACCGCGTTAGGCGCAGCCATTGCCGCCGGCACCAAAGGCATCGCCACGACCCTGATTGACCCCACGGCCTTCAATCAGCCGGTCGATAACGCCCTTTCGAAGGGCATCCCGGTGATCGCCTACAACGCCGACGAGCCGGGGAACGCCCGGATGGCCTACGTCGGGCAGAACAACCTCACCGCCGGTGCAGCCGCCGCCAAGAATATCGTCGCGAGCGGTCTGGTCAGCAAGGGCGAACTGGTCGCCGGTGTCATCGCGACACCGGGTACCGGGAACATCCAGCCCCGGATCGACGGCGCGAAGCCCACCTTCGTGGCGGCAGGCTACGACTTCAAGGAAGTGGGAACTGATGCCACCCAGGCGCTGGAGGAACCCAAGCTCGAACAGTGGTACCTTGGCAACAAGGACGTCAAGGCGTTCTACTGCGTCGACTCTGGTGACTCGATCGCCGCCGCGACCATCATCGAGAAGTACAACCTCGGGGGCAAGGTCGGTGGCTCTGGGTGGGACATCGGCGCCCCCGTCCTCCAGCAGGTCAAGGCGGGCAATTTGCTCTTCACCATCGACCAGCAGGCGTACCTGCAAGGTTTCGTCCCGACGATCCAGCTGTTCCTCTACAACATCTCGGGTGGGTTGATGAAGCCCTGCAACACCGACACCGGCCTCGGTTTTGTGACCAAAGCAAATGTGGGCGAGTACTTGAACACCAAGAGCCGTTACGAAGACAGCACCAGCGCGCAGGTCGTCTTGAAGCCTCCTGCAGCGATCGGCTAAGTCTAAATCGTGGCGCAGGCGGCAGGTACTACGAGCAACGGTCCGCCTGTTCCCCCCGCCCCGCCCCTCAAAGTTGGGCGGGGGGTTACGCCTGCCTCCGTACTGAGGTGGGCCATTCAGCGACGCGAAGCAACGGTGATCGCCATCACGATCCTGACGATCCTGTATTTCGCCCTGCGCACCTCGGCCCTCTTCACGGTCGACAACACCATCGTTACTTTGCAGTACGTGGCGCCGTTCATCGTGATCGGCGCCGGCGAAGTCCTCATGCTGGTACTGGCCGAGATCGACCTCTCCGCTGGCCAGGTGTACCTGACAGCACCATGGTTCGTTTACTGGTTTTGGAGCGCGGGTGTGCCCGTTGGCTTGGCCATCATCTTCGCCCTGTTACTGAGCGCTGTCATCGGCTTGCTCAACGGACTGATCACGGTTTGGCTCCGCGTGCCGTCCTTGATCGTCACGTTAGCTATGACGTTTCTTCTCTATGGCGTGGTGCTGGTCGGGTCCAATTACACGCAGGCGCAGATGACCTGGACGAAAGGCACCCCGCCGGCTTCGCCCGTCCAGACTGCACCATGTCACGGCTACCCTCTCCCGGCGGCATGCCTGCACGCGCCGAGCTGGGCCCACCCTTCTCCTTACTGGTACTACAGCAATATCCTCGGCATCGGCAGTTGGGCCACCATCCTTTGGGCCATGCTGGTCCTAGCGCTAATCTGGTTCCTCCTGAAGCACACCCGTTTCGGCGTGCATACTACGGCCACTGGTGGCAATATCCTCGCCGCGGCTGAGGCCGGCATACCTGTGGCGCGAGTGAAGATCTGGTGCTTCATGGTCATCTCGACGGTGTCGGGTTTCATCGGGATCCTCGACCTGATCAGGCTCGGGAGCATGGACCCCGGCGACTACGGCCTCAACATCGTGCTGCCGCCGATAGTGGCGGCAGTCATAGGCGGCACCGCCCTCACCGGGGGGCGGGCAACAGTGCTGGGCACCTTGATCGGCGCCTTGTTCCTCGGGGTCCTCGAGGACGGGCTCAACCTTACGGGCGTCAGTGCGAACTGGTTCTTCTTGCTCGAGGGGATCATCATCATCGTCGCCATGGTCCTCAACGGTCAACTGACCCGGTTGGCAATGAGGTTCCGACGATGAGCACAACCCCTGAGGAGCCGGCGCCGACACCGGCAGAACCGCTTCCTGGCGCGGCCGCCACCGATGGGCACCCGGCGACGCCCGATGACGTGATCCTGCGGGTAGAGCAGATATTCAAACGTTTCGGCGCGGTTGAGGCTCTGCGTGGCGTCGATATGCACCTCAACCGGGGAGAGGTGCTCGGGCTAGTGGGCGACAACGGGGCGGGGAAAAGCACATTGGTCAAAATCCTGTGCGGCTTCCAGCGACCGGACGCCGGGCGGATCTTCGTCGAAGCCCGAGAAGTCAACTTTCACTCGGTGAAAGACGCCCGTGCTGCTGGCATCGAGACCGTTTACCAGGACCTCGCGCTGGTGCCGCAGCTCACCGTTTATGAAAACCTGTTCCTCAACCGCGAGATCACCGGCCTCGGTAGGGTGGGCGTCCTTTCGCGGCGACGGATGCGGTCGCTCGCCAGGCGTTACCTCGATGACATCAAGGTGCACGTGCCGGACCTCAACGCTGAGGTCGAGATGCTTTCCGGTGGCCAGCGCCAAGCGATAGCTGTGGCCCGCGCCACACGGCTCAACGCCAAGATCCTCCTGCTCGACGAGCCCTTGGCTGCCATGGGTGCCAAGGAATCAGCGCTGATCATGGACCTGGTCAAGGACCTCTCCGCGAAAGGGGTGTCGATGATCGTCATCGACCACAACTACGCGCATCTTTTCGCACTGTGCGACCGGCTCAACATCATCCAGCAGGGCAAGGTGACCGTCGATATTCGTGTTGCCGAGACATCTATCGAGGAGCTGACCGAGCTCATGGTGACTGCCTTCCGTCGCCAGCTCTTGGCTGGCCATGCTCAGCTCGACGCTGACCGCTTAGCCCCAAGTCCGCCGCACCTGTAGGTGCCAAAGGACCAGGCAACTCGGAACTTTTTCGGGAGCGCACACATTTTGAGGCGTTAGGAGCGCGAGACCGCTGCTTCGTCGAGGCGCCGGCGCGCCCGCCTCGCTTGCTGGCAAAGATCTGGATCGGGCAGCACCCGTTTCATCGCGAAGGAGCTCGCTACGAGCGCCCGCATTTCCTTTCGGTCGCCCACTAGGCCGGCGGTGCGCAACTGGATGAGAAGGTTGCCTATCGCCGACGCCTCGACCGGCCCAGCGACCACCTCCAGGCCGGTGGCCGCGGCGATCAGCTCGACGAAGAGGTCGTTCGCTGAACCGCCACCAACAACGTGCACCACAGAGGCGTGCCGCTGAGCGCAGCGCTCGGCAGTCTCGAGGGTCTCGGCGATGGCAAGCGCCATGCTGTCGATGACGCAGCGCACGACGGCGGCGTCGCTGTCGGGGACCGGCTCGCCCGTCTTTGCGCACGCGGCAAGGATGCGCGAGGGCATGTTCCCCGGTTGGGCAAAGTCGGGGTCGGCGGTATCGACGAGAGAACGGAAACCCGGGCAATTGGCCGCTTCAGCGAGCAGTTTCCCAAGATCGCGCGTCACCCCCGAGGCCGCCCACGTACGTTCGCACTCCTGGAGCATCCAAAAACCCATGACGTTGCGCAAGAAACGGATGGTGCCATCGACGCCGACTTCGTTGGAGAAGTTGGCGTGCCGGCTCGCCTCGTCGATCACCGGGCGGTCGAGCTCGAAGCCGACGAGGGACCAAGTGCCGCTCACCACGTACGCGAAGTCGTCCACGGTTGCCGGCACCCCGAGGACGGCAGACGCTGTGTCGTGGGAGGCCACGGCGACGACAGACAGGGGGGACCGGAGCTCGACGCTGGAAGCCACGTCGGCGAGCGCCGGCCCGAGCATCTCGCCGGGGTCGATCGACGGGGCGAACAGCTCAGGGCGCAACCCGAGGGCCCGGGCCAGCCAGTCGACGACCTCGCCGGTACGCACGTCGACCAGCTGGGTAGTAGAAGCGTTGGTGCGCTCGAAGCGGCTCTCCCCGGTGAGGAAATAAGCGAGGAGGTCGGGCACCATCAGGAGCTGGGCGGCACTGGCGTAGGCAGCGCTCTGACGGCCGGCCATGAGCTGGTAAAGCGTGTTTATCTTCATCTGCTGGACACCGGTGGCTTCGTAGATACGGCCCTGCCCGACCACCTCGTCGGCCGCCCGGACGTAACCCGACGTCCTCTCGTCCCGGTAGTGGAAGGGCTGGCCTAGCAGGCGGCCCGCCTCGTCGAGCAGGCCGTAGTCAACGCCCCACCCGTCGATCCCGGCCCACATCGGCTCCCCGTCGACCTGTCTGGAAAGCTGCGCCAACCCGTCGAGCATGCCCTGGTGGATGCGCAGGATGTCCCAATGCCACCCGCCGGGCAGGCGCACCGGGCCGTTGGGCAGCCTGGTGACCTCGGAGGCGACCAGGCGGCCCCCGTCGAGGCGCCCGGCGAAGAGCCGGGCGCTGGACGCGCCGAGGTCGATGGCTGCGTGGAGGTAGGGCGCAGTCATCTGGCCCCCGGCCCCGGCCGGTAAGAGGAGAGGAACCCGGCCGGGGCGGGAGCGGTCATCGCAGGAAGGCCGCAGCCACTCCGGCGTCGACAGGGACGAGCAGCCCGGTGGTGTGGGACAGCTCACGGCTCGCTAGGACGAACACAGCATTGGCCACGTGCTCGGGCAGGACCTCGCGCTTCAGCAATGTGCGCGATGCGTAGTACTCACCCAGCTTTTCCTCGGGGACCCCGTAGACGGCAGCGCGTTGCGCCCCCCATCCCGAAGCGAAAATACCCGAGCCGCGTACGACCGCATCGGGGTTGACCCCGTTTACGCGGATGGCGTGCTCACCCAGTTCGGCTGCCAGCAGGCGGACCTGATGGGCCTGGTCGGCCTTGGTGGCACCGTAGGCGACGTTGTTGGGCCCGGCAAAGATGGCGTTCTTGCTCACGATATAGATGATGTCGCCTCCCATGGCCTGGGGCACCATGACCCGCGCCGCCTCGCGCGACACAAGGAACGAGCCTCGGGCCATCACTGCGTGCTGGCGGTCCCAGTCGGCAACGGTGGTGTCGACCAGAGCCTTGGAAATGGACATGCCGGCATTGTTCACGATGAGGTCCACCCCTCCGAACGCCAGTACGGCGGCCTGCACGGCCGCGGCCACATCGTCCTCCTCGCTCACATCGGTCCTTACTGCTGTGGCGGCGTCGGGCCCACCGATGCCGGCGGCCACCGATTTGGCGTTTTCCTCGTCGAGGTCGGCACAAACCACGCACGCCCCCTCCGCCGCGAGGCGCCTGGCCGTCGCCGCACCGATCCCGGACCCGGCGCCTGTGATGAACGCGACCCGTGTGGCGAGAGGTTTCGGCGGGGGTAGGCGCCGCAACTTCTGCTCCTCGAGTTCCCAGTACTCGATACGGAACTTCTCTGACTCTGGGATTGGCTCGTACACCGAGATGGCCTCGGCGCCGCGCATGACGTTGATGGCGTTGACGTAGAACTCGCCGGCGACTCTGGCTGTTTGTTTGTCCTTTCCGAAACTGAACATCCCGATGCCAGGGACAAGGACTATGGCGGGATCGGCACCGCGCATTGGTGGGCTGTCCGGCGTGGCGTAGCGCTCGTAATACGCGCGGTACTCAGCCCGGTACAGCTCGTGCAATTCGCGCAGGCGAGCTACTGCCTGATCGAGCGGGACGTCGGGCGCCAGGTCCAGGACCATCGGCTTGACCTTGGTGCGCAGGAAATGGTCAGGGCACGATGTCCCTTTGTCGGCTAGGGCGAGGTGACGGTCCCGGGCCAGGAAGTCGAGGACTGTGCTGCGGTCGTCGTAGTGGCCAATTTGGCGCACATCGGTGCTCGCGAGACCTCGCAGGACGGGGAAGAGCGCTGCCGCTCGGGCGTGGCGTTCCTGGTCGGGGAGAGGGGCATAAGAGGCAACAGGGGCACCGAACGGGTCGGGCCGCCCGTGGGCGTCGATGTAGGCCTGGGCGGTGCGGATTATCTCGAGTGAGCGAGCTTCGCACTCGTCGCTCGTACCTCCCCAAGCGGTGATCCCGTGGCCGCCGAGAATGACGCCGATCACCTCGGGGTGACCTGCTGCCACTTCGGCGATGTCGAGCCCGAGCTGGAAACCAGGCCGGCGCCAGGGGACCCAGACGACTCGCTCACCGAAGCAAGCCTTGGTGAGCGCTTCCCCGTCGGCAGCGGTCGCAAAAGCGATACCCGCGTCCGGGTGAAGGTGGTCGACGTGGTTCGCTTCAACCAGGCCGTGCATGGCGGTGTCGATCGACGGCGCCGCACCACCCTTGCCGTGCAAGCAGAAGTCGAACGCCGCGACCATCTCGTCTTCACGTTGCTCGCCAGGGTAAACCGCCACCAGTTCACGCAAACGGTCCAAGCGAAGAACAGCGAGCCCCTTGTCGGTCAACGTGGCGAGGTCGCCGCCTGACCCTTTTACCCAGATGAGCTCGACCTTCCCCCCCGTAAGAGGGTCTGCGGCGCGGGCCTTGGTCGAAGTGTTCCCGCCCGCATAATTCGTATTACGCGGATCTTTGCCGAGCCGGTGGGATCGGTCCAGGAGCTCCGTGACGGCGTCCGGTGTAGCCGCGTCCGGTGTCGTCATGGCTAACCCCCCCAGCCTTGGCCTGCTCCGCCGGCGCGCTCTGCCCGCACCCGCTCGGCATGGCCTGAGCGTGCGTAGGCGGCCAAGGGGTCCGGGCCCAGGCCCATTTCTTGGCGCAGTTCTGCCAGGAGGGGGCGCACGTCGGAACTGAACGCGTCGACCACTACTGCGTTGGCTGCCATGACGTCTCCTTCTGCCTGTGCTGAGCGCAGCGCTTCCCGGTCAACCAGGAGTGCCTTGGCCGTGGCCTCCTGGACGTTCATGACCGAGCGGAGCTCGGCCGGGACTTTCTCCTCGACGTTGTGGCACTGGTCGAGCATGAACGCGACTCCCGAGCCGGGCAGGTGAGCTCCGGCGGCCACGATCTCGTTCATGATGCGGAACAATTGATAGGGGTCGGCAGCACCTACCAACAGGTCGTCGTCGGCATAGAAGCGGCTGTTGAAATGGAAACCGCCCAGGCGCCCGAGGCGCAGCAGCGAGGCGACGATGAACTCGATGTTGGTCCCAGGGGCGTGGTGGCCGGTGTCCACCAGCACGTTGGCCTTGTCGCCGAGAGCCAGGCAATGGACGAGCGAAGTTCCCCAATCAGGCACGTCCATGGTGTAGAAACCGGGTTCGAAGAGCTTGTACTCGAGCAGCATGCCGATGCCCTCGGGCAGTGCCGCATAAACCTCGCCCAGCGCCTCGGCGAGGCGTTGTTGGCGCGCCGTTATGTCGTCCTGGCCCGGGTAATTCGTGCCGTCTGCGAACCACAGGCTCACCGTTGGCGAGCCGGTGGCCGCCGCGATCTCGACGCATTCCAAAAGGTGATCGGTTGCCTTGCGGCGCACGCGCGGGTCAGCGTTGCACACACTGCCGAGGCGGTACTCGTCTTCTTGGAAGACGTTGGGGTTGATGGCCCCTATGCGCAGCCCCGCGTCGGAGGCGTACTTGGCAAGTTTGCCATAGTCGTCAACCCGGTCCCATGGGATGTGGAGCGCTACCGATGGGGCGACCCCGGTCAGGCGGTGGACCATGGCGGCATCGTCGATCTTTTCGTACGGGGTCCGGGCCGCACCAGGGTTCCTGAAGACCTTGAAACGCGTCCCTGTGTTGCCGTACGCCCAGGACGGTGTCTCGATCCACTGCTGGCGCAAAGCTTGCTTGATCTCACTGCTCGATGCCATTGCCTTCTCCTCGGGTCATCTCGTTATATTGCAGCCTAAGGGCCATTGTCTTTCCGTTCGCTCCGCAGCTATTTCCCCGGAGCCACTTCCACCACCTGAATACCCAGCAGCTCGGCAACAGCCGATAGATCCTTGGCCCGGTGACCGGTCCCCAGTGCCCAGTGGTGAGCAGAGTGGGCCGACCAAGAATCGCACCACAGACCGGGATCGCAGCCGAAGTCGACCCGGGATGTTGTATTGCCGATTTGCAGCAGTGGGCCGGGCCGCACCTCGCCCTCCGACACCACAAAACGCAGGTCGCCTTGACGGCCTTGGCTGATGCCGAAGGCGGTAACGGGCCCGTGGGCCACGTCGAACTCCACCGAAACGCCCCAGCCTCTTTTGCCGTGGAACACACCTAGGCCCCGCAGCAGCGGGCGCGCCTGGCTGATAGCCAGGTGCGCAGGGCCGTCGTGGCCCATTTCAACCACTCCGTCATGGAAATTGAGGGCCTGCAGTTCGGTGAAAGAGCCGCCGGCACCCAGGTGGTCCATGATCAGCATGGCAAGTGAGGTGCGTAGTTCGTACTCTCCGCAGGCCGGCACGCCGGCAGCGGTGAGCAACGAGGCGCCCAGGATCAGGCCGGCGCCCAGACGTTCGTGCAGCTCCCCGTCCAGTCCCCGGTGGTAATAAGCCAACGAAGAGAGCGCGAAGTTATCTACGAGGTGGTCGAGGCCAACCGACACGCGCACCGCCCAGTCCAGGTCCTCTGCGTCCACCGACAAGTCGATTTCGAACATCGTACGGACCTGTTCGAGCTTGCCGGCTACCTCTTTATCGGTGACCTTGTCCACCAAGACGCGCAGGTCGTCCATCTCGAGCACCTCGACGTGGCCGCCCAGCATGGCCGGGACGAAGGTGAGGTCGGTGGACACGTCGTACATCCCCGGGTAGAGGTGCCCCATGAGCCCGTGGCGACCGTCCCGCAGGGCCTTGCGAACGGCGGCGGCACCGACCCACCGACGGATACGTTCCCATGCCCGCTCGTCGGAGAGGTAGCCGGACACCGATCGGAAAGGCACGCCACAACGCTCGAAAACGTTGGCGACCTCAGGCAGAGGACAGCAGCCGCAATAGGCGAGCCACTCGCCTGTACCGAAATGAGCGTGGTCCATGGCTTCGCTGGGCTGCAGGTTGACCAACAGCAGCGGTGCGCCGCTGCGCTGAGCTATCGGGACGACCATGGTGGCCGTCATGTACGTCGTGAGGAACATGATGATCAAGTCGCAGCCGGCCGCTCTCAGTTGCTCGGCCGCCTGAGCCGCTTCCTGCGCGTCGGAAATGAACCCGACGTCCACCACCTCGGCGTCGAACTGTCCCAGCCGGTGGGAGACCAGTTCGGCAGACCGCTTCAGTTGAGGCAGGAGCTGGGGGAACTGGGGCCAATAGGCACCCAGGCCACCGGCTACCAGCCCAACCACCGGTTGGGG
>Ga0182024_10002930_pt1 | contig 41558 bp, 29 predicted proteins | sample P32metaG_FD_120480 | JGI IMG/M metagenome (GOLD analysis project Ga0182024, IMG submission 120480) | Permafrost microbial communities from Stordalen Mire, Sweden - P3-2 metaG (Illumina Assembly) | ecosystem: Environmental > Terrestrial > Soil > Wetlands > Permafrost | place: Sweden: Stordalen... | reverse complement strand
GCCGTACCAGTTGTACCGATATTCGGTCTTCCAGGTCAGGGCCGGCATCCACGGCAGGCGGTATTCGTAGCCGCCGCCGACAAACCCGCCGTTGTAGTTGTGCGCATCCATGTGGTCGCCAAACGGCACCGCCGGGAAGGCGATGGTGTCGAACAGCTCTTGCCGGTCGAAATGCGCCTGCGTCCAGCCGGCGGACACGAAGGTCAACAGGTTCGGATAGGGCAGGTAGCCGAGGCGCACGCCAACCGCTGAGGAGCCGGACTCATTCTCCATCGACCCCACGCCCGACACGTCGGCGTAATTCTGGCTCTTGACGTTCATGAAGTCGTAGTCGCCGAAGACGCCGACCAGGAAGGTCGGAGCGATCTGGTAGTCGCAACCGGCGCCCACGCGGCCGAGCCAGCCTTGGCCGCCGCTGGTGAATGTATTCGTCAGTGGGATGAGGCCCGGATTGGTCTCGCCGTAGTGCTCCTGATTCCACATGCCGTAGCCGACGCCGGCCGAGACATAGCAGCCGGTCCAGGTAACGACCGGCGGCGGCGGAGGCGGCGCCTTGTACGGCAGGTCGGCCGCGAAGGCCGAGCCCGATGCCAGTGCGAAACCGGTGAAAGAAGCAAGCAGCAGGTTTTTCATGTCGTCCCCCTTTGACCCACGTTCGTGGAATTTCAACGTCCCCAATCGAGCTATGAGATTAGCCTACTTGCGGCGTGGAATCTGTTGTAAAAAAGCATCACTCGGGAATTCAATTGCGCGCGTTCAGGGCCAGACCAATCGGCGCGGTCGGCAGGTCCGCTAAGGGCCAATGCTGGATATTCGAGGCGCATCGGAAATCTCGCCGCAACCCTAGCGAAGGGTCGCGGCAAGATTGATGTGCGAGCGTCGGTTCGCTGCGACGCAGCGATATTACTGGCGGATGTACTCGCGCAGCGCGACGGATTCGTGTTCGATCTCTTCGACGCGGTTCTTGACCACGTCGCCGATCGACACGATGCCGATGAGCTTGCCTTGCTTCGCCACCGGCATATGGCGGAATTTTCCCGTCGTCATGCGCGACATCAGGTCTTCGATGGTGTCGTCTTCGGAGCAGGTTTTGACATCGCGCGTCATGACCTGACCGACCGGTTCGTCCATGACTGTCGGCCCGCGCTCGGCGAGCACGCGCACAATATCACGCTCCGACAGGATGCCGACGATGCGGTGATCGGCGCCGAGGATGACGACGGCACCGATGCGCCGCTCGGCCAAGAGCTTGACCGCAGCGGTCAGATTGGCGGTCGGCTCGATGGTGACGACGCTATCACGCTTACCGGCCAAAATGTTCTTGACGATCATGGTGGCCTCCCTGGTTCCGGCCGCGGCGGGCTCAGCCGCGGTTCCGTTTCGAGAACGATCCGCCTCGGGGGCGGTTCCGTCAAGACAGCGAGAGTGCAGTGCGAAAAGACCCGGCCTTTGGCCGCGACGGCTCCTCCTACTTCGCCGCGACCTTCAGCTTCAGCAGCTTATCGGCGTTGCCGTGGCAGAGCTTGGCCATGTCGGCCGGCGCCAGCGAGAGCTTGTTGAGGAAGGCGCGGCCCGCGGCGTCCGGCGCATACGGATAATCGACCGAGAACATGATGCGGTCGATGCCGAAGGTCAGGAGCGCTGCGAGAAACGGCGGCTCGTTGAAAATGCCGCTGGTGGTGATCCAGACCTGGTCGAGGATGGTTTGGCCGACCGACCGCTTGAGGTGGCCGATGTCGTGACGGAAAACCTGGTTGGCGCGGTCGAGCATCATCGGCAGCATCTCGCCCATGTGGCCGATGATGATCTTGAGCCGCGGATGGCGGTCGAGCGAGCCGGCCACCGCCAGGCGCAGCACGTGCACCGCGATCTCCGAATGCCAGCCCCAGCCGGCGGTTTCGAGCACGCGGCCGGTGCCACCCGGCAGATCGGCGAAATAGGCCTGCCGCACCGCCTCGGGCGGAATGTGCGGATGGATGTAGATCGGCACGTCGAGTTCTTCCGCCGCCGCGAGCACGCCGTCATAGCTCGGGTGATCGAGGAAGCGGCCTTCGGTGGTGCCGTTGACCATGGCGCCGAGGAAGCCGAGCTCCTTAACGGTGCGATTGAGCTCGGTCGCGGCGGCGTCGGGGCTCGCCAGCGGCAGCGAGGCGAAGCCGGCAAAGCGATCCGGATGGCGCGCGACGGCGGCGGCCAGGTGATCGTTGAGCTCGCGCGCCATGGCGACACCGTCGGCGCCGGGCAGGAGTTCGGGGCCGGGACCGCTCGCCGAAAGGACCTGCATGGTGATGCCGGCATCGTCCATCGACTTGAGGCGCTTCTCGCCGATCTCAGGCAACAGCTCGAGCGGATTGACGGCGCCAGGCGTCAGGCTTCTCGGCCGGTAGCCGCGGCGGTTCATGGTTTCCTGACTGACGCGGCGCGAGAGTGCCGGGACCGAGAAATGCTCCTCAATTGCGACGGTACGCATAGCGATTTGTCTCCTATTGGGTGCCGTCTTGTTGCATCGCCGTGGCCCGCCAGCAAGCCTTGAGGCGCGGCCGTCATGGCATAGTATGCGGCGGGCGCATCGCTCTGCGGAGATCTTCATGGAGCCGTTGCCGAAAGGCGCAAACTTCGTCCGCGGCAAGACGCTGTGGGAGATCGGCCTGCACATCGCCGGCAATCCGGCGACGCCCTATGGCGGCAACCGCGACATGGTGATCACCGTCGGCAGCGGCTCCGGGCCGAGCTTTCGGCCGTGGCTGCGGCTTGCGTCGGGGTCGGCCATCCTCGCCGAGGAGGTCGCCCGGGGCGGCGGCGTCGACCTCGCTTTCGTCAATCCCTCGGCGCTCCTCACGCAGGCCTATCGCGGCGTCGGCCTGTTCAACGCGCCGCTGCCGGTGCGAATCGTCGCGGTCTATCCGAGCTGGGACAGGTTCGTGTTCATGGTGCATCCGCGCACCGGCATCCGCTCGCTCGCCGACCTCAAGGCGAAGCGCTATCCGCTGCGCGTCTCGGTGCGCGAGGACCCGACGCACTCGACGCTGGTTCTGATCGAACAGGCCTTCGCGCTGCACGGCTTCGCGCTCGGCGACATCGAGTCCTGGGGCGGCCGTCTCGTCGTCTGCGGCGGGCCTTCGGACGCGCAGCGCCGCCTCGAGCCGCTGCGGCGCGGCGAGCTCGACGCGGTGTTCGACGAGGGCATCAAGGTGTGGCTCGACGAGGCGCTGGCGGCCGGCCTTGTCCCGATCGGGCTCGAGGAGGGCGAGTTCGAGGGGCTGGGGCGGCTCGGCTGGCGCCGCGTGGTGCTGCCGAAGGCGCGGTTCCCGCTGCTTGCTCGCGATGTCGACACGCTCGATTTCAGCGGCTGGCCGATCTACGCCAACTCGGCGCTGCCGGATCAGGTCGCCTACGACGTCTGCGGCGCGCTAGCCGCGCGCGCCGCCGAGGTGCCGTGGGAAGCCGGCACCGAGAAAAGCGTGCGGCAGATGGGCCGCGAGACCGACGCCACGCCGATGGACGTGCCGCTCCATCCCGGCGCGCAGCGCTGGTTTCGCGAACATGGGTAAGTCCCAGCTCGAGAGATCTTGGGTTTGTTCGGCCGAGATGCAACCATTGATTGATAGCCGCTGGTATACCTTCTCTGAGTAATGTCAAAACCCGCGGGCGGGGACGCCCGCAGGGGCACGTATTAGTTTTATGTTCATGAACGTGCGGATTGCACGCTTCTGCCGCGACCAAGCCCTGCTTTCGTACCGCTCTAACCGTATGAGATCAGGCAAAGCCTCCTCTAATGCTTCGAATTCGTCACGTTCCTGGGCCGCGATTTGCTTACTGGCTAGGTCGAGTGCAGGCGCTTCCTCTGCTGTCGGATCAAAGGAAAGCAGAAGTCCTACGAGCAACGATAAGTCGACCTTTTTATAGATGTTATCCGGAACACCTTCTACGTTGAGTTCCGGAGGCATCCGAGCCTTGTATTTGATGAGCATTTTGAGGATGTGCGCCTTTAGTTCTTTATAGGCCAGCTGGCCCTTGTTCGACCTTGCTTCGGCTAACTCAATACTATTGTCTCCACTGGCCAACGCGATGGCCGTTGGTTCGCGCAATCGTTCGATCAGGGCGATCCGTTGCGCCTGGATGGCGCGCAGTATCAGGTCGCATTCTCCGATCAGACGGGCTTGCGCGAAAAGCGCTGGGTCGTTGTCATCGCGGCATATGGCCTTTGCCAAGCGCTCAATCTCGGCCGAGGGTACGGACTGGTGGGTATCGGCCCGCAGCCCATGTCGCAGCGCATTGCGGCTGACAATTGACTTGCCAGCCACGGTGCGCGGCCCACTACTCTTTCGGCTATTGCGGCGGTTGGCTGCTATCTTCTTTTGCGATGTCATTGGTTCGTTCCTCGACAGGAGCGAGCAACGGTGCCGCAGTCTGCTGCGGAGGGCTTCCGATCACTTTGTATTCCGCATCGACAATCCTGTCCTTGGGCAGTCGCTCCACGACTTGATAGTGGTGGAAGAGTTCTCGGGCATCCTCGGCTCTTGCCGTTGCGCTAATGGTCAAACGTTCGTAACGCTCGATGGACTCTAATCCAGCCTCAAAGGCCCGATTGTGCTCGAGCTCTGATGGAGTGCGGTCCAAAATCCCATCGACCTCAGCGACCGAAGAATCCACGATGTCCTCAAGCGCTAACAATTGCGCAAAATCGCTCGGAGGTCGTCCAATCTTCTTGGAGAGGTCGCGGACAGCCGCTTCTTTTCTCTGCTTTTGTTCTTTGTTCCGTTTTGCTTGAAATTCAGCGCTTTGGCGATGTCGGCGTTCAATCGTCAACGTTGCGTGTCGGCTATAGCGGAACGAAGCGAATGTGGAGTCAACGTATCTCTTGATTAGCATCAGACCGACTATGTCACTTGCCCCGAGACACTCCACGGTCCGGTCGAATATCTGGTCGTAGTGATCGAGACCCTCGCTGCTCAAGACTGGCGGCGGACCAAGTAAAGCCTTGAGCTCAGTTAGCTCCGGCTTGGTCAGGATCTGTTGTAAGTCACGTGGCATCCGCATGCTCCTCTCCGTGGCGTAATCGACAGGAGGTTGTCCGTTGGCACGGAAATGGGCTGTGGCCCACCGTCCTGGGTCGCCATGGGCCGAATGATACGCGTTTTGTCCAGTATCTCAGTGGCGCACTCGAAGGCCACGGGTGCACCGGTGGCACTTCGGGAGCTCCGATGCCAACCAAAGCCTTGTCGCCTTCCGCAACTTTTTAAAGAAGGGCTATTTGTCCCCAATCTAGTGGGCGCAATCGGGCGATGACTTGGGAACTTTGCCGCTACCGGTTCGTTAAACCGACCTTCTTGGTCCTCTGTCGCCGTCTCGCGCGCACAGAATCAGTTGTCGCTTCTGCCTGCGGAAAAAAATATTTGTCAAATAAGCCACTTCGTTATCGAACCAGTGGCCAAAGAACTCCTGCATCTGCAGGCCCATCAATCCCATAAAGAGCGTATATTGCCGGGACCCATTAACGTCTTCGCGGCTTTTGCGGACCATTCTCAAATTGGCGCGTTTGCGCAATTCCAGCGCGATGGCTTGGAGGAACGCGACGCCTGTTGAGGAGCCATTCATCGGGAGTGGCGGTGGAAGCCGAGTTGCTCCCATTAGGAAATTTGCCAGACTGTCGGCCTTCTCGGCATATTGCAGATAATCTGGCCAGTCTTCGACGTACGCGGCAAGGCGCCTTGCGACAAGAACCTCTCGGATAAACAAGCGCATCAAAACAAATGGTTGCTTCCCGCAAATCCTCTCAATGCGGGTCCAGACTTGTTCGATGTCCGGCGCGCTGACCAACTCCAGGAGGGAAGCGCGATTAGGTGCGTCGAGGAAATCGTTCTCCTCCCCGGTCATGACCCTGAGTTCGTGGATGAACGGACCGCGCAAGGCTTCCTCCTAACAATTCCGCTGTAGAGCCCTCATCTGCGCCCTAACAAGTGAAAATTTGAGATCTCTTAACCATAATCATTTTGTGAACCGAACAAAATGACGAGCGAGACTTGCAAAAAATTTGTCTCAATTCGATATGACCACAAGGGTAAGACGCAACACCTCGCATCTTACCTCAGAGCTGCGGCCGATCGCGCGGCAAGGCGTAATATCCGGCGCCTTGCCTGAGAGTTGCGGCCGATTTCCAAGGCGCGTCACCCCGCGCCTTTCTTGAGGGCTCCGGCCGATTTCCCCGGCAAGGCGCAACACCAGCGCCTTTCCGGGAACCCGACGGAGCCGAACGGCTTCCCCGGCAAGGCGCAACACCAGCGCCTTTCCGGGAACCGGGCCGAGCCGAACGGCAGGGCACAGCAGATCTTGCCCTTCCTGAGTGCAGCCATCGATGTCGCTCGGCGGTCGCGATTTAATCGCCAGTCCAAAATTTTTCTGGTGCTGCTGCGCTAAACCGTTGAAATCACGCCAAGCGAACTTGAGCGGCCGCCGCGACTGCACTCCTTCCCCCCGGCCCGCCTTGAGCAATAGGGGCGCCTATCCTTTAAAGTGCGTCTATAGTTGCGTACTGCACGGCGCATCAAATCCCGTGACGTCCGAGTGGTCGCGCCGGTTGCCGCGGCCCTGTTTATCCCCGACATCATGACGATCACCACTCTCGCCGACGCGCGCGAGCTGATCGCTCGGCGGCTGCCGGCGGATTTCCGCGAGCGCGAGACGTGGCAACGTCGAGCAGTGCCTGAACGCGGCGACGCGTGCCCGGCGTCAGCGCGAAGGCACCGGCCGGCCACGATCATCGGTTAGACAATGGATTTCGAGGTGCGACCGCCTCGCGAGCGACCGACCGACCGACCGCTTGCGCCCACTCCCCCCTTTGCGCCGGCGGCTTCACATGCGAACCGTTGAGGCTGAGTTCGCGAGGAACATCGCTAGAAGCTGCAATCTGCTCGAACAGGCGCTGCCAAAGCCCGCGCCGCGACCATCTGTTGTAGCGATTGTAGATCGTGGGTGGCCGCACCATATTCGGGCGGCACATCGCGCCAACGGCATCCGTCTTGAGAACGTGCAGGATGCCGCTGATGACACGAAGATCATCGACGCGAGGCTTACCAGGCTTACCCCGCGGCAGATATGATCGATCGCGGCTCACGTTTCCTCGGATAGCCAAAACAGGTTTGCCATCCCCCGATTGGACAAACCAACAGAAGGTAGAATCACCAAACAAGTAATGGATTGTATGTGTTCTCTATCTAGTCCCCGAACCGATTGGGGCGAGTCAGTGACGATATGCCAATTTGATTTAGAGATAACGTCCGGTAATCCCGAATGCATTCAACCCAATTTCATCCCGCTCCAGCCTTACGTATGCGCACTCCAGGGCCACCACCGTTTTCGTCAATGAACTCTACACCGGCGGCCTCCAAAGCCAACCGGATCTTTGTCCCAGTCTCGTTCCGACCACCCACGGGACCATTCAAAGCCTCTAGACGCTTTATGGTAGGTATCGAGATGCCGGATGCAACTGCCAATTGATCCTGCGACCAGCCGAGCAGCGCTCGGGCCGCCTTTATTTGCCTTATTGATACTTTTAGTATTGACAGGCGGCGCATCAGTCAATACTTTTAGTATCGATCATGGTGGCTCTCGTCCTTACTGGAGAACTGGCAATGTCTCAAGCGTCTTCCAAAATAGTCAACAATCAACGGCGGCATTTTATCGGTGGCTCAGACGCCCGAATCATAATGGGGCGCGATGAGGCCGCCCTGCAACGGCTGTGGCGGGAGAAACGGGGTGAGATTGAGCCGGAAGACTTGTCCGGCAATCTTATCGTTCAGCTCGGCGTCGCCACCGAGGAACTCAATCGGCGCTGGTACGAGATCAATACCGATCAGGTCATCACGGACATCCAAAGCAGGGTGCGTCATCCAGTGATTCCTTGGATGGCCGCTACTCTCGATGGGCGGGTCGGCACCACAGGTGCCGTGTTCGAAGCCAAGTTTATGCTGCCGTGGTTGTTCTCGGAGGAGTCGGCCGCTGAAAAGCACATGGCTCAGCTGCAGCACAATATGTGGGTCGTTGCAGCAAGAGCCGCAGTGCTTTCGGTAATTACTGGAGGCGGCAAGTGGGTCGAAATCGCAATCCATGCCGATCCGCTCTACCAGCACCTCGTCGTTACTGCCGAGAGGAAGTTCTGGCGTTGCGTCGAGAGCGGGGAGATGCCTCGGCTGTTCGGGGCTGAGCCGCCGCGACCTCGTATAGAGGCAATCCGCGTCGTCGACATGAGTTCGTCCAATGCCTGGGCCGAATTTTTTTCCATCTTTGCCCGCACCCGGACGGCCCATCTCGAGCATGAGAAGGCCAAGGTCGAGCTCAAGCGCCTGATGCCAGAAGATGCCAAGGAGGCGATCGCCCATGGTGTGCGCGCCAAACGTTCGAAATCGGGTGCCGTAAGCGTTGAGCTGCTGAGCGTGGAGGCTAACAATGCACCGGTCCAGTGAATTGATCGACAGCTTGGCTGCAGCGCTGGCCAAGGCCCAAGCGGAGCTCATCAATCCCGAGAAGTCGCTGGTGGCGACCATCAAGTCGCAGACAGGCAGAAGCGCTGACCGCCCGTTCCGCTATGCACCCTTATCAAGCGGGCTGGAAATCGTACGCAAGACGTTGGGTCAGCACGAGATCGCCACGGTGCAAACCACTGCCGTCGATCAGACCGCCGGCATCATCAATTTGACCACCATGCTGGCGCATGCATCGGGCCAATGGATTGCGTCCGAGTGGCCGATTTGTTCCATGGCCGATCTGACAAACCCGCATCGGATGGGGGCTGCCCTCACTTATGCGCGACGTTACGCACTATTTACTCTGGTCGGAATCGCCGGCGAAGACGATCTCGATGCTCCCGATGTGGTCACGCCAACGACGGAGAACTCGGTAACCGAAGTGTCCCGAGCGAATCAGAACGATCGGCTCAATGGGGGCCATCGTTCTTCACCTCAATGGGCTTCCGCCACGCGAGGTGCAAGGAGTGGGAAGAGACCAGCAAATCCGATCCTCGATCCGCAAGCATCGGGAATTCTCCGCGAGCAAATCTTGCTCGAATTGCACAATCTTGCTTCGACCGAGGATGCTGCGACTTGGGCCCACCGAACACTGGGTGCCAAAAACAGCTTAGCCGCGGACGATGCGAGGCAGGTGGAGAATGCCTTCCAGGCCAGACTGGTAATCCTTCAAGGCATTGCTAACGCGGAAGTTGCCAATGCGCCGTTGCCGCCTGCGGCATCTGGACCTCGGGGGCACCCGATACTTCAGCCCGCAGAATTAAGCGAGCGACCGCTTTCCGACCGTGTCGACAAAAGCCTGTTGGCCCATCCGGAACCGCGTCGCATCCGGGATAAGGATCACCTCAAGTTTGTCGCCAAGCAACCCTGTCTCATTTGCGGGCGGCGCCCATCGGATCCGCACCATTTACGGTTCGCCCAACACAGCGCACTCGGCCGGAAGGTGAGTGATGAGTACACGGTTCCGCTGTGTCGCGGGCATCATCGCAGCGCTCATCGCTACGGCGATGAAGCGGGATGGTGGAAAAACGCCGGCGTTGATCCAACGCTCACCGCGCGCGCACTGTGGCTGGAAACACATCCGCTTCCCTTGGTTCCGGACAAAATGCCAATCGAAGGCACCACCTGAACCTCCCGACGCCGAGATTGATCGCGGTCAGGATGGCCATCGGCGGCTTGTACCGGCAGATTGGCGACGATCATCGCTCCGCGGCGATGCTTCCGGTGTCATATACCGGCGCGCCGAACGGCCTGTCGTTCGAAAACCCATCCGCGAGGATTCGGCGATAAGGCAGAACCAGTGCATCATCCTGCGCGATGCTTGGCATTCTCCGGTCCTGCTTTCTGAGCCGATAAATAGTCAACCGCTGGCGAAACCAAATACCTATGCCGTGGTCAAAGTAGACGATAATCGCTGATCGGACATTTTCATCTTTGGAGATGGCCGCAGGTCGTGCTTCTCTTGGGGAGTACGTTACGCATCGCGCCGTCTCGTGTAACGCGGCGCTGACGAGGACATCGATGTCCCATTCTCCTCAACATTAGAAGGCCAGACACCGGCCGATGCAAGCCCAACTTGGTACCGGCACCACCTGAGCCATCGGAGACCGGAGATTTCAACGGCAATGGCATGAGCGCCATTCTGTGGATCGACGGCACCGGCAACGTGGCGATCTGGTTCATGACCGGTGCGAACATCGCTTCGACTATCGGGCTCGGCAATGTCGGCACAAGCTGGACGGTGCAAGCGCATAACGCCGAGTGAGGCGGTAACGGCGAGAGCGGCCAAAGGCAATAGCTCGTGAGCTAACCGAGGAGCCGGCCGCCGCAGCAGTGCCGGCAGATTGGCGGCGATGCGCCTCGCCTCGCCGCGGGTGCGCATGTTCGCGGCGGGCTGCACGGGCATCGCCCCTTCCCAACACCGGTTTATCGATGTAACCTATGATTGAGCTGCCCGCGAGACATGCCGAAGTCTCGTCATTTTCAGGCAGCCTTTAGTGCCTACGGCGGGCGTCAACTTTCAATTCAATCGAACGCAGGCTCTGGGTGCGCACCGACTTTTTGTCGCGCAGGCTAGCGCGCCTGTGAAAGGGGGGCTGCTGTGATCACAATGCTTTCAGCGCGAATGGTTAGGACCGCCTCATCTGTCGGCAAGAAGGTTTCAGCCTTTGTGCCCACGGCGGGCGGGCGATGACCTCAATTCAGATCAAGACGGGTTTTGCATGCGCCGTTTGCGCTCGTAGCGCGCAAGGGGGGCGCGTTTTGGCGGGGGGCATTCATGACGGGATAACGCTTTCAAACCATAACGGAAACATAGGGGGAGACTATATGCCACCGCGCAATGGAGGCGCTTATCTGGGTGGACTGTCGCGGAGAGCGACAACATTTCATAAAGGCATCACGGATGGGGTTATTGTAACTAATATAAGCGCTGCCGTTTCGATAAATGTTATGTTTACCGGTCTCGATGGCCCGAAGGCACTTATTGCCGGAGGAAGTGTTATTTGTAGGACCAGTGAGGAAATTACTGTGTCCATAGTCGGTAACGATCCTAAAGATGAAGCGGATGTTCTGTGGGTTTACGCCACGGCACAAGGTATCGTGAACGATGCCAACCCGTTCGTATTCCTTACCGACGGCAAGCGCAAACAACTTTTCACACTTGAAAATGTCAGCGATGTGCCTGTGCACGTCATAGGACCACCCCCTCTCGACGAGTACCTTAAAAAAGGTGACCAGCCACGGCAATTCAAAGCAATGGGTGGTCCTGTAACTGCATCAGCAAATAAGGCTACAGCAAAACTGAGTTTCACTTTGGGCCCGGACACACCCTAACGAGCCTGATTAGCCGTCAACCGCTGCCGCGTCTCCGCAACTTGCCGCGCCTGTTCAACACCGCTAGGCGGCTGCGCTATCTCGCTTTGATATGCTGCACTGTCGCTCGCGTCGGAAGCTCAACAGCTCGCCTTCAAGATCGGTACATCGACACTTTGCGCCACGTCGCCGACGAGCTCGAGGCCGCGGCTCGGGGTGACGGCGATCCGGCGCAGTCGCGGTGGCGCTGCGCCTCGTCATGTTCCTGGAGCGCGGCCAGCCGCGTCGCGCCGGCACGCACCGCCCTGGATGGTCGACGAGGATGCCGCCTGCTTCATGGTGCGCGACGCGGAAGGGCAGCAGTTGCCCTATGTCTATTTTGCGAATGAGCCCGGTCGGCGATCGGCGCGAAGCTGTTGACGCGGGACGAGGCGGCGGACATCGCGGCTAACATCGCCAAGCTGCCCGAATTGCTCTGCGGCCCGCGCATGAGCACCTGATCTCCCGTCAGAAAGCCGCGCACGCCACCGTCCTGACGCGGGGCAATTCCCGAACCATCGACCTCGGCCGGGCGCCGGGGGTGAAAGCCGGGTTGCAACCTCCATCATTGCTTGGCTGGCAAAGACCGCAAAGGCGTCGTGGCGCGAGCCAACGCCGCCAACAAGACCGCCCTACCAGTTGAGGCCCGCGATGTGCGTCGTGGCATAGCGGTAGCCGGACTGCCGCGCCGCGAACGGCAGCAGGCGCTCCAGCGCATGGAGGATGGTGCCGTCGATCGGGACCGGCTCCTGCGGATAGTCGTCCCAGCCGAGCTTGAGCGCGAACAGCGGCGCCAGCGCCCGGGTGCGGGCCCAGAACATGGTGCCGACCGGAAAATTGAAGAACGGCGGCAGCGGCTCGCGGAGCTGCATGCGCGCCGCAAGCTGTTCGGCGAGCGCGCGATCCGCGTCCCAGTCGCTCAGGTGCGTGTCCTCCGGGAAAACGATGCCGAGCGAGTCGTCGGCGGCGAAGCGATCGAGAATGACGTCCATCATCGCATGCCGCTCGCCGATCAGGTTCTGCCACAGGAATTCGCGCCAGCGATTACCGAGCGCATCGCCGACCGCGGCGCTGCGCTTGCCGTGGACATGGCCGATGATGTCGAAGCGGCTTTCGATGTCGCCGGCGAGCTCGGTCAGGAACGCGCCGATGTCGCGACCGCGATTGGGGACGATGCGGATCGAAACCTCGCCGCCGCGATATCCGGCCGTGGTCTCCCGCAAAGTCTCGGCCTTGGCCTCGCTGTCGGTGGTCAGGATCAGGTCGCAGCCGGAGCGATTGCGCTTGAGCCGCGCCAGCAAGTCGGCGGCGAGGTCGGGATAGAAGAAGTGGCCGTGCAGGCCCACCCGCGGCGTGCGCGCGGGCGCGCTCGCGGCCGTCGGTTTGGGATTGGACTGCGGCGTTATCACCTCGGAGCGCCACGGCCCATCGGGTTTGCCGCTGCGGATGAAATGCGCCAGCGGATTGACCACCGCGAAATCGCAGCGGTCGGCGTTGTCGTGGGCGTAGAGCTGCGGGTGGAAACCGGCGCAGGGCCGGCGGAACAATCCGTTGCTCGCCGGACTGGCGCTCGTGGCGACGGCGTTCCAGCGGGCAAGGAAGCCGTCGATTGCTTCCTCGCGCGTCGCCGGCGGCCACTCGGGCGGCAGGTACATGCCCTGATCGAATAGCGGATCGTCGCGTATGGTGACGAAATCCGCTGCGCGCTGGCTCATCATGCGCACGGCGTCGCGGCCGAGCTCGTCGAGCCGCGCCACGTAGCGATCCATGTCGAAGGTCGCCTGCGCCAGGCTTCGCGTCGCCTCGGCGATATCGTTGCGGCCGGCTTCGTCGTCGGCGAGCGCGGCGATGATGCGGGCCGCCGTCGCCACGTCGAGATAGGGCGCGACGCAGGGCTTGGTGACGGCGCTGGCGCCGAGAAAGTCGGCGATGCCGCCGGAGTGCTCGAAGCAGACCACCGGCAGGCCGTGAAACGCCGCGTCGATGGCGACGTTCGGCATCGGGTCGAGGCGCGAGCTGAGAAAGAAGACGTCGGCCAGCGCATAGACCGGCTCGAGGTCAGCGACCTCGTCGATGATGGCGACCTTGCCGTCGAGCCCGGAGCGCGTGATCTGGTCGGCGAGGTAGCACGAATAGGCAATGTCGTCGTCGGGGTCGAAGCCCTGGCCAATCCACACGAAGCGCACCGCGCGCTTCGGCTTGAGCGCGGCGACCGCCGCCGCACACGACAGAAAGAGGTCGACGCCTTTCCTGAATTGAACGGTGCCACAGCCAATAACGCCGAACGCAGCTTCGGCGCCCTGCGGCTGCAACGCCTGGCGCAGGCGTTGCGTGTCATCCTCGTGCGCCAGTTCATCGGGTTGTGGCGGCAGATCGCAGCGGCCCTGCGCCAGGATGTGGACCGGCCGCCCCGACAGCGTGGGGTGCTCGGCGAGCGCGGAGTCCGCGGCGATGGCCGCTGAGAACACGACCTGGGTCGACCAGTCCAGCGCCTGGCCCATCGCCCCCTTGGGCCGGGTGTAGGAGGCGAATTCGTTGACCAGCGTGACCACCGCCAGATGCTCCAACGCGAGCGGCGGCAGCACCAGGCGGCACTCGATGCTGTTGGCGATCGCGTAGAGCGGGCGGTAGACCTCGGCCAGTCGCTTGACCAGATGCCTGGCTTCGACCGGGTGCCAGTCGATGTAGCTGAGCGGCCCGACTTTCGCCGCGCAGCTGTCCTCGAAATCGCCGACCAATGCGCCGCCGGCGAGCAGCACGGCGACGATGTTGTAGCGTTGACGCAGCCGCAAGCCGACATTGTAGGCGAGGATCGGCGCGCCGGTGCGCGAGGCCTGGTGGACGATCAGCAGAACGGTTTCGCGCTCCGGGAGGATGCGGGATCCGTCGAAGTGGAGCGTTGCCGCAATGCTGACGGGTCGTCGGCCTTCGTCACGGCCCGACTCCAGATAATGAGCAAAGCAATTCACCGATGCCTTGGCGACGTCCGGGTTTCGTTCGCGATAGTAGACGGGATCGAAGGAGTTGCACGGAGCAATGCCGAGGCGCTCCCCGACAATGACGTAATGCAGCGACGGATCGAGTCCATCAAGGCCCCCGCTGCGCACTGCGTAGTCTGCAGCATCGAACAAATCGCTGGTGCGGATGGTCGCGGCGCATTCCTCCGCCGCCGCGCGCGTCGCGTAGACCGGATACCCTGCCGCCCGCAAATCCAGATAGATTAGTGCCGGCGGGTCGCGGTAGCCGGCATTGCGAAAATAAGGAGCAAGAAATGAGCCGTCGAATTCAGGTCCCGGCTCGAGGCCGGTGTGCCAACCCGTAAGCAGATAATGTCTGGCGGCGTCGGTTGATTGATCAATTCCAGCGGCGGCGCAATATGCAGCCTCGTCAAGCAGGCCACTGTCCCGCAGCCGTTTAGCGGCAGTTTTCAGGACCTCGGGTGGGCGGTCAGCGTTCATAAACACGCTCGGAGTTGGACGCGTAACAAATCCAGTACCTCTGCGCGGCGCAGCTTCTGTCAGTCGCCAGCGGTTGTCCTGCATGATCTTACAAGGGCGTTCGTGATTCAAAGTGGCGGTCGGATAACTAAGCGTTGATTGGCGGTCTTCCCAAGACGACCACGTCCTGATGATTGTCCCAGGCACGCTCGCAATAGTCAAGCAAGCGAACCTCAGTGTCGTCCTGCAGACCTCGTGTCAAATATGCCGGACTCACTAAAGCTATTCCATAGGCGTTTTGCTTATCAAAGGCCTTTTGAAAATCCTGATGATAGTCGGCATAGCCAAACCCGATCGATTCAAAACCGGACTGGGCAATCGCAAACAGTTCGTCGGACATATATTTTGCTTTGTTATGCTGGAGGTATATGGAATGGCGCCCGTGAAGCGTAACAATCGCCAACCCGGTCTCGGAAAGGGATCGGCACACCAGCCGCATTGCGCTCCAGAATTCCCGCTCTGGAAGATGAGTAAGAAGTGAGCCGCAGAATATCAGGTCATACTTCTGGTCAAAGTCGAACCCATCAAAACTTTGCTTGGAAAGAAGGCTGTGGACGCCGAGTGTTTCGCGGCAAAAGTCGTTGTGATAACTGTAGAGATCGCAGGCTGTGATCTCGGAATTGACAAAAAAGGCTTTGAGGTGTGGCGGGTCACCCGGCCGGAGCCAGAGGGAAAATCCAAAATGACCCCGGGGACAGAGCGAAGGTGCGCTATCAAGGATGATACGATTATTCTTAATGCGTCGGCGCCGACGTCGAAGTAATGACGTAAGTGCCAGGCTTCCGCCCCGCTAAATTCCTTATCGTTGGGGTTCAGGGTCCTGATGACGTCATTGGCATGATAAAGCTCATACATGCTCTCGTAGACGCGACCGAGCCTAAAGAATGCTTCAAGCCTTTTCTCGCCCTCCATCGCACGAACCTCAGCTAGACTGCGCGTTCAAGAAACTCACGAACATCTCGATCGCGTGATGATCCTCGGCCAAGGCTTGGACCCGATGCGTCGCGTTCGTTCGGACGCGCTCCGCTTCGCGGCGGCCCTCGCTGGTATGGAGAAGGTATTCGATCAAATCCGGCAAGTGATTCAGGTCGTCTTCGAGGTAGTGTTCGCCGGCCGTGAAAAGCGGATTGGGAAGACATCGGTCTGAAACAACGACGCTGCCCAAGCACATGCCTTGCTTCACCATGCGGTGCAGCTCGAAATAGCCCACATCCTGGTGGATGTTCAGCGCTATCTTTGAGTGGCCAGCCACGTGCGCGGCGATGCGTGTCAGGGCTCCGTCTTGGGTGTTGGCGCTGAGCGGAACATTGGCGGTTCGGCAATAAAGGCAAGACTCCAGCGCCGCGAAGAACTTTGCATTTCGTGAAAAGAAAGTCTCCCGCCGCGGGCTGATGGCGCCGAAGAACGAGATGTCAATCACGCGCGATTCCAGGCTGCCGGTCACGTCGTAGTCCCGCTTCGCCGACCGCGGCAGAGCGCGAAACAGCGGGTGCGCCATGTCCGCGTCGGAAAGGCGGTCGGGACGGTGGGATAAGCCGGGCAAAAGGTGAAACGCGGGAATGCCGGCGGATCGGAACAGCTCGCTCGTCTGGTAGCAAATGTCGATAACGCCTCGCGATTTCATGATCATGGGAAGCGCGATGGAGAACCACTTGGTTTGCACTTGCTCGGTCCCGAACATGAATGACGAGGCCAAAATATCGTCGCGTATCCACTCCTCGCCGCGGCCCAATACGAAGAACTCATGAGGAGCGACGAATATGGAGGCGGCAGGGCGATCGCCCATCTGCGAGTTTTCATCAAGAAGCAGTGCGTTGACGTTGCAGGTTCTCAGGTCGGCCGCCAAGTCCTCTGCCAGTTCGCGCATGAAGACGTTGCCTTGGGAGCTTACATAGATTCCAACCAGCGAGAGCGAGTTCTTCTTCGACGAAACAGATTTTGCCACGCTTCGTTCAGGCTTGGATAGTTTAATATCGGTGACGAGACGGATGCAGTCTTCTCGCTTCACTATGGTCCGCCCGCCGGTGTCGATCGAGCGCAGAAAGTGCAGGTTGGGATCGAGACCGCCGACGTCCGAATGCGCGGCAAGATAGCAGTCGGAGTCGAACGCAGGAAATTTGCTTAGCCGCTGTAAGGCCAAACGTTCGACGTCATCCTTTGCGCCGGGGCGCATAAAATGCGCGAGCGCATCGCTGCCGGCCGCCGCGGCGTCCGGATTTCGCCGCAGATAGCCGTCGCTGTCGAAGTTCGGCCTCGGACTGCGGCCTTCTCGCGCTCCGTAGCGCAGGTAATGGATCAGCGGATTGAGACCCTCGGCCCTGACGTCCGGGCTGCGGTCGAGATACCATCTGCCGTTAAAGTAGGGGCTGGGGTCGCGGCCCTCGATTCCCCCATGTTCGAGGTAGTGGATCTTTGGATCCATTCCGGATTGCCCAACGTCCGGGTAGGTGCGCAAATACCAATCGCGATCGAACAAACGAGAGTTTTGAATAAGCCGTATCGCCAAGCGCCGTCGTCGCCAAGCTCGCAAGCGGGAAACAAACCGGAGCGTGGCTGTCCGCCACAATAGCGCCAAGGGTCGATGAAGTCGGCGCGTCGTGCGCGGAAATCGGCGCGCCATGGTCCTCAGGAATGAGGTAAGGCGCCAGCTGACGCTGGACTTGATCGCTTGTATCTCCTGTCCCTGAGCGGCACGGGACGCCTCCAATTCTCTGGCACGATCGGTCGCGGTCGCCATTTTCGTTGCGAACTCCGCCGTTCGCGATGCGAGCTCCGCCTCGAGATTTTTCGCGCGGTTTTTCACGTCTGCGAGATCGGCCGCAAGCCGCCCCGCCTCGGCTGAACGTTCGGTCACGGCCGCCATTTTGATTTCGAGCTCTGCCGTTCGCGACGCGAGCTCCGCCTCGAGATTTGCCGCGCGGTTCTTCACGTCTGCGAGATCGGCCGCAAGCCGCGCCGCTTCGGCTGAGCGTGATGCAAGCGTTACCTCGAGATTTCTGGCACGCTCAGTGGTGGTCGTATATTCGCGTCCGAGCTTTTCAGCCCAGTCGGTTGCGGTGGCGAGGTCGCCTGAAAGCCGCGCGGTTTCGGTTGAGCGCGCCGCCAGCGCCGCTTCGAGACTTGTTGTGCGCTCGGTTGCGCGCATCAGCTCGCCCGCAAGCCGCGCCGCCTCGGCCGCGCGCGCGGCGAGCGCTGATTCGAGATCGGTCGCGCGCTCGGTTTCGCTCGCGAGCCGGCCGGCGAGCCGCGCCGCCTTTGCCGAGCGCGACGTCAGGCCGGCCTCGAAATTTGTGGCGCGGTCGCCGGCGGCTGCGAGCTCGCCCGCGAGCCGCATGGCCTCGGCCGCGCGCGCCGCCAGCGCGCCGTCCAATTCCGCCGCGCGGCCGCGCGCGGCGGCCAATTCGCCTTCGAGTCTCGCGGCGTCGGCCGATCGCGATGCGATGGTCTCGTGCAGGCGGTCTGCGTCGGCGACCCGATGCGCGATATCCTGGCGCAGCGCGGCCGCGTTGATCGGCCACTGCGTCAGCTCCTGCTTCTGGCGCTCGGCGATGCGCTGATCCTGCGCCGCAGTGAACTGCAAGGCGACCGCCGAACCGAGCCGGCCGTAGGCGCTGCGGATGTGCGCGGTCGCGGCGGCGGCGCCGGTTGCGGCAAACAGCTCGCGCAGCGATTGCGGAAGCCTCGACCCGACGCCGAGCACGCCGAGACCGTTGCCATGGAGAAACTCGAAGCCGGGATGACGCTCGCGCAGCTCCTCCCACAGCCTGAACACGCCGAAGCCGCGCTCGCGCACGTTGATGTCGTGAAACAGCACGACGCCGCGATCCGACAGCTTCGGCCGCCAGGTCTCGAAGTCGCGCTTCGCGTCTTCGTAGAAGTGACGTCCGTCGATATGGAGGAGATCGACCGTCGCCTTGCGGAACTGGGTCGCGGCTTCCTCGAAGGTCGAGCGGATCAGGGTCGAGAACGCCGCATAGAGCCTTTCGTTGTGGGCGCGGACTTCCTCAAACACCTTTTCCCCGTAGAAACCGGCGTGCTGATCGCCTTCCCAGGTATCGACCGCAAAGCAGCGGCTATCGAGCTCAAGCTGCTGCACCGCCTGGCAGAACGCAAAGTACGAGAAGCCGCCGTGCGTTCCGAGCTCGACGATGGTGCGCGGCGCCAGCGCCTCGACCAGCCAGAACGCGAACGGCGCGTGCTCGAGCCACGCGCTTTGCGGGCCGAGCTGTTCCGGCGACCAGAAGGAGACCGGAGAGATCAGCGCCCGCAAGGTCGCTTGCGCGCGGGCTTCGGCGGCGGCAAGGCTCGCGAGCGGTTTTCCGGTCCTGGTCCGACCCATCGGTAACGATGCATGCAGTGTGTGGGACCGGCTTCCATTATCATCCCGCGGTGGAACGCGCCATAGCCGGCACGGAGTGCGCGAAAACGGCCCATTCACGCAGCCCCAGATCGCGCTTCAGATATCAGTCGACCGCCGTTAACGATGTCGCGATTTCCACCAGTCGATTGTTCGTTCCAAGCCTTTCTCGAAATGCGTGTGCGGCGTCCATTTCAGCACAGTTTGGGCCCGCTCGATGGCCAGAACGGATTTCGGCACATCGACCGGCCGCGCCGGCATCCAGTCGAGCTTCAGCTCGATCTTCATCAGGCGTTCTATCGCGTCGACGATTTCCAGAAGGCTCCTGCCTTGGCCGCTGCCGATGTTGAATATGCGCTCCTCGCCGCCATCGTCCATGGCGGCCAGCAAGGCGTCGATCACGTCGTCGACGAAGATGTAGTCGCGCACCACCGATCCGTCGCCCCAGATGTCGATGGTCTCGCCGGCGAGCGCGCGCGAGATGAGCATGGAGATCACGCCCTGGTTCTTGACCGGGACCTGAAACGGGCCGAACGGATTGGCGACGCGGAGGGTGCGGTATTGCAGGCCGTGCAGGTGCTCGTGGAGCGCCAGATAATTCTCGATGGCGAGCTTGCTCACGCCATAGGCCGTGAGCGGGTGGCTGGGCGCGGTCTCCGGCGTCGGAATCTCCCCAGCCGCGCCGTAGATGGTGCCGCCGGACGAGACGAACACGATCTTCCTGACGCCGAGCACGCGGGCGACGTCGAACAGCGCCAGGGAGGAAACGACGTTCTGCTCCACGTCCTTGGCCATTTCGAGATTGGCCGAATAGGGCGTCGTGGTGTGCACCAGATGGAATACGATCTCATAGGTCTCGATGGCGGCGGCCAGCGCCGACGGATCGCAGAAATCGCCCTGATACCATTCGACCTGATCGAGCGCCTCGGGAAACGGGCAGCGCCGGCCGAAAGCGCGCACGCGATGACCGGCGGCGGCCAGTCGGCGGCAAAGATTGATGCCCAGAAAGCCCCCGCCGCCGAGCACAATGCAGGACGCCCGACGCGTGGTCATGTCATGTCCCGATCAAGCTCGCCGCGGGCTCGCAAAGGTCTCGGGATCAGGCCCGGCCACGAACATCCCGTCAGCTGATGGCGCGCCCATGTCAGGGACCGACCGCCTTCACTTCGCGGCGCTCTTCATATAACAACGCACCACCATATTCAACGCATCGAAACTGCGCCGGCAATCCCCGCCGCCCGATTGGTGTCGCCACAATGACGCTGCAACAGGAGCGCTCCGCCGCCGCATCGCCGGCCGCCGCCACCTCGCCGGCCGAGCGCGGCGTCGAGCTCACCATCCTGATGCCGTGCCTGAACGAAGCCAAGACGGTCGGCGGCTGCATCGAGGAGGCCGCGGGCTTTCTCAAGCGAACCGGGATCCCCGGCGAGATCCTGATCGCCGACAACGGCAGCACCGACGGATCGCGCCAGATCGCCGAGGCGCTCGGCGCCCGCGTCGTCGCCGTGCCGCAGAGGGGCTACGGCGCGGCGCTGCTCGGCGGCATCGAGGCGGCGCGCGGCCGCTACACCATCATGGGCGACGCCGACGCCAGCTACGATTTCGCTTCGCTCGACGGCTTCGTCGCCAAGCTTCGCTCCGGCGCCGACTTGGTGATGGGCGACCGGTTGCACAGCATCGAGCCCGGCGCCATGCCGTTCCTGCACCGCTATCTCGGCAATCCCGTTCTCAGCTTCATCGGCCGCCTGTTCTTCAACGTCCCGGTGCGCGACCTGCATTGCGGCTTGCGCGGCTTCGACACCGCGAAGATCAAGATGCTGCAGTTGCAGACGACCGGCATGGAGTTCGCCTCCGAGATGGTGGTGCGCAGCGCGCTGGCCGGGCTGCGCGTCGCCGAGGTGCCGACCACGCTGCGTCCCGACGGCCGCTCCGGGCCGTCGCACCTGCGGACCTGGCGCGACGGCTGGCGCCATCTCAAGTTCCTGCTGATGTACAGCCCGCGGTGGCTCTATTTCTTCCCCGGAGCGTTCTTCCTCGGCCTCGGCGGCGCTCTCGCCTTGGCGCTGCTGTTCGGTCCGGTGACGCTCGGCAGCATCGTGCTCGACCTCAACACGCTGGTGGTGGCGTGCTGCCTGGCCATCACCGGCGTGCAGCTTCTCACCTTCGGGCTGCTGTCGCACTACTACGCGGTCAAGACCGGCTTCCTGCCGAGCGCGGCCGCCAACGAGCGGTTCTTCAGCTGGGCCGGCACCGATCGGGTGCTGCAGGCCGCCGGCGTCGCCTTCGTGCTCGGCCTTGCGGCCTTCGGCTATGCGGTGTGGTCCTGGGCGTGGCTCGGCTTCAACATCAGCGTCGACCCGATCCTGTCGCGGATCCTCATCCTCGGATTGACCGCGATGGTGATCGGAATGCAGACCGGATTTTCCGCATTCCTGTTCGGGATTTTCGACATCGGGCACCGCAACCGGCCCGAAAATCGCGGCTAGAGCCGCGCCCGTCACCCTGCGGCGGACGCCTTGAGGCGGCACACGAAGTGCAGCCCGCGCCCGAACGCGAGATTGAACGGGAACGGATAAAGCGGCAGCCGCGTGTCGACGCCGTCTTCGGCGAGGCCGGTCATGTCGAACGCCTGCTTCCACTGCGACCGCGACCAGTAATTGTTCGGGAGCGCCACGCCATGATGGGCGTTGCCGACCCAGTCCATCAGGGCGAGCGCCGCGCGGTCGAGGCGGGTTTCGGCGTAGTGGTCCTTGATGACGACCAGACCTTTGGACACCCGCGCCGCCTCGCGCAGCAATTGCACGGCGTCGTCGGCGTGATGCAGCACATCGACCAGCGAGACGACGTCGAAAGAACGGTCGGGGTACGGTATGGTGCGGCCGTCGAAGCCCTGGACCGGGATCTTGGTTTGCGGACGGACCAGGACGTCGATGCCCTCGACCCGCACGTCCGGCCGCATCTCCATCCACAGCGCCGCGATGGTGCCGTCGCCGCAGCCGACGTCGAGCACGGTGGCGCCGCGGGGCAAAATGTTGCATATGACGGCGCCGAGCACCCTCGCGCGGCGCGGGAAGATGGCGGCGGCGTGAACCGCGGCTAGTGGAGACTTCGACATTTTGCTCACGAGGCGCCAATGATAAGCGAGACCGCGGCCGCCGATCAAGAAACCGCGCCGGGCAATACCAGCGCCGCCGGCGAGGAGTTTCTGGAGATCACCAACCACGCCGGGTTGGATTATCTCAGCGCGCTCGCGGCCTTCCACCGGCGCGTGCAGCCGAACACCTACTTCGAGATCGGCACGCTGGCCGGCGCCACCCTGGCGCTCTCGAACTGCGCCTCGGTCGCGGTCGATCCCAAGTTCGTCATCGATCAGAACGTGGTCGGCGCCAAGCCCTCCTGTCACCTCTTTCAGATGACCAGCGACGATTTCTTCGCCAGGCACGATCCCAAGGCGATGCTCGGCGCCCCGATCGGGCTCGCCTTCCTCGACGGCATGCACCTGTTCGAATACCTGCTGCGCGACTTCATGAACACCGAGGCGAACTGCGCCGCGAATTCGCTCATTCTGATGCATGACTGCCTGCCGACCGACTCCCATGTGGGAAGACGAGACTGGCAGGACCAGCGGTTCGCCGAGCGCACCAAGACTCCGAAATGGTGGGCGGGCGACGTCTGGAAGGCGGCCTTTATCCTGCTCGACCGGCGGCCGGACCTCGAGATCTATGGCCTCAACTCGCCGCCCACGGGGCTGATCGCCATCACGCATCTCGATCCCGGCTCGCGCACCTTGACGCGCCACTACGACGAGATCGTTCGCGAATACGAGTCGATCGAGCTGCACAGCAGCGTTCACAGCTACCTGCAGCGCATCAAGATGATCGACACCGTGGAATTTATCGAATCCGAGCGGGTCGCGAAGCTCTGCCGCGCCTGAGCCGCGGCGGCGACTCATGCCGCGGCAAACGCGGCAATGCGATCGACCAGCGCCTCGACGTTCGCCGACCAGCGCCGGTGCACCGGCGCCGGATCGCCGGCGTCGACCTTTCCCTCAAAGATTCCAAAGCGCAGCTGCAGCGATGAGAACAGGCAAAGATGGGCGTGAGCCCAGTGACGCTCCGATTCGATATCGATCAACTTGGTGCCGGGATGGCAGAACACCGTGTTGAACATGGCGGAGCTGGCGGGACCGACGATCATCTCCGCCGCCGAAAAGGTCTCGATCTGCTGGCGCGGTGAGAGTGTTTCCGGCTCGACGATGTCGAAGTTCAGTCGCACCAGCCGATCCACCAGTTCGCTTTCGTTCGACATGACGCGGTTCGCGCCGCCCCTTCGGGCGTAGCCAAGCCGCGAAATGTAGAGCCGCCTGCCCGCCTGCGGCACGCCGCAGCGCGCGCGCAACTCATCATAGAAATCGCAGCTTTCGTGGTCGAGTAAGGCATGGCGATTGCGCTGGCACGGCACGATGGCGTGGTCCATGCGGTAGATGGTGTCTGCGCGGCAGATGTTGTCGTCCTGCACATCCTGGGCGATGATGTGCTCGGCCGCGACGCCGCACAGGCTCAGATATTCGCGGAGCACGGCGTGGGCATGAACCAGTATCTTGCGCTTGCCGATGCCGCGCTGCTTCAGCGCCGCGAGTTTCGGCAGCACGCGAAACAGCCAGGAGCCGTAGCTGATCGGCTCATGCGAGGCGAGCACCAGCGTGCTGCCGTCGAGGTGCCGCTGCGGCCGTCCGGCCCGTTCGAGAACGAAGTCCGCCGTTTCGCCGAGCGGCCGCAGCCCCGTGCCCTCGTTGAGAAACGGGATCGGCTGCCGCAGGTTTGAAAAATACCTCTCCAGGTCCTTCCCGGTGTCGTCGTCGTCGTTGAAGAACCTGCCGTCGTCGGTCAGGATCGTGCGATAGCCGACCAGCGAGCAATCGCGCGCCGAGGCGACGAAGGCGGGCGGATAGACCACGGGCACGTCAGGCAGATCGGCAAACAGACCGGCGCCATCCGGATCGTCATGGAAAAGCGGCCGGCGGCGGATGAAGGTTCGCTCGGTGCCGGGCGGTTCCACATAGACGCCGCTGGCTTTGCCGTCGAGCGCCGCATCGAGGTCGAGCCGTGGCAGGTCTAGCGGGCTCACGTAGCGAAATGAAATCATTACAAGCTTTCCGGCCCGGCGCTGAAATCGGCTCGCGCGAAGCGGTGCAATCGCAAAAATCGCGCCCGGCGGCAACTCAGCCCGTTAACTCGGCTGTCATGGACATTTGACAGTCCTTAAGCGATACTTTTATAGAGTGCCTTGATTTCCAGCATTTTTGTGCCCGGGGACGGGCTTGAGAGGCCGCCGGCCGTGAAGGATAACAGCCCTGAAGTCTGCCTGGTCAGGCCGCCGGCGGTCGACGCGTTTCGCGTCTCGACCTACTCGATCATGCCGCCGCTCGGGCTCGCCTATATCTCGTCGGCGCTGCGCGCGGCGGGTTTTGGCGTCAGCGTGGTGGATGCGGTGGCCGAGGCGCCGTTGGGCCGCGCCAAGTACTGCAAGGGCTATCTGATCGGGCTGCCGCTCGAGGACGTCGTGGCGCGGATTCCGGCGGCCGCCGACATCATCGGCATCACGGTGATCTTCACGCACGAGTGGCCGATGGCGGTGCGGCTCATCGAGCTGATCCGCCGGCGCTTCCCGCGTGCCGACATCGTCGTCGGCGGCGAGCACGTGACGTCGATGCCCGAATTCTGTCTCATGACCTCGAAGGCCGACATCGCGGTGCTCGGCGAAGGTGAGGAGACGGCGGTCGAGCTGGTGAGGGCGCTTCGCGCCCGCGCGCCGCTCGACGAAATCGCCGGCATCGCCTTTCACCAGGCGGACGGCATCAGGGTCAATCCGCGCCGCGAGCGCCGCGCCAAGATCGACGACATCGCCACGCCGGACTGGGAAAGCTTCTCGCTCGCCACCTACAACGAGCATCGCTTCGTCGGCGCCATGTACTCCTCGCGCATGATGATTCCGATATTGGCGACGCGCGGCTGTCCCTATCAGTGCACCTACTGCTCGGCGCCCAACATGTGGTCGCCGCGCTGGATCCCGCGCGATCCGGTGAAGGTCGTCGACGAGATCGAGGACTACGTCAGGCGCTACGGCGCCGGCTGTTTCCCGTTCCAGGATCTGACTGCGATCATCCAGAAGAGCTGGATCAAGCAGTTCTGCGAAGAGCTGATCCGGCGCAACCTGAATATCCAGTGGCAATTGCCGTCGGGGACGCGCTCCGAGGCGATCGATCTCGAGGTCGCGCATCTGCTCAAGGCGTCCGGCATGACCAGCATGGCCTATGCGCCGGAATCCGGCTCCGACCGCACCCGGCGCCTGATCAAGAAGAAGGTCATCGCGTCCAAGCTGTTCCAGAGCATCGATGCCGCGGCCGACGCCGGTCTCAACGTCGCGGCCTGGATGGTGATCGGCTTCCCGCACGACCGGCCCGAAGACCTGGCCGAGAACCTGCCGTTCATAGAGGAGCTGGCGCATCACGGCGTCACCGATGTCGGCATCACGTTCTACATGGCGCTGCCCGGCACCGAGCTGTTCAACAGCCTCTATGACGACGGCCGCATCAAGATCGACCGCAAGTATTTCTATCACATCCTCTCCGCGCTGGCGCTGGTCCCGCTGCAGAGCTATTGCGACAAGCTCAGCCGCCTCGATCTCGCGATCTGGAAGATCAGGATGCTGCGGCGCTTCTACGGCGCCAGCCGGCGCGACGGCGAGGGCGGCATGCTGCATTCGATCTGGCGCGCCGTCTACGGCATCTTCCGCAGCGACGACCACCAATCCAGGCTCGAGACCTTGGCCAGCAACTCGTTCTGGAACGCCATGGAATTGCTGCTGACCTGTTTCCGTCCGCGTTACATGGCGCGCTCCGAGGAGCGCGCCATGATGGCGCAGTGGGATCCGATCTACCGCCAGATCCGCGAGCAGAAGCTCGCCTGCGGCGCGATCGCGCGGGCGCCCGCGAACACCGCCGACCTGCACCTCGCCAATATCATCCCGGCGCTCGTCAAGGAGCACGCCACGGCGCGCACCATCGCTCCGGTCAGGCTGCAGGCAGCCGCAGGGGCGCCGCAGGCTTGAGATCGTCCTTTCCGCCATGGGGGAAGAGAGATCTCAATGCCGGCTAGTCGCTCTCCAAGCGTCAAGGGGCTGACCGAACGGCTGCTCTATCCGCGGCTGCCGCGCTGGGCGATCTAGAGTCATGAGTCGGCCGTCTCAGACGCAGACGTGGTCTTGCCGCGCTGTGAAAAAAGCGCAAAACTGTTCCCATGCAAAGTTCGATTTCCATCCAAGACTTGAAGCGGCCCCGGGTTTCGGCCCAGGCGGTCCAACACGTGCTCTCGTTGACCATCGCGGCTCAGCTCGCGCTGCTACTGGCGTTTACGGCGTTCACCCTGTTCAAACCGATTCTCGATTCCTACAGCCAGCGCCAAGCGCAAACGGCGATTTCCGTTTTTTGGATGCTGCATGATGGCGTGTTTATCGACTATTTGACGCCGGTTCTCGGCTTTCCATGGGCGCTTCCGATCGAGGCGCCAGTTTATCAGATTCCCGTCGCGGTCGCCGCCTACGTCACCCATGCCGACCTCGATGCCGTCGGCCGCATAGTGAGTCTGCTCTTCTTCTTGGGCGCGCTCTGGTGCGGATACCGCATCGTGCGGCTGCTGACTCGGCCGGATTCCGTCGCGCCCAAGCTGTTCCTGGTGTTCGCGCTCGCCTCGCCGGCTCTGGTCTTTTGGTCTCGCACTTTCATGATCGAGACCACGGCGATGTTTTTCGCTGCCGCATGGTTGTTGTGCCTTTTGACCGGCACCGAAAAGCGCTCGATCGGACTGTTGATCTTATCCGTTCCGCTGTGCGCGTTAGCCGCGCTTGCGAAGGTAACGACGTGGCCTGCATTCGTAGGTGCGTTCGGATTGTATTTTTTGGCGCGCCTCTATCGTGATCGGAGCTATCCGATAATACCATTGCTGTTTGCAGCGGGAGGTATCCTGATAGCATACGTATCCAGTTCGGCATGGACCGTCCATAGCGACCTGGTCAAGCTCGCCAATCCATACGGCTATCTCCTGGAGTACAAGCACCTGCAGGGTTGGATCTACGGCAACCTCGAGCAGCGTTTAAGCAAGAATCTTTGGCTGAATCTCGTGCCGTTTAGAATGCTGCCCGACATGATCGGCTACTGCTGGCCGGTACTCTTGCTCTGTGTTCCCTTCTTGCGGCCTAAGAGCCCGAGAACGCTGATGGGACTATGCTGCTTCGTCTTGTTCTTCGTGCCGATTCTTCTGTTCACCAATTTGCACATCGCGCACACCTACTATCAGTTGGCTGGTGCCGGCTTCATCGTCGGATGCGCGGCATTCTTCGTCGCCGAGGTCGCGAATGCGGGCCGGCCAGGCCTCGCGGCCGCTCTTGTCGTGCTGCTCGTTGCCGGCTCGGCCGTCCGTTTCTTCGAAAATCAGTGGCCGCAGGCGACCGGACCGCTTGAGAACGCCGCTACCTATCAGGCCGGGAAGGCGGTCGAGCGGTCCACGCCGCCCGACTCCGCATTGATCGTGCTTGGTATGGACTGGGATCCGGAGATTCACTACTACGCACAACGCAAAGGGTTTGCCCTACCGATGTGGTGGACAACGCCCGAGCGGACGAAGGAAATCTTGGATAATCCCGACGCTATCATGGGCGGCCTGCATGTGCGCGCCGTCGTCGATTGCGGGACTATTTATTATGGGACGATCCCGCCCGATCGTGCGGCCATCCTGACAGATTTCGTCAAGAAATGGTCCGAGCACTCAACCGTGGCTATTCCCCCTGCACCGGGTCGCTGTGCGGTCTATATCGATAATCACGGGTGATCGCGCCCGGCATTTTCCGACCCGCGACATCTTTGATTGCGCCGTAGTGCGGGCTGACATATGTGGCGCGTGATCCCGCACAGTTGGTCGCTGTATCAGCTTCGCGCGCATGCTAACGCGTGCTGTCGCCGCATGTTTTATGTGATACTCAACATTTACAATCGATCATGATACAGGTCGAAACGCCCTCACTGAGTGTTTTGCCAAGGGCTGAACACGATGATGTTTACTGGAATGTCCGTGCTCGATCTCGGCTGTGGCAGCGGCCCGTGCGCATCGCAATTTGGTAAGTGCCAAGGAGCACGCTGCGGCGCGTACCATCGCTCCAGTCAGGTTGCAAGCAGCAGCAGCGTTGCCGCCGGCCTGAGCCCATCCTTTCCGCCATGGGGGACGAGAAATCTCAATGCTGGCTAGTCGTTTTGCGAGCTTCAACCGGCTGACCGGGCCGGCCCTCCATGCGTCGGCCGTCAATGCGCCTGCTGGGAATGCGCCGCCCGTCAACGGGTCGACTGTCAGTGGGCTGATCGAATGGCTGCTCTGTCCGCGGTTGCCGCGGGCGGCGATCTATCTCTTCGTCGTCGTCCTCGCCGGCACCTATGTGATCGTGCTGGCGCACACCCCACTCGCGCTCTATCCGGCCGCCGCCCATGACGACGGCCTGTTCATACGGCTGGCGGAGACGCTGGCGCGGGGCGAGTGGCTCGGCCCGTTCAATCACTACACGTTGATTAAGGGCCCGGGCTATCCGGCGTTTCTGGCGCTCGGCCATTGGCTCGGCATCTCGGTATCGCTGGCGCATGCGCTGTTCCACTGCGTCGCCATTACGCTGTTCGTGCTGGTGGTGCACCGTTTCGTCGGTTCGCTCGTGCTGTCGGGGCTGCTGCTGGCGCTGCTGCTGTGGCATCCGATTTCCATGAGCTCGCTGATGCTGCGGGTATGGACCAAGGAAATCTGCTACGCCGAGCTGCTCATGCTGCTGGCGGCGCTCATCTACGCGCTGTTCTACCCGAGCGCGCCGGGACGGCGCCGGGTCGCGGCGGCGCTCGCCGGCGCGGTGCTCGGCTGGTTCTGGCTCACCCGGGAGGAGGCAGTCTGGATCCTTCCCGCGATCGCGCTCCTCGTCGGCGTCGCCGCGTTGCGCGATCGGTACAAGCAGCGCCTTCGCGAACTGGCCGGGATCGTGGTGATCTTCGCCGCCGTGTTCGCCGCGAGCCAGATCGGCTTTCGCACCGCCAACCTTTTGGCCTATGGCAAGTTCGTCGGCGTCGACATGAAGGAGCGCAATTTCGAGCGTGCGCTTGCCGCCATCGACAGCGTGCGCTCCGGCGGCACCCGGCCGTTCGTTTCGATCACCCAGGCGGCGCGGGATCGCGCCTATGCGGTGAGCCCGGCCTTTGCTTCGCTCGCCGGCTATCTCGACGGCCCACAGAGCGAGGGTTGGCGCCAGCTCACCTGCGGCATCAAGCCGGTCACCTGCGGCGAGATCGGGATCGGCGCCCTGATGTGGGCGTTGCGCGATGCCGCGGCGGCGGCCGGACACTATCAATCGCCGGCCGCGGCCTCGGAATTCTTCGGCCGCATCGCCGACGAGATCACCGCCGCCTGCGCGCGCGGCGCCTTGCAATGCTCGTCGCAGCTCATCGGCGCAATGCCGCCGGTGACCTGGGGCGAAATCGCGCAACGCCTGCCGTCCCGGGTCGCCAGCGCCTACCATCAGCTGCTGCTGGTGGACCCGCCGCTCAACGTCAATCCCAGCATCGGCACGCAGCAGCAGCTCGACGCCAGCCTGCGTTTCCTGAACTATCCGCCGCACACCGCCTTGGCGCAAAGCCAGGCGGCCACCAGCATCTACAGGCTGGCCGGCTGGTACTACAAAAGCGGCAGCGACTGGTTCTGGGCCGAGGTGCGAAGCGCCGACGGCGCGCCGGCCGAGGTTCAGGTCGACCGCAATCCGAGCGCCGACCTGATAAAGGGGCTCAATGACGCCGCGGCGTCGCGGCAGAGGTTCGTGATACGCACGCACTGCAACGCCGACTGCTCGATAGAGTTTACGGCGCCCGACGGCGCCAAGGTCGACAAGCGGCTCGGCGATCTGGCGCCGGCGCTCACCATCTTCGAGCTCGGCGCAGGACACGTCTATATCGAGAGCACGACCGTGGAAAGCGACCCGGCAATTGCGGCCTCGCGCACCGGCGCGATTACCGACCGTATCCGCTTCGCCGTCGCGTCGAACTATCACTGGCTGTTCGTGCCGGTCCTCGTGCTCGGCCTCGCCGCGTTTGCGGCGGCGACCGTGTTGCGGTGGCGGCCGGCGTGGTCGAACATGTGTTACGTGCTGGCGCTGATGTCGTGGATGCTGGTGGCGCTGCTCACCGCGCTCCTCATCCTCATCGACGTGACGGCGTTTCCGGCCTTGCAGGCTTCCTACCTGGCGCCGGCCTATTTCTTCCTCGTCGGCGGCGCCGTGCTGTCGTGCGCGGCGTGGCTCCAGCTTTTTGTCAAACGGACGATTGACCAAGAGACGGCTGACTCGGCAAGTCCGATTGTCGGTCAGGTTCCCTGAAGTAGTCGTGCTATCATGGGGCTTGGCACGGGACGATTGATGACGCGGACAGCGAGAGTCTTGCCGAGGGCCGGGAATGGCGACGATCTTCTGGCGATGTTCCTCGCGAACCGAGCCTCGACGGTTTGCTTGAAGGCGCACCGCACGGCAGCCGGTGCAAAAACGTGGAAGTGAGCGCAAGCACTCAGGCGCTCGCGCGGAGGTCGCACCTCGAAGATCCATTGGCTGGCCGATGATCGCGGCCGACCAGTCGCGTTCGCGCATCTGCGTGGCCGTGCCGTTGTTGGACGCCTGATGTAGGATCGCTGCGTCGCTGGCGACAAATTGCGGACTGTCATGTCCTCAATCATGCGACGGCGAAGAGGGCTCATCTTCTGGGTCATCTGATAACCTCCTGGCTGAGTGGTGGGCTGCAACATCCACATCCTCTCAGGCAGGAGGGTCTTCGCGCGACCTCGCCGTCACGCCGCGATAGCGGCTTCGTTCAATCTCCTAACTGAACACAGGCCCTAATAGGTCTTCTCTGCTTCCACATGCCGCAAGGCCGCAGACTCACCCTGATTGAGGTTGCATGTGCATTCGTGCTCGCTACGCTTTCTTACAAGTTTATCGAGCGCCCGTTCCTTAAACGCCGCTATGCAAATAATCCTATCCAAGCCGCCATGCCGGCACAGGAAATTTCAAACTGAGGCACAACCGATCGACCTAACGAGTTGACGGCCAGCGCTCCAATTACGATCCGTCAGCCTTGCATGGGAGTTGATTGTGACCCCTGATATAAGAAGCTGGAGCATGATCCGATTGCAACGGACCGGAGCATGCGCTACGAGGCCCTGCTTCGCCACCATGTGATCGTTTGTTCCAACCCTTGTTCGAACGGCGTCCTCGGCGCCCAGCCGAGCATCTCCCGGGCGCGCTCGATGGCTAGGACCGACGCGGGCACGTCGATCGGCCGTCCTGGATTCCAACTGATGTCCAGCTCACAGCTCAATTGCGCTTCGACGGCGACAATGATCTCACGCAAATTGCGCCCACGGCCGGTGCCGATATGTCCGACACAGATCCCACCGCTGCCAACGAGTTGCAACGGCCCGGTGATGCGGTGCTGGATTCCAAGACCGACACACGAGATATCGTTGTAATGAGTCCCTTTGGGAGTTAGACATCCGAGGGTTGACGCGGTTCAATCAGAGGGGCGTATTGTGCAGGTAATCAAAACGATCCACCCCGATGATCAGATGTGGATCACGAGCCCGGAACATTATTTCAGCGTTGGCGAAAGCGGTCTCATGTGCGTCCGCAGAGCAAATGAACTTGTTTGGAGCCCTCCGATCAGGCGAATTCTCGATCTGCCGTGCGGCCATGGTCGGGTCGCTCGCTACCTGCGGGCTTGGTGCTCTGACGCTTCAATGTCATTCTGTGATACGGATCGATCTGGCGTTGATTTCTGCTGCCAGACGTTTGGCGGAACGCCGATCTATTCGCAGCCCTAGTCTTCGGTGCGCTCGCGGCCGTCGTCAAGGTCCCGGCGTTTGCAGGGTTCGTTGTCGTCGGATTCATTTATACGTGCGCGTATATGTGGCGGCGGCGAGAGCGCTTCGCTGAGGACCTGTTTTCCCTGGCGTTGGCCGCCGGCACGGTGCTTGTTTCCGCAGCGGCATTGATGGTCTGGAGCGGCTATACTGATAGATTCCTGGCCCAGAATCCATTGGCTGCGCTTTTGCGTGTTTCGAACATACCGCAGTGGTACTTCGGAACCTGGAGCGATCGTTGGAGCTGGCTGCTTTGGGGTTGGGCCATTCGCCTGCGCGACCTTCCCGAGGCTCTCGGCGGCGCCTAGTATATCGCCGCGCTCGGCCTGCTCATCCTGGCGATATCGCGAAATCGGTCGTTTTGGACCGCCGTCGCGCTGATCGCGGGCTATCTCAGCGTGTATATGCTCTTTCCGGTATTGCACATCAACAACGGTTATTATCAGGTCGAGAACGTCATCTTGCTTTGCGCCGCCGTGGCGGTTGTCATCGATGGCCTGCTTCGACGGGGATACTTGATTCCGGGATATCTGATTCTCGCAATAACACTCGTGAGCCAAACCTGGACGTTATACACCGGCTCCTATGGAATGATGCTCGCCGACGACCTGCACAAGCATCCCTACTATCTCGCCGGCTTGGCGATCAAACAGGCGACGCCGCCCGACTCGGTGATCGTCGGATTCGGGATGGGGTGGGGCGCCGACGTGCCCTATTTCGCCGAGCGGCGCGGGATCATCCTTTCGGCCGGATGGCCGGTCGCCACGATCCGTCAAATGCTGTTCGAACAGCGCGACCGCTGGTTTGGCGGCCGCAAGCTGGGCGCCGTGGTCGACTGTGCGGTCTTCGACAATCAGCGCATCGATGCGAACCTCGCGCCCATCCGCGACGCGCTCGAGCAAGAGCTGTCCGGCAAGACGATCGAGATCACCGGATCGTTCTACGGCGCCACGGTGAATCCGCCCAAATGCCAGGTATTTCTTCCTCACGAGTGAGGGGAAAGCGGTCCGGCTACGCCCCGTCAAGCGCAACCTGGGGGGAAGCCGCGCCTAGGACGTTCCTTTATTGCTCCCGCGGAGCCCCGCCATTTAGAGGCGCAGCGGCCGCTCTCCTCCATAGGATCGTGTGGTCACTTCCTGCGGAAAGAACGTCGCGCGAGGCCATGATCGCCCACAGGAGAGCGAGCAGCCATGCCGCTCCTGCGGCGAGAGTCACGGGATGGACGTGATCGGCATTGCGTAGCGGGTCAATGATCCAAACGATGACGAAATAGACCAGCCATAATAAAAAGCCCGCTGTGGCCACGGGAGACCAAAGTTCTGTCAGGAACATTGCCCCGGCGATGCTCAACATCATGATCGACGCGTACGCATGGCTGGGCGTCACATCAAAGCCGAGCACGAGCAACGCCATCACAATGACGCCGACGAGGCCGCACGTTGCCAACCTGAGCACGAAGGGGTCGACGGAACGAGCCCGAGGAAACAGCGCGGAAAAGATAATTCCCAGCACGCCGAAGGACGCGATGCCGATCGTCCGCGCAACCACGATGGTATCCAGTATGCGCTGGCTCCCCGCCACGTTGGGACTGTGGCTATCAATCGGAGGTCCGAAAACTCCCATCGTCCCAAATATGTCGACGAGAAGCTTAAGCGACTCTTCTTTCATGACAATCCATTGCGACAGCCCGATAGCGCGGAGAGTCTCGACGATACTAAGAAGCACGGATTTTGAACGATGATCGAACCCTAAGTCGTTAGCCAGTGCAAGTCGTGTAAGGGCATTGCCCCCTGGTTGCACGAAATTCGCCCAATACATCCAGGGCGCGATCAATGCCAGCGCGATGATCGTTCCCGTCACCAGCGGTTTGAAATCGCGCATGCGCAGCGTGGGGGCAAACACGAGGAAGAGTGCTGCCGCAGCGATGGCCTGACCGTTGTGCGACAGATACCCCAGGGTGAGCGCCGCCGGGATCAGCATCAGGTTCGGACGCGCCGCTTTGTCCGGGCTCACGCTCAACATCAACCCAACCGCCGTGATGATGTAGGCGGCTCCCATGATCTTTGGCCATGTGTACAACGTGTTGAAAAGAACAAACGGCGAGATCGAGACGACGGCAAGAAAAAGCATTGGGCTGCGGACCCGAATCTTCGTCGTCAGCCACACGACCACCGGCATCCACATGCTTAATATCGTGACGGCCGCCACGGTGTCCCCGGCGTAAATGAAGTCCTTGCCGAACAAATGGGAGAGCGGGCCTATGAAGAGCGTCTGGGGGATGATCAGCATCACCGTGAGCAGCGGCGTTCTGTCGTCAAAAAACCATCCACCGGCGATCCACGCTTCAATGGGATGGCGCCGAACGAAATGTTCGGCGAAGCGGATTGGCAATTGATTGTCGATAGACCAGCTCAAAGGCGAGAACAATGCGTTCGCGGCCCACCTGCCGCCGCCATTGTCAGCGCCGTTCAGAAAGGCGACTAACAGCATTGCCAAGGCGAGCCAACAGAACAAAGGCAGGCGCAGTTCGGCCACCAGCGCATTTAGGACGAAGCGACGCTTCGCACATGTCCAGACGACAATCAAAAGCGACGCAAGAAAAAGCAATATCGCGACGACCATGCTGATAGGCGCTGCCACTGTGCCTCCGGCAAACACAAGCATGCCCGCCGCGCCGATTCCGATGACGCCGACGCCGAATGAATCGAACCGCGCCCCAGACATCGTATTGATGCAGCAAACCGCCAACAGGATGAGGCAGAACGCGCTCCACGTGGCCAAGGCGACCAGGCCTTTGGCACCAAATCCTGCATGTGCATAATAAACAGCTCTCGAGACGGAAAACGGCGTTGCAACGCCTAGATAATCATCCCGACTCATCGCCATCGAGACTGCAACGAGCCAGACAGACGAGCTGCAAAAATTTCGAGGAATTTCTAAATAGGCGACCATCCATTCGCCAAAAGTCTGGGCGCTGGCGACCGTCAATGTAGCCCCGGAATCGACGCACTGGATCAGGATTTGGTCGGTTTCGCTGTACCCACGCATGCCGCCTCTGGCGTATGGGACTGCGATAAATTCCGGCGCTTGAAAGGGCGCGCTTGTGACGGTTCCTTTTGTGCCACCGTTGGGGCTCCAGTTTGACCAAGTCACAAAGTTCGGATCGTCGGCAAGTTCGGGCGGCGCCTGCAGCGGCGGTAACTTACCCGTCAGCTCTGGGAAGACGCCCACGGTCTGCCAACCGTCGGCCTTTACTAGCGCCGCGGGCGGATCGACGTGCCCCAGACCAGCGACAAACGCGAGAATCACTAAAGTTAGCAGAATAAAGATAAAAACTGCGAGAGATGATTTCCTCGTCAGCACCGGTAGCGGACGAAGTCTCTTGTCCAATGAGACTTGCTGCATTGACAAAAAGTCTCAGATCACCAGGGTAAATCAAAAATCAATTCTACAACGCGAGCCTACCGCCTTATGGCGGAGGGCGCAACAATCAGGTCGATCCGTCTTCGCGTGATCTCTCTCCGCCTTTGCGATAGCCCATCATCTAGGGCTTAAAAACACCCGCCGCTGATATGGGTCTTTGGGACTGCAATCGAAGGTCTCGATCCTCCATTCCGGGAACTCGCCCGTCAGCCACTCGATGGATATCGAAGTATCGCCATAGGTAATGTCGCCATCGATGGGTTCACGCAAGTGGGGAACGAAAGCAAAGCCGTTACGGCGGTGCGCTTCGAGCAAATCTTGCGGCAAACGATTCGAGGACAGATCGAAGGCGCTGTTCATCAGCCAATATTCTTCCGGCCTGACGGTGATGACCAGCATGCCGTCGTCGGCTATGTAGTTCCGCAAAAGTTTCAACACAACTCTGGCCGTCTTCATCGACAGATGCGTGAAAACCGAAAAACAATAAATCAGATCGAAATCGGCGTCGCGAAAAGGCAGCGATCGCGGGACATAGTCGGAAATGAAAAAATTTCCCGGCAGACGGCTCTCGCGGCAGAGCCTGATCGATTCATCCCAGGGATCGACGCCAAAAAGCTGCGCCGGCGAGGTAAAATAATATATCAATCGGGCGATTCGCCCATAGCCGCAGCCGAAATCCAGAATCTTTCTGTCGTTCAAATGGTGCCCGGTGAACTGCACGAAATTGTTTCCAACCGCTTGCACAAAATCTAGCGTTTGCTGAAGCAGCGGATAACCGCTAGTTCCTGTCCAGCTGGTTTGCACCCCAGCAGAGGCCATCGAGGGAAGCAGCTTCGAAAGGCCCGAGAACTTTTCGTCCGGCATATTGAGCATAAGTTCGGCAAAATCCTCGAGGCGGAGCTTTCGAAGCTCCATCAACACGTGCTCTAGATTATTATCGACTGCACAAAGGGATTCCGCGGATGCCAGGATCTCTTGTTTGCAGGCCATTGCTGGATTCTTTCTGAGGGAGATAAAATGGAATTTTTGTCCGCTGGTATTGCTGGGGATATCACTCACTGCCTTAGTTTTACGAGATATTGCTGAATCTTGGTGACGTGAAGGGGTCAGGCGGCAGCGGCTTGAGCTTGCGATCTGACGACCTCGATTCCGTCGTTGAACTTTACACCGAGAATGACTTTCTGCAACTGGTTATGGCTGCGGAGGCGATGCCAACTTTTCTCGGCGGCTTGCGCCAGCTTGAAGATCATGGCGAGAGCGGTCTTGTTGGAAAGACATCCCCTCGATCTGACCGTTCGAAACGGTCGCAAACGTGCTCTCGATCGGGTTTGTAACCGGTATGAGGATCGCGGTGCCCACTCATCCGGCTGGGACAGCTTTGGTCCTGGCGTATGGTGTGACCATCCGGGAGGAGGGGCACCGGGAGCACGTCAGTGGGCAGGCCGATCTGTACGATGAGCTGTGAGCTCGTGTTAGTAGCTGGCCGCCCCTGCGACCCACCCGGTTGCGCCGTGAGCGCGGATCCGTAGTTGTCGTGTGGCCCACTGCTCCCGTCGAACCAAATGAGAGGAGCAGAAGATGTATCGTGTAATAGGCATGGATAGCCAAAGCCGTCGAGATTGGCGGCGCGATACTCTTCCCACAACAGCAATCGTGTCACGCTGCGGCGGCGCAACTCCTTCTCCACATAAATCCAATCGGGCGCCGGTCGCCGCTCGCTTTGCGACGCTGATGTCGGCGCCGGGAACAGGAGGAGCTCCAGGCCCTCGTCGTCCATCCCTTCGGGCAGCGGCCAGGTCAGTCCCGTAAGGCGGGCGCGCCGCAGATAACCATGCATCGGCATGGCCGCCGAGGAAGCCCGCAACCTCGGCCTCCACGGCATGCGCTAACAGTGCTCGCGCGCCGTCGCGCAATACCTCGGTCAATGGGTCGGAAAACGTCCTTGGCTGGGACAGCTTGATGATATTATCCTGGGTCACGGCGTATCGCTCCTTCAGTGGAGAAGTGGAGGCGTCGAACACCCCCACGATACGCCGCCTTACCCCTTCACGCCGTCACCAACTTCCGCGCATAACTCTAGTTTTACGCGGGTGTCCCAAAATATTCGTGCAGATGCGCAATATAAGCTTTTGCCTTGGCTCGCGTCTCATTGGACGGCGCACTCAAGGACTGGGCAATTTCTTGCAATTGGTAAACCTCACGCAGATGGTTGGAGACATCAAGGGCGTTGGTGATACTATTGGTGTGACGACGATGCAGGTTCAGTGATTTTTCATCGTAGTACAGCTTGCCCTGCAAAAGGACATATAGGTAGACCAACCAGTCTCCGGCGACCTGATATTCGAACAGGTCGTCACCGATGTCCGTGATGGCTTTTTCGAGCGCTTTGCGGCGGAACAGAACGGCACTGACGTTGGGAATAATGTTCTTTACCACCATGCTTTCGCCGATCTCACTAGCACCATCGTTAACGTAGCTTGCGCGCCAGCGGTCGGAGATCTCTTTAGTATATTCCAGATAATTCTGCGCTAGCACCTTACCATTTTCGTCGATCTGTTTCGATTGGCTGAAGGCCAGTACCACTTCGGGGCCGTCGAAAGCGGGAGCGAGTTCACGAAGGAAGTTGCTGTCGGCCAGGTCGTCCGCTTCGGCGATCCATATCAAGTCCCCGGTACAACAAGCGATGCCTTTCTGCCACTGGCGGAACGCCGAGCTGGAATTGCGCTCGTTGACAATCAACCGGCCCTCATTGGCGGTGCGCTCGAAATAGGCCGCAATGACTTCCACGCTTTTGTCGCTGGAGGCGTCGTCAAGAACGATCAGCTCATAGATCGGAAAGGTTTGGTGAAAGATGCTTTCGAGCCTTTGGGTGATATGCTGTTCGTAATTATAGTTGGGCACGATCACGGATATGCGTGGGTAGCTGTTGAGGTGGTGCAGCAGATCGAGTGTGTATCGCTGCAGGGACAGAACGCTTTTTGGCGCTTTCCTTACCGGTCCAGCGAGCAAGTCGCATATTTGGCGAGCGAAGTCGCCCGTATCCAGATAGCTGGCAAGACGGCCGCCTTGTTCAATGATCCATTCGCCTGCACCGGTTGCGCCTTCGAAGGCGACCACCGGCACTCCGACCTCAGCGGATTCGAGCAGCACATTGGGGAATGAGTCCTCGCGTGAAGGCAGCGCGTAGACCGAGGCGGCCGCATAGTACGCCATAGGCTCACGGTTGAAGCCGATAAACAACACCTGTCCTCGCAGCCCAAGCTCTTGGACACGCAGGGCGACATTTTGCTCCATTTCCGGGGGGGCGCCACCAACCCAAATGAAGGTAGTATTCGGCCGTTCCCTCAGCACATGCACGGCGATTTCAACGAGTAGATCAGGACCTTTGCGCAAATCTGCGTATGCGACGCCGAGCACTATTTGAGTGTCTGTTGGCAGTTGGTGTTTCTCGCAGATTAGTCGATAAGCCTCGGCATTGCGGTTCTTGTAGGGGTTTCTGCGCAACAAGCCCTGGTGGCAAATAACGACCTTATCTGCGCTGACTGGTGCAATGTCACCGAAGCGTTGGTGCACAAGTTCTGCCGGAAAAACGACTTTATCGGCGAGGCGGGCGATGTTTGCCGCATTAATTTCCTGCCGCATGTCGCGGATGACGCCGGGCAGTTCGTGAATGAGGCTCAATACGCGGAAGCCAAGCTCTTTCAATTGCGGCACAATGCTCCCACTGACCACTGTGCTGGTGATGGCGTCTCGCGTGCCTTCCGCCCTTAGGCGAGCAAGAAAATTCTGCACATCCACCGCGCCTGATTCTTTGGCATTGATCGTGCGACCTACTCGAGCGAAATCGTCCTGTAACTCGCCACCATCCAGAGCAATGATAGCTACCTTGAGGCCGTCGAATTTCAGTTGCTTGGCAATTTCGAGGGTTAGGAATTGGGCACCATGCGGGTGACAGTCGTGGGTCACAAGTAGGATTGACTCATCATCCTGATCATCAGCGCTGCAGATTGCATCGCGAGTCGCTTGGAGATAGGCGTAACCGTAGCGGGCGTCGGGCTCCAAATAGGCACCCTCTCCCCATTCATTCCAGGCGTTGACAAAGATTAGTCGTTCATCTGGGTTTGCGTAGCGCTGACGAGTGTCGCGGACGACGTTGCTCAGCCAGCGTTGGTAAAGCGCAGGTGTGTTATCGACAAATATGCCACCACCCGTCTTCCTCCGCGCTGTGTTATCCCAACCAGGACACACACTGCGGAACAGCCTACCCGTTGGTTCCTGATAGTTCTCGCTTTGATCAACAAAATATCGCCAATCATAGACGTTAGAAGTATTGTCCCTATCAAGCGAGAGGAATCTATCGGTGATGTTCGGAGGTCCAGACGCGTTTGGTGGAAATTCGATGGCAGCATCGAAGTCGTATTCGGCTGGATCAAACCTCTCGAAGGACTGCGTATAAGCTAGACAAATCTCACCGATTCCATTGTTGCGGCACCAGCTGCGCCAGCGTTGCGCTGTCTCTTTCGGCGAGGGTAGCAGTGCGGGACGATAAATAATTAGCAGTGGCTTGCCGTTGACGCGGATATAGCGAGAATCAACCATGTGACGGGCAATGTCCCGGATAAAACCCAGATCATCCTCCGGTGAATGACATTGTGCGATAAGAATCTCGCTGTCGAGACCATCCCAGCGGCGGGACCAGTTTTCATTGGCCCAGCATAGGCAAAAGGGCAGATCGAGGGTGCTATCGTGCAGATAATTTTCGATCGGACTTTCCAATAGGCGCTTGCCGTCGAACCAGTAATAATAAAAACAAAATCCCTCTATACCGTAGAGCTTGGCCAACTCGATTTGGCGACGCTGCACTTCTGGATCGAGCAGGTTGTAGTATCCAAGTTCGCCCGGTACGTGTGGCTGATAATGGCCTTTGAACTTTGGTTGGGCGGCCCGCACATTCGTCCATTCAGTGAAGCCTTCCCCCCACCAAGCATTGTTTTCGGGAATGGCGTGGAATTGCGGCAAGTAGAAGCAGATGAGTTTGGCCTGCTTTTTGTTCGCCGGTTTCCCTTTGAACAACGGAACATATTCGCTGCCAACCAACTCGCTTCTGTTCGATGCTGGCGGTGCAATTCGGGGTTTCGAAGAAGCTATCCCTTCGTCCGTTGAGCCCGGAAATTTTACGGACGCTGAGACGCTTGAACAAGGCGGATTTCTCCCCTCGCCGCGACCGTGCCATTCATAGTGCACAAGTGCATTGATGCCAGCTACAGCAACGTCGGGATTTCCGTCGAGATATTCGGTTGTCGAGAAGCAGGGGCCGGGATCCCGACCTTCCGATCCGCCATGCAGAAGATAATGAAGTGCCGGATCAATTTCTGCGGCTGCAATGTCGGGATTGGCGTCGAGATAAAATTTCGCGTCGAAGAAGACAGAGTAGCACACAGCATCCAGGGCTTCCTGCGACTGCCCGGCTGGCAGCCGCGCCCTAGCGTGCGTCGAGAACTTTGTGCGTGCACCAAGCCTGAAAATCGAGGCGCACCACAGCGAGTTGAGCGCGCGCCGGCCGTATTGCGCGAAGCGACGCGATACGATGCCGACTTTCCGAATTGGCCGGGTGAGCCACCAACTGGTGCTCGCCCTGATTAATTGCAGCGTCAGCTCTCGAGCTTCCAGTAAGCTCCTCAGGGATGTTGCGCGCGTGTGTGCGTCCTTGAGTTCGACATCGAGGCGTGCCGCTTCGCCCGACCATCTGGCGACCGACGCCTCCGCGTCGGCCGTTCGGCTCCGCAGCGCACTGAGTTCTTCATTGCGCTCCGAGAGCGCCTGATCGAGCGAGGCGACCTTCGCATCCCGTTCGGCCAGCGCTTGCTGGAGCGCACCGAGTTCATTGTTGCGCTCCGAGAGCGCCTGATCGAGCGAGGCGACCTTC
>Ga0182024_10002929_pt1 | contig 41562 bp, 35 predicted proteins | sample P32metaG_FD_120480 | JGI IMG/M metagenome (GOLD analysis project Ga0182024, IMG submission 120480) | Permafrost microbial communities from Stordalen Mire, Sweden - P3-2 metaG (Illumina Assembly) | ecosystem: Environmental > Terrestrial > Soil > Wetlands > Permafrost | place: Sweden: Stordalen... | reverse complement strand
TGGAGGCAAGTGTGAGTGTGAGTGTGAAGTGTGAGTGCGAAGTGCTGGTGCCTTTCACACTTCACACTCCACACTCACACCGACTTTCCTTCAGAGTTAGATAACTGACGGTGGCTTGGAGCCATCGGTGGCGCAACCGCCCTTGCCCTTGCAACTGTTCTTGCCTTTGCAGCCATTGTCGCCGGCCTTACAACCGCCCTTGCCTTTGCAATCGTTCTTGCCCTTGCAGGAGTGCTTGTCTTTGTCGCCCATGCTGGCGAGGCGGAAGCCCGCGGCAGTCGCCTTGACAGAGGTCGTTTTGGCAGAGCCATTGGAAACGGGCTGAGCCGCGGCCATTGTGCCGCCAACCATGCCAGTGAGAGCTGCGGTGAGCAGAAGTGCGTTCAGATTCTTCATTGTGTTTTCCTCATTTGCTGTGTTTGGCGGAGGCGATCCGCTGGTGACCATGTAGCAGAGGCACTGTTGTCCAGTGTGCTTCCGCAGGAACTGTCTTTCGCCCCGTAGGAGTGAAGCTACGGCGCAAAGGTTACAGGGCGCAAGAAGAAAATGCGCAGTTGATGCAAATGTGACAGTTGACCAGAAATTTGCGGTGGCGGGATTCTATGGGCCGAGTCTCGCCTCGCTGGAAGAGCGACAGATGATGCTTTACTCTGTAGGCCTATGGCCAATCCTGTTACGCAACAACCGATCATCTCTCCTCCGTCAAAAGGGGTACGCTTCGCAGGGCTTACCGGATTGCTTTTCGCGGTACTTCAAAGCGCTTGTACCGCGGTGCTGGCCATCAGCGGGTTGCGTGTCGCCATTGGATTAACGGCTTTGGCTGCGGCCAGTGGAATCTACGCTCCGGCAACGGGTTTTCACCAGAACGCGATTCGAATTCCCATGCTGATTCTCGGCGCGCTTGGCGCGGTAATCAATTTAGCAGTATTGGCGCAGATCTGGCGATTGAGAAAGCGCGAATCCGGCAACTGGCGGCGACGTGCGGTAAGCAAGAAAGAGCGACGTTCGGAGCGGCTGCAGTTTGTGCTGGCGGTTTTGACGCTGGTGCTGGTTGCGGCTGAGACGATCACGCATCCGATGGTGCACAGGATTCGTCCGGCGGCGCAGATTCAATCGCAGCACTGAGTTAGGTAGTCGCAGGGCGGGTTTTGGCGCGGATATCAGCCTGGGGATTCGGTGGCTAGTACTGCTTCGAGTCTGCTATGAAGGCGTTCGCTGTAGCCTGCGGGGATTTCGAAGACTCTTTCGTCTGCAATGAGAATGACTACGTTGCGGGTTGAGTCCATGACGGCGGAGCAGATTTCGCAGTGCTCGAGGTGGCGGTCGATCTCGGCGCGCAGAACGGCATCCACGTCGCCGTCGATGTAGGCGGAGATGTGATCCCATACATGTCTGCAATCGATCTTCATACGCGCCTCCCGAAAAACCCTCGCCAACGTGATGATGCCGGGGCAAACTCTTTCAACCGGGGAACAAGTTCTTTCTGTAGCATTGTCCGCGCCCGGTGCAACCTCACCTTCACCGATCCGGCTGTAATTCCAAGAACTTCGGCTGTTTCCTGTACGTCGAGCTCGTCAATGTCTCTGAGCTGGACGACCTCGCGGTAGATCGGCGGCAGGTTGAGAATTGCCCGGCTTAAACAATGGCCCAGTTCCTTTCGTTCGAGGGCTTCCAAGGGGACTTCGCGCCAGTCGGTGAGCAGGGCCGGAGTGTAGTCGCCGCCGCTGTCGTCGAGTATTGGTTCCAGCGGCTCCTCTGGGCGCGATGCGCGCTTGCGAAGCCACGCCAGGCCCTCGTTGCGGGTGATGGAAAGGACCCAGGTGCTGAACTTCGAGTCTCCGCGAAAGCTGTGCAGGTTGCGGAAGACTTTGATGAAGGTTTCCTGCGCGACATCTTCGGCGTCGGACTCACTGCGAAGGAGCATGAAGAGCATGACGAAGACGGCTCGCTCCACGGGCCGGATCAGCGCGTGAAAGAGATGCGTTTCGCCGGCGAGGATGCGGGCGATTGTCTCCGGGGGCGATTGGCCGACCGGAGCTCCCGACTTGATTTCGCTCGTCAATTGCTCACTGCCTGCCCTCAGGGGCTAAAGCCCCATCGATTTTGCCTGACTTTATCGGCACAACTGAAGTTGTGCCCCTTTACAAAACCTTCTTGAGAGAGGTTCTTCGTGAAGCTGCTCGCGGATTCTGCTGGTTTATGCCGGGGTTAGAACCCCGGCCTGTCTCAAAACCGCATTTTTTCTGCAGCCTGTAGGGGCCGTACCCTTAAAACTAACCCGCTACTCCAAATTGTGCCGCTACATACGGTAGATGCATTGCAGGCGAACAGGTTACAAGCAGGCGGCTGAGCTTGAGCAGGGGGAGCTTTCCTTTACGCATATCAGGATGAGCGATGGCGTGTCCCATGCGACGAACGTTGCGCGATAAGGCTATGCTTCCAGTTGGGTCTTTCATGCAAGAACGGGCAAGCCAGAACGGCAAAGCGAGAACAGAATGTCTGACAACGTCACGATTCCTTCACTAGAGGCTCACGAGGAAGTATTGCGTGCGCGCAATTTCCAACGGAGCATTGCCGCGGCGCCGAAGCCTGTGGTGACTTATGCCCTGATTGCCGTTAACAGCCTGATCTTTCTGGCGATGACGTTTACGGCCTCTTCGTTTTTGAGCCTGGACAATCAGGAGATGTTGAAGTGGGGCGCGGACTTTGGGCCGTTGACGCTGGGCGGGCAATGGTGGCGGCTGATCACTTCCTGCTTTCTGCATTTCAATTTCATTCATATCGCGATGAATATGTTCATCCTGTTCCAGGTGGGTGTGTTCACGGAGAAGCTTTTTGGCAACGTCCGGTTTGCGCTGCTGTATCTGCTGGCGGGTGTGGGTGGCAACATTGTCAGTCTCTATGGGCACTCTGGGCACGCAGTAACCAGCGCGGGCGCGTCGGGCGCGGTGTTTGGGGTGTATGGCGGTCTGCTTGCTTTTCTGCTGATGCAACGCGGGGTGGTGCCTTCGAACCTGTCGATGGGGATTGCGAAATCTGCGGGAATCTTTATTGTCTATAACATCGTTTACGGCCTCTCGAGTCCGACGACGGATTTGCTTGCGCATGGAGGCGGACTGGCTGCGGGCTTTCTCGTCGGGTGTGCGCTGGCTATGCCGCTGTCGCCGGAGGGGCAACGGCTCTACCCCATGCGCACGTTGATTGTTGCGCTGTGCGGCACGGCGGTTACTTATGGGGCGATGATGCTGCTGCCTCATCCGGATCGGAGTGAGTCGAGGTTATACGAGAAACTGATTTTGAGCAATCGTCTGAAGGTGGCTAACGACGACTACGTCTATTACAGCGGCTCGGCTACCAAGGCGGACGCGGAGAGTCTTGGAAAGGCGCTGGCGACGGCGGAGTTTTTCGTCAAGCCAAATGGGATCGTGCTGCTCTCGAAGGGGTCGGATGGCACGGTCGTTTCGATTCTCACCGGGGCGGACGATCACAGCAGGCCGGTCAAAGATCCGGTTACCGGGCCGGCGGCTACGCATCAGGAAGCGAGGCTTACGCCAGATCCTTGGGACGATCCTGAATATCTTGCCTCGATAGAAACGACGGGGGTGATGATTGCTCCGTCGGTTGGGGGGCCGCCGATCAAGATTGCGCTGTTGAGTGAGCAGGGCGACGTGGAGAAGCTGATTCCTATCGTGGCGCGCGCCGTGACGATAGGAACGAAGGATAGTGTCTGGTATTCAGGGACAGCCACACAGCAAGAGGCAGAGGCTCTGGGAAAAGCTTTGCAGGATAACGGCTTTTTCTTCGACCAGGGCGCACGGGTGGTGTTGTCGAAAGGCGCGGCCGGCACCGATGTTTCTTTCATGGTGAAAGAGGGTGTGTGGGATGATCCGACGATGCTTCCGGCGTTTCAGCAGATTGGGCGGAAGATCGCCGGGGCTGTGGGTGGTACTCCGCTGACTGTGCATCTGGTGGATAAGACGATGGCGAACAAGAAAGATATCGTGGTGAAGTAAGCCTGTGGTCCGGAAATTGGACAACTCGGGTGTAACCGCCCCATGATGTGCTGACGGCGTCTGAATTCGCGAGGCGTGGCCACGTTGAGAGGCCGATTTTTCCCCTGTCGTCGTTTCTCAGATTTCATTTAACAAAAATTCATCTGCCCGCAACACAGTTCGCCGCGGCTCTGGTTACTTTTGTTCCCGGAGGTACGCATGAAAACTTCAATCGTTCTAGCTTCTCTGCTGGTCGTAGTTGCGGCCAGCACCGCCCACGCACAGGAACGCGACTGGGATCGCAGCAACATCAAACGCGTGCTGTTGATCAGCATCGACGGCATGCACGCGGTAGATTACGCGAACTGCGCAAAAGGAATCGATACTATCGACAATGGCAAGCCGTATTGCCCAGCGCTCGCGGAGCTGGGCAAGAGCGGCATCAATTACGTCGCCGCTTCCACCTCAAAGCCGTCGGACTCGTTCCCTGGACTGACGGCGATCGTGACTGGCGGAAGCCCTGCGTTGACGGGCATCTATTACGACGTGGCCTATGATCGTTCTCTCGATGCTCCGGCGAAGACCACCGGCAACGGAGTTGCGGCTGGCCCCTGCCATGCCTACGCCACCCCGACCGGCACGACGACCGAATACGAGGAAGGCATCGACCTGGACAAAACGAAACTCAACGGCGGCGCGCCTGGTGCTTCTCTGACCGACGGCGGCTTGAATTCGATCGATCCGAAAAAGCTGCCGCGAGATCCCAACAACGGCTGCAATCCTGTCTTTCCGTGGGATTTCGTTCGCGCCAACAGTATCTTCAGCGTGATCCATCAGTTGGGGGGATATGCTGCGTGGTCCGATAAGCATCCCGCTTACTCTTCGGTATCGAGCGGCATCGGCCCTAAAGCTCTGGACGATTTTTATGCGCCGGAAATCAACTCGACTGTGGTCGCGCTGCCGGGAGTGACGACGCCAACTGGAGTCTCATGCTCGACGGTGCTCGATCCTAATTCGGACGTGACGGCGTGGACCAACAGCTTTCAGAATATTCAGTGCTACGACACGCTGAAGGTTAACGCGATTCTGAATGAGATCGACGGTAAGAACCATCTCGGCACGAAGAAAACGGCTGTTCCTAATATCTTCGGCATGAATTTTCAAGCGGTCAGTGTTGGCCAGAAGCTGGTTGAGAAGACCAATGGTCAGACGGGCGGCTACCTCGATGCAACCGGTACCCCGACCGCACCTCTGCTGGGGGAGATCAAGTATGTCGATGCCTCGATTGGCGCCTTTGTCAAGGAGTTGAAGCACCAAGGCCTCTACGAATCGACGTTGATCGTGATCACGGCCAAGCATGGGCAGAATCCGATCGATCCGACTCGCTACAACCCTATCCTCAACACGGGGACTTCGCCGGCGACGCTGCTCGACACGGCAGGCTATATTCCGCTGTCTGAATCGCCGAGCAACCCAACCGGTATTGGCCCGACGGAAGACGATGTCTCCCTGGTCTGGCTGAAGAACTCAGCAGACACGGACACGGCCGTCGGTATCCTGGAGCAGAATGCCACGCAGATCGGGCTCGGCCAGATCTTCTATGGCTCGTCGCTTGCGATCAACTTCCACAGTCCTACGGTCGATCCGCGCACTCCGGATATCATCACTGTTCCGAATGTGGGCGTCGTCTACACGGGGAGTACCAAGAAGCTGGAAGAACATGGTGGCTTCAATCATGACGACACCAACGTGATGCTGCTGCTCTCACATCCTGGCTTCGAGCCTAAGACCGTTATCGCGGCCGTTGGCACGGCGCAGGTGGCACCTACTATTCTCAAGGCGTTGGGCATTAACCCCTCATATCTGGATGCTGTCCGTAAGGAAGGCGTGGAGGCGCTTCCAGCGGTGCAACTGCAGTAGGCTGCCCGCAACAGGCTGATCGACACGGCAGCGGACGCTCCCTTGTGGGGCGTCCGCCGTTTTTGTCTGAAGCGCAGATATGGATAGAGTGAGGAATCGCCGTTGCTCTTCAGGATTTCTTAAGCCTGCTGATCGATAATCAATGGGTGCGCGTTCTATTGATTGAGGATGAGGATCGGCTTGCCGAAAATGTCGCTGCCGCATTGCGCGAAGGGCCTGGGTTCGCCGTGGACTGCGCGGAAGATGGCGAGACCGGGATGATGCTGGCGGGCAATCGCTGCTATGACCTGATCATTCTCGATCTTATGCTGCCGAAGATCGATGGTCTCGGTGTGCTGAAAGGGATTCGAGCGCGCAAGGACGAGACTCCGGTTCTGATTCTTACGGCTCGGGGCGAGACGGGATCGAAGATCAATCTGCTCAATTCAGGTGCGGACGACTACCTCAGCAAACCATTTGACCTCGGCGAACTGCTTGCGCGCGCGAAAGCCCTGCTGCGACGCGGCAAAGGTGTTGCGCACCCGACGCTCAGCGTCGGGGATATCGTGTTGAACACGCTGGAGCAGACGGTCCTTCGCGCGGGCGTTTCGGTTGTTCTCTCAAGGATGGAGTACAGAATTCTTGAGTACCTGATGCATCGTCCGCGGGTGATTGTCTCGAAACAGGAGTTGCTGGAGCACCTCTACGATTACAACTGGGAGCACCACTCCAACGTGATCGAAGTGCACGTCTCGAATCTGCGAAAGAAGATGGGTGGCGCAGAGGAATCGTCAATCATCGAGACGTTGCGCGGACGCGGATACCGGTTGATGTCGGCCGCGGCGGTGAGCCAATGAAGCCCTATTCGCTGACACGACGGCTGATCTGGATTGTGCTGCTGATCGAGCTGATCTCAGCGCTATGCGTTACGGGGGTCGCGGCTGTTTACGAAAAGCATATGCACTTTCGCGCTTTCGATGTTTTGTTGCGAGGCCGGGCCGACTCGATTCTTGGCGCGGTGCAGGATGCTGAGGACGCAGCGGATAATGTCATGCTTGACGGGTCGGAAGTAACCGTTCCGGCGGAGGATGTTTACGAGGTAAGGGACGCGAGCGGCCGGGTGGTTGGGAGGTCGTCTAACTGGGCTGGTTCGGATGGCCTTAGGATCGACGACCGTGGCAATGGTCACGGGTCGCGGCATGATGGCGCGGGACCGGACCATGAGGTGTATTCCTCTGTTTCGATGGACGATAGATCTTATCGGGTGATTCGCATAGCCGGAGTCCGGATTGTGGATCCGGGGGACAAAGCTGGCGGAGTTCGGCGCGATGTTACTGTCTACTACGGTTCGCCGGTGCATCGTGTCTGGATGGCGGTATTCCGGTCGGTGGGATTTTATGCAGTTAGTAGTCTTCTGGTGCTCGCACTTACTGGCGTACTCATGTCGTGGCTGCTCAATCGCGGGCTGGCGCCACTGCGCGGGCTGGCGTCTGCGGCGGGGACCATCTCGGCGACTTCATGGGCGTTTTCTCCGCCACAGAGCGCGCGCATGACGGGTGAACTGGTGCCGCTGGTCACTGCGATGGAGTCCGTACTGGGAGGGCTCGAACGCTCATTTGAGCAGCAGAAGCGATTTGTCGGTGACGCGGCTCATGAATTGAAGACCGCTGTGGCAGTTGTGAAGTCATCTCTGCAGTTGCTCAGCATGAAACCGCGCACCGCTACTGAATATCAAGCTGGTCTCGAACGATGCCTTGAGGATTGCGCGCGTATGGAAGCAACAGTTGGCCAGATGCTCACGCTGGCGCGCATGGAAGAGGGCCTGGCGAGTCATTCGGAAGGCGCGGTCACCGATCTCGAATCGGCGCTTGAAGATGTGAGGCTGCAACTGGACACGATGGTCCAGGCGAGAAGTATCTCCATCCTGATTCACAGTGCGTGGCTGGGCGGCGAGGGGCGTATTGGTGGTTTGCGGCTGCAGGCTCGGATCGATCCTGAGCAGTTCAAGCTGCTCTGTATGAACGTGCTGATGAATGCGATTCAGCATAGCCCGGCCGGCGGAGTGATTCGCGTGGAACTGAGGAATCGCGACGGTGCTGCGGAGATCGAAATTCGCGATGAGGGCGACGGTATCGATCCTGCGGACTTGCCGCGGATCTTTGAACGGTTCTCGCGCAGCGATCCTTCACGCAGCCGCAACACGGGCGGGACTGGGCTGGGACTCGCCATCAGCAAGGCGATTGCAGACCGGTTTCATGGCACGATTCAGATAGAGAGCGAACGCAATGCAGGCACCATCGTTGTTGTCCGGCTGCCCGGGGTGGTTGAGTCGATTACAGATGTGGAAGGATGAGACGACTAAGCAGCCCTCCTTCATGTTTTCTTAAGGTTGCGATGCGATGCTTTGGTGAAGCGACGGCCATATTGCGTTGAGAGGATTGATAAACTTTATGAACTTTCGTCAGATAGCGACCCTTGCATGCTGCCCTGCGCTATGCGCTGGAATAGCGCTGGCTCTTCTTCACGCACCTTCGGCCTACGGCCAAAAGACGTACAGTGTCCAAGGCAAATGGGCTGTGGGAGGTGAGGGTGGATGGGATTACCTAACTGCTGATTCGGCGGCTCATCGTTTGTATGTGACTCATGGGGCTCGAGTCGAAGTGCTCGACACGACAACTGGCAAAGCGGTTGGTGCGATCACGGGCCTGAAGGGAACTCATGGCGTCGCTCTCGACGACTCCGGGAAGTTTGGCTACATCAGCGACGGGGGCGCGAATGCGGTTGTTGTTTTCGACCGCGGCAGTCTGGAGAAAGTTGCTTCGATTGCAGCGGGAACTAACCCTGATGGTATTGTCTTCGATCCTTTTACAAAGACTGTCTGGGCCTTCAATGGCAGGAGCAAGGATGTGACGGTTATCGACGCGGCATCGAGAAAAGTTATCGCTACGGTGGCTTTGCCGGGCAAGCCGGAGTTCCCTACCTCGGATGGCAAGGGCAATATCTTCGACAACATTGAAGACAAGAACGAGATTGTTCGTCTGAGCGCGAAGGACCCGAAGATCACGGCTACCTGGCCTCTGGCTGGCTGTGAATCCCCGTCGGGCATGGCGATCGATGTCGCTGGCAATCGACTCTTCTCAGTCTGCGACGGCAAGAAGATGGCGGTTGTCGATTCGAATACGGGCAACGTGCTGGCGACTCCGGCAATTGGTGACGGGCCGGATGCTGCGGGTTACGATTCAAAGATGAAGCTGGCGTTCTCGTCGAACGGTGACGGCACGCTCACGATCGTTGATGCCAGCGGAAGCAGTTACAAGGTGCTGCAGTCGCTGACTACGGAACCTCGCGCGCGCACTATGGCCCTTGATGCCGCCACAGGCAAGGTGTATCTGGTGACTGCAAAGTTCGGCCCGGCGCCAGCGGCGACTGCTGAGAATCCGAGGCCGCGACCATCTGTGCTTCCCAATAGCTTTACTGTGTTGGTGGCGGCCCATAACTAAGATCGGTAATATGACGAGTTCATCTGGCGTAGTGAGAAACATCAGTATCGGTCTGTTATGTGCGGCCTGCGTGGCGGAAGGCCGCAATGCAGGCGCACAGCAATCGTCGTCGCAGATGACGGCGGCTGTGCAACAGGATTCGCAATCAGCACACCCCGTTGACGCTGGTTCCCCGGCGATCGTCACTCTCGAGGACGCGATCAGCCGGGCAGAAAAGAATGAACCAACCTTTGCGGCAGCCGTTGCGGCTAACAAGGTTGCTGCGCTTGACCGATCCATCGCCCGGTCAGCCTTGCTGCCGAATGTGGTCTACCACAATCAGTATCTCTACACCGAAGGCGCTCATGGAGCCACAGGGTCGGCCAACGCCAGCGCGGGCACAACTCCTGGTACGCCTCGATTCATCGCGAACAATGCTGTGCATGAATATACGAGCCAGGGTATCGCGACTGAGACGGTCGGCGTTCAGCAGTTCAATGCTCTCAGTCACGCATCGGCGCTGGCGGCTGTGGCGGCGGCGGAGCTGGAGATTGCACGACGCGGACTCGTGTCGACTGTGGTGGGACTCTACTACGGCGCTCAGGCGGCTGATCGCAAGGTGGCTGTAGCTCAACGCGCAGGTGCCGAGGCCGCTGACTTCACCGGAAATACGCAAAAGCGTGAAGGCGCCAGAGAGGTCGCGCACGCCGATGTAATCAAGGCCCAGCTTCAGCAGCAACAGCGCGACCGCGATCTCGCAAATGCAAAGGTCGAAAGCGAGAAGGCGCGGCTTGAGCTTGCGGTGCTTCTCTTCCCCGATCCTCATACGGCATTTGCGCTTGCTGAAGGCGAGGTGACCGCGCCGCTTGCTACTCGCGCGGAAATTGAGGGCATGGCCGCACGCAACAATCCTGAGTTGAAGAGCGCGATTGCATCTCTGCACGCGGCCGCTCTGGATGTTACAGGGGCGCGCGCTGCCTACCTGCCTGATCTGGCGCTCAACTTTACTTATGGAATCGATGCGCCGGAGTTTGCGGTGCATGCTCCGGATGGAACTCGCAATCTGGGCTACTCCGCCTCGGCAACGCTTGATATTCCTGTATGGGACTGGTTTGCTACGCACGATCGAATCAAGCAGAAAGTGGCGCTGCGCGAGTCAGCGCGGACAACGCTCTCTGCAACGCAGAGGCATCTAATTGCGCAACTCGATGAGCTTTACAGCGAGGCCAGTGTGGCGCGCGACCAGATACAGTCTCTCGAGACCAGCGTGCAAACGGCTCGCGAAAGTCTGCGTCTTTCGCGGCTTCGCTATAGCGAGGGTGAAACGAATGTTCTCGAAGTCGTCGACGCACAAAACTCACTCACCACGCAGGAAAACGCAAGGGAGGATGGCATCGTTCGATACCAAACTGCACTGGCAAATCTACAACTACTAACTGGCCAGTATCTGGCTGGAACGAAGCCATAATGTTAATGACCATACGTGAACTCTCTTTGTCTCCCGAGGCTCTTCGTTGCATTGGGCGGCGCGGTCGATACAGGCTTTTCTTTGGCTTGAGCATGACGCTGTGCGTGTCTCTTATGATGTCTGGCTGTCACAAGACCGAGGAGACGCCGACGCCTGAAGTGACGGTGCAGGCTGCGACGCCGAAGATCGGCAGTATCTCCGCGGTTATCCATGCCGATGCAACTTTGTCGCCTCTGGCACAGGCGGCGATCGCACCGAAGATTACCGCGCCGGTGAAGAAGTTTTTGGTGCAGCGCGGCGCTCATGTCAAAGAAGGACAGTTGCTGGCTGTGCTTGAGAACAGCGATCTCTCTGCGGCGGCGCTCGACAATCAGGGAACTTATACTGCTGCGCAGGCGACGTACGAGACCACGACAAAGGCGACGGTTCCAGAGGACTATGCCAAGGCGCAGCTCGATCTGAATCAAGCCAAGGCTAACCTCGACCTTAACCAGACCATTGTCACATCTCGCACTCAGCTCTTTGCGCAGGGTGCAATTCCGGGCCGCGATCTTGATACCGCGAAGGCGGCGCTGGTACAGGCTCAATCGGCGTACGACATCGCCAAACAACATCTTGAGGCAGTTCAGAAAACCAGCAACAAAGCGTCTCTTGAGTCGGCTAAGGGCCAGCTTGAATCCGCAAAAGGAAAGTATCTCGGCGCACAGGCTCAGCTTAACTACACGGAGATTCGAAGCCCTATTAGTGGCTTTGTAACAGACCGCCCTCTCTTCGCCGGCGAAACAGCGGCGGCGGGTACGCCTGTGATTACAGTCATGGATACGTCGGCACTTATCGCAAAGGTGCATATAGCGCAGGAACTGGCTCAACAATTGGCTACTGGCGGTGAGGGCACAGTCAAGATTCCAGGCGCGGATGAGGATGTTCCGGCGAAGATTACGCTGATCAGTCCCGCGCTCGACGCGGGCAGCACTACCATCGAAGTCTGGCTGCGAGTTGAGAATCCGAAGAACGCGCTCAAGGCGGGCACGCCTGTGCAGGTGACGATTACGGGGCGCAGTGTTTCGAATGCTCTGCTGATTCCGACGGTGGCATTGCAGGCGCAGACAAGCGGAAGCGAGGGTGCGGGCGGCAAGTTCGTGATGGTCATCGGGTCTGACGGCGCTGTGCATAAACATGTTGTGACGGTGGGCGTCCAGACTGCGGAGCAGGCACAGATCCTCTCCGGGCTTTCGGCTAAAGACATGGTTGCGACGACAGGGGCTTATGGTCTGGACGAGGGCACGAAGGTTAAGGTCGGTCCCGCAGAAGACGATAAAGCGTCCGATGAGAAAACCGATGGCAAGCCTGCTCCGGGCAAAGGTGGAGACGACAAGTGATCGAACCTGTGGTCGTCTCGAAGGCGAGTAGTTCCGCAGAGCCTGTTGCCAGCGAGCCATTCTGGCTTTCGCGGGTGACAACGCCGATCTTCTTCTTTGTGATCGCGTTGACGATCACCGGTATCTACGCTGCTTTGAGGGTTCCTATTTCGGTTTTCCCCGATACCAATTTTCCGCGTGTGGTGATTGGCGTCGACAACGGCGTGATGCCTGTTGAGCAGATGCAGGTCACTATCACCAAGCCTATCGAGGACGCGATCAACTCGGTGCCGGGGCTGGCTACTGTTCGTAGTACCACGAGCCGCGGTTCGGCTGAGATAAGTCTTTTCTTTAACTGGAATGTGGACATGTTTCAAACGCTGCAGCTCACGGATGCCGCGCTTTCCAAGGTGCAGCAGACGCTTCCGGCCACTGCGCGAATCACAACGAACAGACTTACGTTCGCTACCTTTCCCATTCTCGGATATGCGTTAACCGCGGAGGACCGCGGCCCACAGACTGTATCGCAAACGCACCTTTGGGAGATTGCCACATACGAACTGAAGCCGCCGCTCAATCGAATCGACGGAGTCAGTACGGTCGTTGTTCAGGGCGGAAAGGTTCCCGAGTTTCACATCATTCCGAATCTATCCCGGCTGCAAGCGTCAGGCGTAACTCTTCTGGATTTGCAGAATGGAGTGCAGGCCGCCAATATCATCGATTCACCCGGTCTGTATGAGGCGGACCACCAGTTGATTCTTGGATTGATCGGCGCGCAGGCCCATAACGCCAGTGATCTCGCAAATCTGGTGATCAAGACGACGCCTGCGGGTGTGGCGATTCGTGTTGCGGACGTGGCGGATGTTGAGCCATCGACGATGCCTGTTTATACAACAGTGACGGCGAATGGCAAACCGGCCGTTTTATTGAATCTGGCGCGTCAGCCCTCTTCGAATACAGTGCAGGTGGCGAATGCTGTAGCAGCGGAGGTGGCGCGCTTGCAGACCACGCTGCCGCCGGATGTGCATCTTACGCCTTTTTACGATCAGTCGGAGTTAGTGCGCGAGTCGATTGCTTCGGTGCGCGACGCTATTCTGATCGGACTTATCCTCGCGTGCATCATTCTGTTTCTTTTTCTGCGAGACTGGCGCTCGTCGGTCGTGGCGGGGCTGGTTATTCCGGTTACTGTGGCGGTCACTGTTCTCTTTCTGTGGATTGTCGGGGAGAGCTTTAATCTCATGACGCTCGGAGGCCTGGCGGCTGCGATTGGCCTGGTCATCGACGATGCAATCGTGGTCGTGGAAAACATCGCGGTTCATCGCGATGCCGGACAATCGAGAACGGAAGCCATTCGAAAGGCGCTTGGAGAGATCACGGCACCGCTGGTTGGATCGACTATTACACCGGTGGTCGTATTTCTACCGTTGATCGCGGTAACTGGAGTTACTGGAAGTTTCTTCAGAGCTCTTGCCGTGACGATGACGGTGGCGCTGCTGACTTCGCTGCTGCTGGCTCTTACGTCGACGCCGGCGATTTCACTCGTCCTGCTGCGGACGAAGCACGGCGGCGAGCCGGAGTTATCGGGTGCGGATACTGAGACGGCGCATGAGAGTGCAGAGGTCTCGACGGAGTCGAGTCACCCTCAGGGGAAGTTCATGACGAGAGTGCTTCACCTGCACTCCAAGGCGCTGGATTGGGCGTTGAAGAAGCCTCTCTATCTCGGGCTGATTTGCATTGCGCTTGTGGTTGGAGGCTACTTTGCCTATCGATCGCTTGGTTCGGACCTGCTACCTGGGATGGACGAGGGAGCTTTTGTCCTTGACTACATCATGCCTGCGGGCAGCTCGCTCACGGAGACGAACCGGGTGCTCAATCATGTCGAGCAGATTCTTCGCGATACGCCTGAAGTAGCAATTACCTCCCGGAGAACCGGGCTGCAGATGGGCTTCGCCGCTGTCACAGAGGCTAATACGGGCGACTTCACGGTGCGGCTCAAAACGAAGCGTTCGCGACCGATTGACGATGTGATGGCGGGCGTTCGTGAGGAAATCAAGAAGACCGAGCCGGAACTCGATGTCGAGTTCACTCAGGTCTTGCAGGACATGATCGGCGATCTCTCGAACTCGCCGGAGCCGATTCAGATCAAGCTATTCGCGAGTGACCAGGCACTGCTTAACCAGCTTGGGCCTAAGGTGCAGGATGCCATCGGCAAGATACCCGGCGTGGTCGATACACAGAACGGCATCGATAATACGATCAGCGGACCGGCTACCAACTTTGCAATCAGTCCCGTGCTGGCTGCTCGTTTTGGTTTCACGCCACAAGAGGTAGCGGAAGACGCTACCGCTATTCTCGATGGACTGCCGACGACGGATTCGCTCATTGTCAATGGACGTCCCTACACGATTCGCATCCGGCTTCCGCAGGAGAACCGCGATTCGCTGGCCGCGATACAGGACACTGTCTTCAACTCATCGACCGGCCACACGGCGACGCTGGGCTCGATTGCTCAGATCACGCAATTGCCGCCGCAAAATGAGATTCGCCGAGAGAACCTGCAACAGCTGATCACGGTGACGGGACGGCTGGAAGGCAGTGATCTCGGCTCTGCGATGGCAAAAGTGCGATCTGTTGTGACAAGCCTTCATCTGCCCTCGAATGTTCGAGTGCAATACGGAGGCACTTACGAGGAGCAGCAGAAATCCTTTCAGGACCTGCTGCGTGTTCTGATCCTCGCGCTGGTGTTGGTGTTCGGCGTGCTGCTGACGGAGTTTCGTAATTTTTCAGCGCCGGTTGCGATACTTACGAGTTCGGTGCTTTCGATCTCGGGCGTGGTGCTGGCTTTGCTGGTAACTCGGACCAACTTCAATGTCGCGAGCTTCATGGGGCTTATCATGGTCATCGGCATTGTCGCCAAGAACGGAATTCTACTGCTCGACGCCGACGAGAAACTTCGAGCCGCGGGGATGAGTGCCGGCGAGGCGATGCGGCATGCGGCGCAGCGCAGGCTCCGGCCTATTGTGATGACGGCTACTGCCGCGATTTGCGGTATGCTGCCGCTGGCCTTCGCGCTGGGGGCCGGGTCGCAGATGCTGCAGCCTCTTGCGATCGCTGTGATCGGGGGCATACTTGTGTCGGTGGTGCTGTCTTTGATTGTGACTCCGGTGGTGTATTACCTCTTGACCCGCGAGCGTGAGTTGGCGGCGCGCGCGTAAGACGCTGCAGCCTGTTCATTACATGTTGAACGTTTGTGCCGCAGGTGCGTCAGGATAGAATCAGCACTACGTATTTGTTCCTGCGGACCATATGACGACTGACAATCACCTGCCGAACCGTATTGAAATCATCGACTCCCATACTGCCGGCGAGCCTACTCGCTGTGTGCTCAAGGGCGGCCCGGATCCAGGCTCCGGACCTCTCTGGGAGCGCGTCGAGAGATTGCGCAAGGATCATGATGTTTACCGCCGGGCGATCCTGGGTGAACCGCGGGGCTCGGATGTGCTGGTGGGAGCGCTGCTTGTCGAGCCGGTCGATCCGGCAGCGGCGGCGGGCGTGATCTTCTTCAACAATGCCGGGTATCTGGGCATGTGCGGGCATGGGATGATCGGCGTCGCCGCCACGCTGGCGCATCTGGGGAGGATCGGGCCTGGCGCACATCGCGTCGAAACGCCGGTGGGAGAGGTGAGCGTTTCGCTTGCGGAGAATGGCGAGATCACGATCGGCAACGTGGAAGCGTATCGCTATCGGGCGAGAGTTTCGGTGGAGGTGCCCGGCTATGGAGTCGTTTACGGGGATGTGGCGTACGGTGGGAACTGGTTCTTTCTGGTTGAGGAGCACTCTCACACGCTGACGCTCGATCATGTCGACTCGCTCACGGCCTTTACCTGGCTGCTGCGCCAGGCGCTTGCGGCCGATGGAGTTACCGGGAAAGACGGCGCGGAGGTTGACCATATCGAGATTTTCGCCGCACCCCACGACCCGGCGAATCAGAGCCGCAATTTTGTGCTCTGTCCGGGGAAGGCGTACGACCGCTCGCCATGCGGCACAGGAACGAGCGCAAAGATGGCTTGCCTGGTTGCGGACGGCAAGCTGGTTCCGGGGCAGCTATGGCGGCAGGAGGGTATCCTGGGCACTGTTTTTACCGGCAGCATGGTGCGCGAAGGGGATCGGATGATTCCGCATATCACTGGGTCGGCGTATGTGACTGCGGAGGCTGCGCTGGTCTTTTCGCCGGGTGATCCGTTTCGCGAAGGAATTCCGGCTGCCGGTGGAATGGCGGGATGAGCGCGGCCATTGGCGCAAGCGCAGATGTGATGTATGACGTCGCAATTGCCGGTGGCGGTATTGTCGGTGCGGCCTGCGCTTTAGCCTGCACGCAACGTGGACTGCGTGTGGCGTTAGTGGAACGCGATGTCTTCGGTAGCGGAGCTACTGCGGCGGGCATGGGCCATATCGTCGTGATGGACGACTCTGAGGCGCAGTTTGCGCTGACGCGCTATTCGCAGCAACTATGGCAGCGGCTGGCTCCGCGATTGCCTGCATCGGCTGAATATGAGCAACGCGGAACGCTGTGGATTGCGGCTGATTGGGAAGAGATGGAAGCGGCGGAACAGAAGCACGCGTGGTATTCGGCGCGCTCAGTCCCCTGCCGGTTGGTCACGTCGGGAGAACTGGCAAGGATGGAGCCGAATCTTGCAGGAGGATTCGTGGGCGCACTTCTGGTGCCGGAGGATGCTGTTGTCTATCCACCTACGGTAGCGCTGGAGTTGGCGCAGCAGGCTAAGGTATTGGGCGCTCATCTGATTGTGGGCCGGGCGGTGCACGAGATGGGCTCTGGGCGTTTGTTAATCGATGACGGCACGGAATTGCGGGCACACCGGATTGTGAATGCGCTTGGAGCGGAGTCGACTCGTTTGACTGCCGATTTACCTATTCGCAAACGCAAAGGGCATCTGGTGATAACCGATCGCTATCCGGGATTTGTGCATCATCAACTTGTGGAGCTGGGATATTTGAAGAGTGCGCATGGGTCTCAGGGAGATTCGGTCGCATTTAACGTGCAGCCACGGCGAACCGGGCAGTTGCTTGTGGGCTCTTCGCGGCAGTACGGCGCGGAGCATAGCGGGGTAGATCAAGACATTCTCAGTGCGATGCTCAGGCGGGCTGAGGTTTATCTTCCCAGCCTTGCGGGTCTTAGCGCGATTCGGGTATGGACGGGGTTTCGCGCGGCCACGCCGGATAAGCTTCCGCTTATTGGCTGCGACACGAGAGATACGTCTTTGCTGCTGGCGACGGGGCACGAGGGACTGGGCATCACTACTTCACTGGCAACTGCGGAGTTGATTGCCGATATGATCGCGGGGCAGACGTCTGCGATCTCGCCTGAACCTTATCTGCCTGCGCGGTATGCACGGGTTATGACGAACCATGAACTCAACGTCAACTAGTCAGATGTTAGAAGCGAGGAAATAGATGAAGTGGACTGGAGTTATGCCGGCACTTACAACGGCTTTCGATGAACAACTCAGGATCGATCATCCTTTTGTGGCTCGGCATGCGGTTTGGCAGGTGGAGAATGGCGTGAGCGGCCTTGTGGCTTTGGGTTCGCTTGGCGAGACCGCTACGTTGAGCTTCGAAGAAAAGCTGTCAGTGATCGACACACTGGTCGCGGCCGTCGATGGCAAGGTGCCGGTGGTTGCCGCTATCTCGGCGCTGTCGACCGATGAAGCTGTGACGCTGGCCAAGGCGGTGGAAGCGCGCGGCGCCAAGGGGCTTATGATTTTGCCGGCGTACGTCTACAAGGGCGACTGGCGGGAGATGAAGGCGCATGTAGCCGCCGTACTCAAAGCTACATCGCTGACCGCCATGCTCTATAACAACCCGGTGGCTTACGGAACTGACTTCACTCCGGAGCAGATAGAGGAGTTAGCGCGGGAGTTTGCTAACTTGCAGGCGGTGAAGGAGTCGTCCACGGACGTGCGGCGGGTCACCGCTATCCGGGCGCTGATAGATGGCCGCCTCTCGATCTTTGTGGGTGTTGACGATGCGATTGTTGAAGGCATCGCTGCGGGAGCCGTTGGGTGGATCGCAGGGCTGGTGAATGCGCTTCCGAAAGAGAGCGTGGAGCTCTTTGACCTGGCCCGTGCAGGCAGGCAGGATGAGGCTTTCGCGCTCTATCGCTGGTTTCTGCCGCTGCTTCGCATGGATACGGTGCCGAAGTTCATTCAGCTCATCAAGCAGGTGCAGCAGGAATTGGGAACGGGGAGCGCGCGTGTTCGTGGGCCGCGTCTTGAGCTTATCGGCGAAGAGCTGGCGGAGGCGCGTGCTGCGGTGGATCAGGCGATCAAGTCCCGGCCTGCGGTTGCGTCGCCGAGCACTCCATTTCCGGCGAAGTAATGCTGACGGGCGGTCCGCAGCTCTAAGTTATGTTTGCGCTGGAAACTAAAACGCTCCAGCTTTATTTAGATGGTGTCAGCACGTCGTTCTCCTGGCGCTCTTTGGCGAGAGTCGCGGTGTGTACGGGAAAGAGGGGAGGCCTTGGGGCGGGCATCTCCCATCCGTAGAGGAATCGTGCGGCGGGACTGCAGATTCGTCCCTGACAGGGGCCCATGCCGCAGCGAGTGTGGAGCTTGGCTTCGCGCCATGAAAGGCAAGTTGAGATGGCGCCGTGAGTCACGTCTTCGCAGCGGCACACTATGGTTTCATCGGCAGTCAGAGAGCGCAGTTGGTCACGCAATTCAAAGGCTTTGCGGAGGCAGTGGACAAAGCGGATCTGGCGGTCGCGTGAGGGGATGAGAGCCCTGGCCTGGGCTGTCTCTCCGCAGGCGGCAAGCGCGGCGATTCGGCCCTCGATCTGGGCCTTATCTACGCCGCCGATGCCTGTGGCCTCCCCGGCGCAATAGATGCGGTCTACTGATGTGCGCTGCAGGGCGTCTACGTGAACAAATCCGTGTGCGAGGTCACAGCCCAGCAGTTGCGCCAGCTCGGTGTTGGGAATGAGATGAAACCCGATGGCGAGCATGTCGGCTTGTATCTCGAAGGAATCTGCTCCGGAAGATATTGTGACGCTACGCAGGTGTCCGTCGCCCGAGGCACTGGTTACCCATGAGCCTGTCTTGTAAGGAATGCCGAGCGTTCTCATTCCATAAGCTGCGCCTTCCATCAGCTTGCCAGGCTGACTGAGCAGACTGACAGAGAACTCTGCCAGCCGGGACAGCGGGGCTTGTTCGACGATGGCCATCAGCTTTGCACCGGAACGGCGCAGGCTTGCGGAGACGGCCAATAGCAATGGGCCGGTGCCTGCAACGACGACTCGTCTGCCGCGAATATCCAGCCCCGATTTCACGAATGCCTGCAGGCCGCCTGCTCCGTAGACGCCGGGCAAAGTCCAGCCAGGGAATGGCAGAAAGAGCTCGCGCGCACCCGTTGCGAGTATGAGCGATGAATAACTGATCTCGGAGCTCTGCCCTTCGTGCTCGATGCGCAGCCTCGTGGGGGCGTGCGTATCGACGACGCGGCAACCTGGTCGCACCACTACGTGTCCACGCTCGATCCGGCGTATCCACGCGGCCGACGCTGGATTCATTCGCTGCTGCGTAACGCTGCCGCGCCAAATTTGTCCGCCGGGAGAAGCATTGTCGTCGATGAGGCAGACGCGGGCTCCAGCTTCTGCGGCAGTCGCGGCGGCTGCCATGCCTCCGGGGCCAGCTCCGACGACGGCGATGTCAAAGACATCGACTTCGGGGGACTCACTCATTCGCTCAGCACCTGCATGCCGGGCTGGCAGAGAATCTGGCAGCTTCGCTGATGGAGTATGTCATCGACCTGCACGCGGCATTCGTAGCAGATACCCATGCCGCAGAGGGGCTGGCGGGGCTCTCCGCTGACCGAAGATCGGCTGAGGGCGCCTGCCTGCAGTAACGCGGCGGCCACTGTTGTTCCGAGGCGCACCTGCACAGTTTTGCCGTTGATGCTGATCGCGAAGGAGTCGCTCAATGCCTGTCCTCGAAAGCCTCGATGCAAACGGACCTTAGAATGGCATCATAGATCAGCGGCCCCGTTGTCTTGCATATGGCTTCTACTCAGCCGGCTTTTCATCCCTGGCCGGCTGAGCGTGAAGGATCAACGTCACTGCTTCGAGGCGTCAGCGATTGCATCGAGTTTGGCGATTATTTCTGGAGGAAGTTGTAGATCCGCTGCGCTGAGGTTCTCCCGAAGATGTTCGACAGAGGATGTGCCGGGGATCAGCAGGATGTTGGGTGAACGCTGCAAAAGCCATGCCAGCGCGACCTGCATTGGCGTGGCTGCGAGTGCTGCCGCTGCCGCGTCGAGCGCCGACGACTGTAACGGGGTGAAGCCTCCCAGCGGGAAGAACGGCACATAAGCTATCCCCTGCTTTGCGAGAGTATCGATGAAGTTATCATCGGTTCGGTTGGCGATGTTATAGAAGTTCTGCACGCACACTGTCTCAGAAATCGACTGAGCCTCGGCCAACTGCTCGGGAGTGACGTTACTCAGACCGAGGTGTTGAATCAGTCCTTGCTGTTTGAGTTGGGCGAGAACGGTCAACGGCTCTTCGATGGATCCTTCGGAGGGGCCCATGATCCCTCCAACCCGAAGGTTGACGACGTCAAGCCGATCGAGCGAGAGATTTCGGAGATTGTCATGAACGCCGTCGACGATTTCCTGACGCGAGAGCGCATGAATCCAGGACTTGTCCGCTCCGCGGCGAGCGCCGACTTTGGTGACGATCACGAGGCCATCCGGATAGGGATGGAGCGCCTGTTTAATGATCTGATTGGTCACATGGGGGCCGTAAAAATCGCTGGTATCGATATGATCGACGCCGGAGACAACTGCCTCTCGCAGAACGGCAACTGCTGCGTCGACATCGCGCGGAGGTCCAAAGACCTGTGGCCCGGCGAGTTGCATCGCGCCGTAGCCCATGCGGTTTACGGTGATGGACGTCTTGGGGAGCGTAAAGCTGCCGCCGAGATTTGTTTGTGTCGTCATTTGCTATTTCTCCTGTTGTATATCGACTTGCACCATCTGTGCCTACATGTGATTAGATGAAGAAAGCTTCAGGTTAGGAGTTCGCATTTGGCTTCACGTTCACCAGCGCTTCTGGACCCCCGTAAATCGCCGGTTCAAGCACGATCGACTGCCAGCGTGGAGGCCATTCTCGAAGCGACTACTCAGGTTTTGCTCAGTGTGGGCAAAGAGCGCCTGACGACGACAAGAGTGGCGTTGCGAGCCGGCGTATCTGTCGGAACCTTGTATCAGTACTTCCCCAACAAGAGCGCGCTTCTGCAGGCTGCTCTGAAACGCCACCTCGACGAGGTTACGAAAGCGGTGGAACTAGTCTGCAAGGAGCAGAAAGGCAACACGCTTCGGCAGATGGGGACTGCTCTCATCACGTCGTTTCTTTCAGCCAAGATGAAAGACGGGAAAACGAGTGTCGCCCTGTACTCCGTGAGCTCAGATGTGGACGGCGCGAGGATCGTGAAGCAGACGGGTGTTCGGTCGAATAAGGCGATTGTCGAAATGCTGGCGACCGCCCAAGAGCCGCTTACGAAAGACCCGCAACTGGTTGCATCGATGCTGCAGGGCGCGATGGTTGGGGTCAGCCGGAGATTGCTCGAATCCGGTGAGGCCGAGAAGCAGTTCGAGACTCTGCTGCAGGAACTTGTCTTCTTTACGTGCGCTTATCTGGAAGCATGTTCTGCGCGGGCATCCGTTTGATTAAACCGGTAGCGGGATTCGGTCTCCTGTTTGTGTTTCGTTTATTTGGAAAGGGCTGGACTGTAGAGGTCTCGCGGGACTAGGATTCGGTACGAACGAAATCGAAGTCACGGATGCGCGGCGAGTAGCTTGCCTTGCGAAAAGGGAGACAATGTTCCGGCTGGACGCCGATAAACGGGTTCACTTCTGCGATGGTGTAACGCGCCGCGACTTTGTTCACGCCGGGTCGCTGGCGTTGCTGGGCCTGTCGATGCCGCAGTTTTTCAAGCTCAAGGCGATGGGCGCGGTGAAGCCGGACAAGGATGTGAGTTGCATTCAGTTGATGCTGGTCGGCGGCCCGAGCCAACTCGATACATGGGACATGAAGCCGGACGCGCCGGCTTCAATACGAGGCCCGTTCAAACCGATCAAGACGAATGTCTCGGGAATAGAAATCTCCGAGATTTTTCCGCGCATGGCGAAGCATGCGGACAAGTTCGCCCTGCTGCGATCTGTTTACCACACGGCGGCGGCGGTGCACGACACCGGCTGCCAGATGATGCAGACGGGAAGGCTCTTCCAGGGTGGCCTTGAGTCACCGAATTATGGCTCGGTGCTGCGTTTTGAAAAGGGAGCGCGTGGAGATATGCCGCCCAATGTCCTGCTGCCTTATATGATCGGGCAGCTTGGGGGGAACCTGCCGCACGGCGACACGGCCGGGTTCCTGGGCAAGGGCTACGATCCCTTTGTATTGAATGCCGACCCCGCTGATCCGAACTTCAAAGTGCCGGATCTGCTGCCGCCGGATTACATATCGGCGGTACGCGTCGACCGGCGGCGGAGCTGGCGGCAGGAGGTGGATAAGTCGGTTCAGTACTTTGAGGAGACAAATCAGGATTCGAAGCTGATGGACGCGACGTTCAATCAGGCTTATACGCTGATGACCTCTGCCAAAGCGCGTGAGGCGTTCGAGCTCAATCAGGAGCCGGAAGAGGCACGAAAGCGTTACGGGATGAATCGTTTTGGACAGGGGTGCCTGCTGGCGCGACGGCTGGTGGAGCGCGGCGTACGTTTCGTGACGCTCAATATGTTCGAGACTGTATTTAACGACATTACATGGGATATTCACGGCTCTGCTCCGTTCAGCCCTATTAGTTGTTACAGCGAGTTAGTTGGACCCATGTTTGACAATGCTTATAGCTCGCTGCTCGAGGACTTAAGCCGGCTCGGACTGCTCGACAGCACGCTGGTGCTGGCAACGGGCGAGTTCGGACGTACGCCACGTATCAATCCCGCGGGAGGACGCGATCACTGGCCGCAATGCTGGAGCGTGGTTTTCGCGGGAGGCGGCGTCAAAGGTGGACAAATTGTAGGCTCGTCGGACGCAATCGGTGCTGCGCCGCAGGACCGGCCGGTGACGCCCGCGCACATTGCGGCAACTGTGTATAAGTGCCTCGGCATACCTGTAGATACGGTGTTGAAGACTCCGCAGGGACGCGATGTGCGGCTTGTGGATAACGGATTTGATCCGATCGATGAGTTACTGATTTAGGCGTCTTTTCGGATTAGTGAGGAGCGCTTTCGATTGCATGTTAGGGAGAAGTTATGAGACCGATAAGTCTGCCGAAGATTCTGCTGGCTGTGGCATTCATCGGCGGGTTCGCGGTCTCGTGCGCTGCTCTGGGCTCGCCTTTGGGTCAGGCCACTTCCCTTCCTACTAAGCCGGCGCCCGAGGATGCACCGTATCATCCGGCGGGGATGTTGAACGGGGAGAGGTCCGCTGCGAATGGACCTAAGCAGGTTGCCGCGCCGAACCGATCGTCGCTGGCAACGCTTAGCAGGATTGAGATACTGCCTTCTTCCATTGCTATTACCGGACCGAGATATGGGCAGCGGGTACTGGTGGAGGGAACTTTTGCTGACGGACATCAGGAGGACCTGACTTCGCGGGCGACGGTTGCGATCTCAGATTCGGAGGTGGCGAAGGTAAGCAAGGAATACATTGTGCTTCCGCAGGGGGACGGGCGAGCAACGATCACTGCAACTGTTCAGGGACATCGTGCGACTGCGCCGTTGTTCGTCAAAGACTACTGGGCTGCATCGGCTTCTACGTGGAGTTTTCGCAACGATGTGTTGCCCGTGATGACTAAGATGGGCTGTAACTCGGGTCCGTGCCACGGGGCGGCCGCGGGTAAGAATGGTTTCAAGCTCACGCTGCGCGGTTACGACCCGGTAGCGGATTACTACACGCTTACGCATCAGGCTAATGCGCGACGCACTGACAGGATGGAACCTGCTAAAAGCCTGATCCTGCTGAAGCCGACGCTTACCGTTCCGCACGGAGGCGGAAGGCGATTTGATGTGGGTTCGCCCGAGTACAAGGTGATGGCCGGATGGCTTGCGCAAGGCATGCCGCCGCAGGACTCGGACGCAATGGTTACAGAGATCCGGGTTCTTCCGCGTGAGGCATCGCTGCGTCCCGGCGCCGAACAGCAGTTGATTGTGACGGCAGTCTTCTCCGACGGTCACACTGCGGACGTCACGCGCTGGGCCAAGTTTGATAGCGGCGATGAGGGTGTCGCGAGCGTCGAAAGCAATGGTCACGTTGTCATGCGAGGGTATGGCGAGGCCCCGGTGACGGTGTGGTATCAGAGCCATGTTGCGTTTTCGAGACTACGCATTCCCTTTCCTCACAGGCTGGAACAGGTGGTCTTCGCGAAGGCGCCTCGTTATAACTTCATCGACGATTCCATTCTGAAACATCTCGAAGTGCTGCACATTCCTCCCTCACCTCTCGCGAGTGACTCCGACTTTATACGACGGGCTTATCTGGATGCGGCCGGGATTTTACCTGGTCCGTCTGAGGTTGAGAAGTTCCTGAGCGATCGGTCGCCGGACAAGCGGACCCGATTGATCGACAGCCTCATGAAGCGGTCTGAGTTTGTGGACTACTGGGCGTATAAGTGGTCGGATTTGCTGCTTGTTTCGAGCGATCATCTATCCAACGATGAGATGTGGAGTTATTACAACTGGATCCGCGACAGTGTGGCCAATAACAAGCCATGGAATACTTTTGCGTCGCAGATTATCACCGCCTCGGGCAACACGGTGGAGAATGGCGCAGCTAACTACTGGCTCATTCATCGCAGTCCTCTGGACACCTCAGAGAATATGGCGCAGGCCTTTATGGGCATTAACATCAGCTGCGCCCATTGCCATAATCATCCTCTGGCCAAGTGGACCCAGAAGGACTACTACGGCATGGCCAATCTCTTTGCTCGAGTGCGGCTCAAGACGTTTGGCCCATCGGGCTTTCGCACCGCGGTTGGTCCACTTTTCAATGACGTGACGGTCTACTCGGCGCCGACCGGCGAGTTCATGGACGACCGGTTGATGGTACCGCTGCCGCCGAAGCCTTTGAACGCGGCAGCACTGTCGAGCGACACGCCGGGCGATACTCGTCTGTATTTTGCAAAGTGGCTGACGGCTCCTGAGAATCCATTTTTTGCGCGCAATATTGTGAATAGGGTTTGGCGCAATTTCATGGGCCGAGGCCTGATCGAGCCGGTTGACGATCTCCGCGATACGAACCCGGCAACCAATGAAGAGCTGTTGAATGCATTGGTGAAGGATTTCGTCGCGCATAACTACGATGTGAACTACCTGATCCGAACCATCATGCAGTCGGCTGCCTATCAGACTTCGTCGAGGCCGCTGAAAGAGAATGTCGATGACGACAGGTATGGTTCGCACTATGCAATTAAACGCCTGCCTGCCGAGGTGCTGCTCGATGCTTATTCGCAGGTTACGCAGGTTCAGGAGAAATTCGATGGCTACCCTCCAGGCATGCGCGGAATGCAGTTGCCGGACACTGCGGTGAAGTCTTACTTTCTCACTGCCTTTGGTCGGCCTGTACGGCAACAGACACGAGAGAGCGAGCGCACCTCTGTGCCCACAATTACCCAGGCGCTGCACATCATCAACGGCGACACGCTGAACGAAAAGCTGCGCGCTCCGGGTAACTCCGTGGACATGCTCATCAAGCTGGGATTTTCTGACGAGCAGATTGTGGACTACCTCTATATGACTTCTTTCAGCCGCCATCCAGCGGACACCGAACGCTTCGCTTTGATTAAGGCTCTTGCTGCGGCCGAGATGGACAAGACAACAGGCGCAGATGATGTGCGCCGCGCAGCGTTGATCGATATGTCGTGGGCTTTGTTGACGAGTAAAGAGTTCATGTTCAATCACTGAAGCGTTCAAGAGAGTCGCGATGCTGGACTACCGAATTATTCGCAAGATCTCTGCAATTGGCGCGGCCTGCGCGGCTACTTTTGCGATGGTAGGGATCTTGTCTCGCGGTGTTGCAGAGGTTCCGCGCGTAATGGCTGAGGCGAAGATGGATCATAAGACGCCGGGCTATAGCGCGGACGTTGCTCCCATTCTCAATAAGAATTGCGGGAGCTGTCATTCGGCAGCGCAGCATAAGAGCGGCCTTGTGATCGAGAGCTATAGTGCGCTGATGAAGGGCGGCAGGCACGGACAGGTTATTCTTCCGCATGATGCTAAGGCTAGCCGTCTCATCCGGATGATCGAAGGCGAGGACGATCCGCAGATGCCGTTTGAGTCGGACCCGCTTTCGGCCGCGGAGATTGCCATTCTCAAGTCATGGGTGAATGCAGGCGCTCCGGGGCCTGCAGGAAACGAGGTGGCTGCGATCGTCAAGACACCGGCGACACCCGATATTCGACCTGAGGTGAACGTCATTTCACCGGTAACATCGGTGAGATTTTCGCCGGACGGAAAGTTACTCGCGGTGGGCGGCTACAAACAGGTTCGCATCATAGAACCTGCTTCGGGCAGTCTGCGCGCCACGTTATCTGGCCATGCGGATTACGTGCGCTCTATTGCTTTCAGTCCAGATGGAACACTGATTGCCGCTGCAGGCGGAGAGCCGCAGAGCCAAGGTGAGATCAGGATATGGAGTGTCGAGTCTCATCAGCTTATCAAGACGTTGCAGGGTCATAAGGACTGTATTTATTCGATCGCGTGGAGTCCGGATGGGAAGACTATCGCCTCGGGAAGCTATGACAGGATGGTCAAGCTTTGGGATGTGGCGACAGGCAAGGAACTGTTTAACCTGCAGGATCATATCGACGCGGTCTTTGCAGTAGCTTTCAGTCCCGATGGGAAGCGTCTTGCGTCCGCTTCGCAGGACAGAACTGTGAAGATATGGAATGTCGCGACCGGGCGACGGCTGTACACCTTGAGTGATGCTTCCGATGGGCTGACGGGCGTTGCCTATTCCTCATCGGGACGAGAAGTGGCTGCTGCGGGCTACGACAAGACTATTTACGTCTGGCGCGTTGCGGAGGAGGATGGTCACCTTAGTCAATCGCTGATCGCGGACGAAGACAGCGTGCTTGCGCTCGCCTGGTCGCCCGACGGCAAGGCTATTGTTACTGCGTCTTCCGATGGTTCGATTCGGTTCCGCGATGCTGCGACGCTCAACCCAATCAGTGTGATTGATAAGCAACCGGACTGGGTTCAGGCTCTCTCCATCAGTCCGGATGGAAAGTGGCTGGCTGCAGGCCGCTACGATGGCTCACTTAGTCTGTATGACGTTACGAGTTACAAAGAGCTGAGAGCGCCGATGATGGTCTTTGATCTTAAGCAGCCGTCGAACGGGAAAACGAGTAAGGAGGCGGCCGGGAGATGATTGCCATTGACCTGAAATCTTCAACACATGCTGTTGTGATGAACTGTCGGCTTAGAGCGAGAGGTTACGTGAAGGCTTGCGCTCTATCGTTCGCGGGATGCCTTGCGCTGGGACTGATGCTGCATTTGCCAGGGCGAGCGGAAGAGCCAGTTCATCTTGCGGTCATTTCACCAATTATTCCGCCTAGTATTTCGAGGATTTCGCCGGCTGGAACGGAACGGGGAAAAACGGCCACATTCACTCTGGAAGGGCGGAATCTCTCCGGTGCTACGGGGGTGCTATTTGATGCGCCGGGGATGAGTGGAAAGGTAACTCAGATTACGGATGTGCCGGAGAAGATTGCTGCGTCCCGCGCTGGGGAGGATCTTGGAGCGCAGGTGCCTCTGGGCAAGAAGCAGACGGCCACGCTCGAGCTCACAATCGCGAAGGATGCATCGCCTGGCATTCATCGCTTGCGCATCAAGACTCCGTTGGGAACGACGAACACGGCTGCTTTTGATGTGGGAACGTTGCCGGAGGTGAAGGCGCTAGCCAAGGCTTCGATGGATTCGCCAGCTGCGCCTGCAATGGTGGCGTTGCCGGCGACGCTGATTGGGAATATTGCTACGCCTGGCGATAAGGATAGCTATGAGTTCGAGGGCAAGGCGAACGAGGAGATCGTGTTTCAAGTAGAGGCTTCTCGACTTGGCTCAGATCTCAAGTCCACGCTTGTGTTGAGTGACAGCTCAGGGCATGTGCTTGCTACAGGAGGTGAGCACGGCACCAGCGCCGATGCGGTCTTGCACTACAAACTGCAGAGTAATGGGAAATACACCGTGTCGATCACCGATCGCGATCGTGGCGGTGGTTGGAATTATTTTTATTGTCTGAATGCGGGAGAGTTGCCTTATATCACTGGCTTTTTTCCGCTGGGCGTACGCGGTGGAGAGATGGCGCAGGTTTCTGTGCAAGGGATCAACCTGAGCAGTGTTCGCGAGGTGAGGTTGGAGCCGCCGGCCTCAGCCGATGGCTGGACGACGATGCCTCTTGTAGTCAGCAACGGCGATGTTCACCAGCTGAATGAAGTAAAGCTCGCGGTCGGTAATGAGCCTGAGACTCTTGAGCGGGAGCCGAACGATACCATCGCTCAGGCACAGGCAGTGTCTCTGCCTATCACGATCAACGGGCATATTGACGGTGGATTGAAGGCAAGCGGAAATTCAGATGAGGATTACTTCCACTTTCACGCCAGCAAGGGTGAGAGGTTGAACATTGATGTTGCTGCTTCGCGATTGGGATCGGCGTTGGACTCGGTAATTGAAGTTCTGGACGCGCAAGGAAATCCTATTCCGCGAGCTACCATTCGCTGCCTGAACCAGACGACTACAACGCTGTCCGATCGGGATTCGAGGACGGTTGGCATCAGGCTTGTAAGCACTTCAGAGTTGCGAGAAGGAGATTTTTTGATGGTGGGCGATGAGCTTGATCGAATCGATTTTATTCCCGATCAGCCCGATGCCGACACCATTCTGAAAGGCATCGATGACCTGCGTCTTGCGTATCTGGGAACCTCTCCGGACGTGCACGCGGTCAACACTCCGGTGTACAAGGTGCAGATTCTGCCGCCCGGAGCGGATCTGCCGTCTAACGGGTTACCGGTCTTTCACCTGACGTGGCGGAATGATGATGGAGGCCCGGGCTACGGGGCTGATTCGAAACTGGATTTCGTTGCGCCCTCAGATGGTGAATACTTTGTTCACCTGAAAGACGTTCGCGGTTTGGAAGGGGCTAACTTTGCGTATCGCCTCACTATCCGCGATGCGAGTGCCGATTATCGGCTCAAAGCAGAGCCGGGGAATCCTAACATTCCTCAGGGGGGTTCCACTGTGGTGACGGTGTCGGTGGCGGCCAGACGAGGAGATGACGGCCCCATTGATATCGACGTGAAAGGCCTGCCGCGAGGAGTAACTGCCAGCCGCGCGACTATCATGCCGGAGCAGGACTCGACTGTAGTGGTTTTATCGGCTGCAGCAGACGCTCCGTTGGACGAACATCCTGCGCCGATTGAGATTATTGGCCGCGCCAAGGTGAATGGCCGCGAGATTATCCGGCGGGCTAACGAAGATGAGGATAAGGCGCTGCAGCTTGCGTCGATTACTCCGCCGCCGGATGTGGTTGTGACGACGGAGGCAGATCAGGTTGCTCTGGAACCGGGCAAGGAAGTTACCGTAACGCTGCATATCGACCGGCACAACGGGTTCAAGGGTCGAGTTCCCTGCTTCATTCAGAACCTTCCTCCTGGCGTGCGTGTGGTCAATGTTGGATTGAACGGCGTGCTGGTGACCGAGGCTCAGTCAAGCCGGACCTTTACTCTGCGCGCCGAGGAGTGGGCGAAACCAATCAGCCAACCAATCTACGTAGTGGGGGTTGTCGAGTCTAATTCTCCAACGATGCATCCGTCGGCGCCTGTGCTTCTCAAGGTCGCGGCGGGCGCTCAGACGGCTAGTCAAACTGTCACGACAGGTCAGGTCCAAAATCGTTAACCTTCTTTTAACATGATCGTCGCTATAACCTGTCCTGCCCTGCGTAATGCGACTAAGAACAGGCGGTTGACGGAGGTTGAGGTTGCGCGCGAATCGTGACGTGGATGGAGATTTCGATGGGACTAAAAGCTACGAAATTTGGCTTGGCCTCACGTCATGAAAAGAGCTAGTATCGAGACGACCGGATTCCATCTCGGCCGCGTTGGAGATGAAAACGTTCTCCATGCCGAATAAGTCTAAGACGCAAGACCGTCGTTTTGTGCTCTGCATACTCCAGCAAAATTTGTTTAGAAGGACGACACCATGTCAGTCACTCCCAAGGTTGAGGTTTCACGCCGCGGATTTCTGAAAGGCGCGGGTTTGACGGCCGCAACAACTGTGCTCGATTCTGCTGCGGCCATCGCGCATGAGGCCAGAGAAGCTATGCAAGAGGATCGGAGCGTCGGTCCCAACGCGCTGCCGGTCAAGCTTCACGTGAATGGACAGGACCACACGGTTACGATTGAGCCCCGGTATACGCTAGCCGAAACGCTGCGAGACAACCTTGGCCTCACGGGAACCAAGGTAGTTTGCGATCGAGGCTCTTGTTCGGCCTGCACGATATGGATGGACGGCATTCCCACGCTCGCCTGCATGACGCTGGCCATCGACAGCGTGGGGCGAAAGATCACGACCATCGAGGGATTGTCGCAGGGCGACAGGATGCATCCGGTGCAGGCTGCTTTTGTGAAGCACGACGCCATGCAGTGCGGCTTTTGCACTCCTGGAATGGTTATGAGTTGCGCTGCCCTGCTGGAGCGAAATCATGATCCGCAACTGGCCGATGTCAAACATGCTGTGAGCGGAAATCTATGCCGCTGCGGGACGTACCCGAAGGTTTTCGCGGCAACACTTGAAGTCGCACAGGAGGGCAAGCGCACTGCTCGCCTGTTGACTCTGAACACGGCGGTGGAGGCATAGTATGGCAGCCGAGATAATGCTTACCGGAGAACTGCTACAGGAGTCCGCAACGCAGCAGAAGCTGCCGGCAGACAAGTCAGCAACCACGCGGGTAGATAAGTTCGTCTTTGGCATTCCTCAGAATGGTTTGACAGAGATAGAACGCGAGGTGCCTCTGGACGAGCCGCCGCCGCTACCGCAGAATTCAGAGTTGCTGTATATCGGCAAGCCCACGCCGCGTTATGACGGTGCTGCAAAGGCGATGGGACGTGGCAAATACACGGCCGATGTTCAACTGCCGGGGATGCTTTACGCGCGCATGGTGGATGCGACGATTCCGCATGGACGCATTACGTCGATCGATACCAGCGCCGCAGAGAAGTTGCCGGGCGTGAAGGCTGTGCATGTGATCGAGCACACATATGGGCTCGCTGAACTTCGCGACCCGAAGCAAGAGGTCCCGTCGCGTTACCCGGTGATCCGGTACGCAGGTCAGCCTATCGCCGGTGTGGCTGCTATCTCTCCCCAGATCGCGAGCGATGCTGCGGCGTTGATCAAGGTCACTTACGACGCCATGCCTTTTGTGGTTGATCGACAGGCCGCTCGCGCCGCCGATGCACCCGCGGTATTCCCTGGACCGGCAGACGCTGCGGGCAGCGCCGGTGGTGGCGGCGGACCGAAGGGAGTGCAGCAAGTCGGTAATGTGCACGGCCCTCAACGCAGAAATGTGGGGGATGTCGAAAAGGGTTTCGCCGAAGCGGATGCAATTGTCGAAAGCGAATACTTTACCCAGGTGCAGACGCACTCCGCGCTTGAGACGCATGGCTTTGTGGTGGATTGGAAGCCGGAGGAGCTCACGATCTATGCGTCCACGCAGGGCACGTCGAGCGTGCGCGACGAATTCGCGGAGGTGTTCAAGCTGCCTAAGAGCCAGGTTCGCGTAATCACGGAGTACATGGGCGGCGGATTTGGCGCGAAGTTTGGCGCCGGCAATGAAGGAGTTGTCGCTGCCAATCTTTCGCGGAAGGCGAAGGCTCCGGTGAAGCTGATGCTAGATCGCAAGCAGGAGCATATCGTCTGCAACCGCCCGGACTCTCATCAGAAACTGAAGATTGGTGCTAAGAAAGACGGAACTCTGACTGCGATCAAGCTGGAGAGTTATGGGACGGCTGGAGTGGGTACGGGAGCCGGAACCGCGGGCCCCGCGACCAACCTGTACAAGTGTCCCAACCTGCTGACAGAGGAGTATGACGTCTTCATCAACGCCGGTCCCGGCGCGGCATTTCGGGCGCCTGGTCATCCGCCGGGATGTTTCGCATTTGAGCAGGCTATCGACGAACTCGCGGTCAAGCTCAATATGGATCCTCTTGCCTTTCGCGACAAGATCGATGACAGTCCCACGCGCAAAGTCGAGCGAAAGATCATTCTGGAGCGCACGAATTGGGCGAAACGCAGGCAGGCGGGAGCCGATAGCGGGCCAGTCAAGCGTGGCATGGGCATTGCGCAGTCGGTCTGGTATCGCTTCGTTAACATGAACTCCTCATGCGAAGTGCGTGTGTCGCGGGATGGATCGGTGGAGTTAATGTCCGCAGTGCAGGATCTTGGCACCGGGACCAAGACTTTGCTGGCCATTGTCGTTGCGGACGAGTTTGGAATACCACCGGCGGACGTGGTGATTCGAATCGGGGATACGCGCTATCCGATCGGACCGGACTCTGGCGGCAGCGTTACGGCGGGCTCGATTACCCCGGCCGTGCGCAATGCGGCGTTTCAAGTGAAACAGAAGTTGTTCGCGGCGGTAGCACCGAAGCTGGGCACTACTCCTGACAATCTTGTTTTGCGCAAGGGGCAGGTTGTTTTCAAGAACGATGATTCGAAGTCGTACTCCATCAAGCAACTGGCCGCGAAGCTGCCGACAAGTGAGATATCTGCGCGGGCAACGCGCGGTGCGGAGTATTCAAAGGAGCGACTTACCTACGGAGGCGTCGACTATGTGGAGCTTGCCGTCGATACGGAGACAGGCCGAGTGCACATTGAGAAAGTCTTTGGCGCTCATGACTGCGGGCGGCCTATTAATCCTATGGGCGTGATCAGTCAGATCAATGGCGGAATCATTCAGGGTATTTCGTACGCCTTGTTTGAAGAGCGCGTGATGGATCGCAAGCAGGGTTACATGCTTAACGCGAACCTCGAAAACTACAAGATCCTGGGCGCTCGCGAGGTGCCGGAAATCGAGATTGAACTGGTCGAAAACTATATTGCGCAGAGTTCGACGGATGCTGCCGGCATCGGAGAGTCTGCCGGTATCATCACATTGGCCGCGGCAATCGGGAACGCGTTTTACAACGCAACCGGCGTGCGCATGAGACGTATCCCGATGACGCCAGCCAATGTGCTTGCGGCGCTGGGGAAGGCGAGCCTGGAGGTGACGGCATGAATAAGTTCGCGTTTGTCGATTGCACGACAGTCGACCAGGCGCTCTCAGAGCTGAAGGATGGAGCGGTAGCGAAGGCCGGTGGGATTGACCTGCTGGACTTGATGAAGGATGGTATTGTAACTCCGCCCAAGCTGGTCAACATTCGCAACGTAGCGAGTCTGCGCGGGATTTCGATGACCGACGAAGGGCTGCACCTCGGACCGCTCGTGACGCTGAGCGAAATAGCTGACCATCCGGGCATTCAGCGAATCTACTCTGCTCTGTCGGATGCGGCTGGCCATGCGGCGACTCCGCAGGCGCGCAACATGGCGACACTCGGAGGCAACATCGCCCAGCGGCCTCGTTGCTGGTATTTTCGCTCAAGCGATTTCGACTGCAAGAAGAAGAGCGGGGCCAGCCAGGAATGTCACGCGTACGAGGGTGAGAACCAATATCACGCGATCATGAATAACAGTACCTGCGCTATGGTGCATCCTTCATCGACGGCGGTTCCGCTGCTGGCGATGAATGCGCAAGTCGAGCTAACTTCCAAGCGAGGCAAACGCACCGTTGCCATGAGTGACTTCTATGTGCCGCCTGAGGAGAGCCTCATCAACGAGACAGTGCTGCAGCAAGGGGAACTCATTACAAGTATCTTTGTGCCTACGCCAGAGCGCGGCACCCGCTCGGCTTATCAGAAGTATGGCGAGAAGGAGAGTTTTGACTGGCCGCTGGCCGACGCGGGAATCGTGCTGGTGATGGATGGGCAGCAGTGCCGCAAGGCCGCTGTAGTTATGGGTGTAGCTGCACCTACACCGATCCGTTCTCAGCCTGCGGAAGCTATTCTTACAGGCGCCACTATCAATGAAGCCACGGCACGGGCCGCTGCGAAGGCAGCGATGCAAGGTGCGACTCCGCTCTCTCAAAACGGCTACAAGACTCAGCTTTTCCAAACTGCTATTTATCGGACGATCCTGCTGGCTGCGGGCCAGATGCCGCGCGATCCAAGTGCGATCGGCTGAGGAGACTTTAGATGACGACTCCGCTTGTGCAAATTCGTTGTAACTCACTTCGCAGCAAATCGTCTTACGGCGCGTTTGGCGACTTTGACGAGGAGATGTTGGAGCTGACCGGCTCGACCACCACTTACTGGTGCCTGAAGACAATGAGCAAGGCTGGTCCAGACGAACACTTTGTTCATCGCTCTGTCTGCGGGCAGGATCGCGCCTGCTGGGAATCCTGCGAATGAAGTCTGCAGCGGACATCTTGCATGTCGCCTGCACATAGGCGCAGGCATTCTCAGGAATATCTACGGGCGTGCCCGCGTGAAAGGTTGGGTCGGATGCCCTGCACCCATCGGAAGCAGCCCGCCTCCGGGAAACCTGCGGAACCCAACGAAGATGACACAGGTCCTGCGGCACCGCGGAAACCAGGGCACCTCATTGGAGCGCTTGGCATATAAGGAAGGCGCAGGAACTCTTCCACTATCGGAGGAGATATGGTTGTGACTTGCGATGAAGCTAGTCGCCTTGCTTGCTTTTCGCTCGCCGAGTCTTCGGCTTGCTCTTGCCGTTGAGATTGAGCGCCACTGCTGCGCGGATGAGATCCTTCAAGGCCGCCTCATCGACCTTCTCGCCTTCGCGGATGTCGATGGCGCGCCTGACATTCCCGTCCAGGCTGGAGTTGAATAGACCTGAAGAGTCCTCCAGTGCAGCTCCCTTGGCAAATGTCATCTTGACGACGCTCTTGTACGTCTCTCCCGTGCAGACGATGCCGCCATGGGACCAGACGGGAGTTCCCATCCACTTCCACTCTTCGACGATCTCAGGGTCCGCCTCGTGTATGATTGCCCGCACTTTCGCGAGCGTCTTCCCGCGCCAGTCTCCAAGTTCCTTGATCTTCTGGTCAATGAATGCAGATGCAGATTCCACCGGGACGGTTCCTTTCTTGTGCAACTCTCGCACCTAATTTAGCTGCGCTGATCGTAACCTACAACCTCCGCAAAGGTCCAACCGGATTGGTAATCACAAACGATAGGATCCTGTCGTTTGCAGGCGGCGCCAGAAGAAGTACGAGAGCGCCCAGAGAATGCCGGTGGCCGCCGCCCAGCCCCATGCCTCGACTCCCTCGCCGATGGCCAGGTGGGGGATCACCGCCGAAACGAGCGTGATGGCGAAGCCGGCGTAAGCCCATTCCTTGACTCGCGCGGGAACCATCGGGACCAGCAGCGCGGCCACGCCTGCAAGCTTGGCCCACGAGAGCTCCACCCGGAAGTAGGCGGGAAAGCCGAGGCGGGTGAACGCCTCCGCCACCTGCGGCAGACGCAGTTGCGCGTAGGCGGTGAAGCTCATCTGCAGGCAGAAGAGCGCGGTGACGATCCAATAGACGATGGTCCTGGCTTTGGTGGTGGTCTTGCCGGCGACGAGGACCGGCTTCTGCTGGGTTGATTCCATGGGGTTCTTCCTCCTATGCTTCAACGCTTCGCGCCATTGGGCAGCCAACCAGGGGTCTCAACGCCGAACTGCTTTGCGTACTCGGCGTTCAATCGCTGCCAGCCGCCAAACTTCATGGCCTCGGCGCCGGCGATGCGTCCAATCGGGTCACCCGCGAGGAGACGCTCAAGAACGTCGAAGCAGATGTGCCAGCCCGCGGCGCCCCACGAGATGAAGCGGCGATCGATGCTGTGCCAGAGCCTGAGGCGCGTGCCACTGTCGAGCCGCTCCAGCTCCCATCGGAGGTCGCTGTACTCCAGCACCCTGGGAGCGTCGGCTCGCGTCACTCTTGCTTCGGAAACCTGCGCCGTCGCTACCCAGGTGAGATTCACCGCTCCAACCGTACCCAGGCTCCCATCGGACTCAAAGGGCGCCCACTCGCGCAGATGCGCCGGGTCGGTCAGAGCCTGCCAGACCTTTTCCGGCGGGTGGCGCAGTTCTCTGACGAGGATGAGTGTCCACTTCTCTCCGTCCTTTCGCACCTGCGCCCCGCTGGCCGGACCTGGCGCGTATGACTCGCGATGGCTCATCGATCTTCTCCTGTTGCGACTTTGCCCGCGAAGTCGCGCACGATAGCGGAGAGCCTGGCCTCGGTCGCGTCGTCCAGCGCCGTAAAGAACCATGCGCATTCCATGAGCTGGTGCGGCGCGCCCTCCTCGGGGGTGAGGTTCGCCTCCTGGGTGAAGCCGAAAGTCATGTATTTCTTGTCCGCGCGGAAGAAGCAGACGGTCTTGCCGTCCTTCGCATACCCGGACATGCCGTACCACACGGTCGGCTGGAGCGCCGGCGCGCTGCGCAAGATGAGCGCGTGGAGGCACTCGCCCATGACGCTGTAGGGCGCCGGCATCGCGGCGATCTTCGCGAGCACCGCGGCATCGACCTCGGCCTTCTTCGCAGCCGGGTTCGCGGTCTTCGTCGCCTTCTTAATCGCCTTCTTCTCAGCCATAGAGACTCCTTACGGAACGTCAGCCCTGCCAGCGCATCAGCTGCGTAACCTGAATGAGATTGCCGCAGGTGTCGTTGAGCATGGCGATCCTGGAGGCCGTCACGTCCGTTGGCGGCATGGTGAACTCGGCACCGAGCGCTTTCATACGCTCGTAATCAGCCTGCAAGTCGTCGGTGAAGAACATGGCCGCGGGCTGGCCTTGCTGGAAGATGGCCTGCTGGTAGGCTTTGGCCGCCGGGTTGTCGTTGAGCGCGAGCTGCAGTTCCGTCCCGTCCGGGTCCTCTGGTGAGGCCACTGTGAGCCATCGGAATGGCCCCTGGCTGAAGTCGGCTTTCTTCACGAAGCCCAGCACTTCGGTATAGAAGCGCAGAGCTTTCTCCTGGTCGTCGACGTACATGCTGGTCACTTTGATCTTCATCGGTTCCCTCGTATTGTCAGATTCGCGGGCGCTGCCGCATCACTACGTCTTCCTTTTCGTTGGTGTTGATTGATCCATTCGGTCCAGGTGGCATTCGAGAGCATCTACGTGAGCGGACCAGAACCGGCGGAATGGAGCCAGCCAGGCATCCACTTCCTGAAGTGGTTCAGGTTTCAGCCGGTAGAGACGCCGCTGTGCGTCCACCGTGGATTCCACGAACCCGGCCTCGCGCAGAACTCGCAGGTGTTTTGACACGGTCGGCTGCGGCATACGAAGCTGACGCTCGATCTCTCCAACCGACTGTTGCGACAAGGCCAGCAGGCCCAAGATCGCGCGGCGGTTCGGCTCCGCAATAATTTCAAACACAGATTCCACCCCCTTCATATACCCAACAGAGCATATGCCTGTCAAGGCATATAAAGGACGGGAGTCCGGGCGACGATTTCAGCCGGCGTGCGCGGATGAACTATCGGGTGCATTTTGGGGGCGCAATTCAAAGCTCGGAGCGTTTTTGGGCAGGCGTCTGTAGAGGTCAAATGACTCTGTGGACAATTCGCCCGTTTTGACCCCGATCCGCACCGAGAAAGCAGGGGTCAGAATCGCTCGTTTCCTTCAAATTATTATTCCTGACCCCGTGGGTGCTGGCGAGGGTGCTGAGTGGTGATAAAACCATGCAAATCCTAGAAATACAGCAGAGCCAGCGACGGTGTTTCTCCTGCTTTTGTGTGGACTTTCCGGTGTTGAGAATGGCTCAGCACCCTCAGTCGGCGAGGGTGCTGAAATCGGACCCTACCTTCTGATACGGACTCAACATCGACAGGATGTGCTTGCGTTTGACACAGCATCATATGCTTGCAGTTGCTCAACACAATATGCTTGTATGTATTCAGCATCAAATGCTTGTAGTCGCCGTCTGGAGGCGCACATGCCGAAGCCGAATGAAAAACTCGCGGAGTCCTTGAAGGTTCTGAAGGAGCTACAGAAGAACGACCGGCGTGTCTTCCGATCGAACAAACTCAGCCGTACCCATCGGGAACGCCTACTAAAGAATGGCTTCCTCCGCGAGATCATCAGAGGGTGGGTGATGTCTTCGAGCCCCAGCGCACTCGAAGGCGACAGCACCCCTTGGTATGCCTCCTTCTGGAACTTCTGCGCTGTCTACTGCGATGAGCGATTTGGCGACGCCTGGCACCTGTCCCCTGAGCAATCTCTCTTGCTGCACGCCGAGAACACGGTCATCCCGGCTCAAGCCGTCGTCTACAGTCCGAAGGCCACAAACCACAACATGACCCTTCTCTTCGGCACTTCCCTTTACGACCTCAAGCAACCCGCGATGCCAGCCCGGAGCGACCTCATGGTCAAGGATGGACTCCGCTTGTTTTCGCCGAGCGCGGCGCTGGTGAAAGTCCCGGAGACTTTCTTCTCGCGAAACCCCATCGAAACCCGTGTTGTGATGGCAGTAATTCGAGACGGGTCCGACGTACTCCGACATCTCTTGAATGGTGGCCACTCATCGAAGGCAGGCTACCTGGCCGGAGCGTTTCGACGCTTGGGCAGAGGGGAGATCGGGGACGAGATTCTGAAGACGATGAAGACCGCCGACTACGATGTACGCGAGAGCGATCCATTCGTCGGCAACCAGACCTTCGGTTCACTCACTGCCATCACTGCGCCCATTGTCGGACGCCTCCAGGCGATGTGGCAGACCATGCGGGATGATGTGTTGCGGGTCTTTCCACGCGCTCCCGGACTTCCAGCAGATAGACAGGCGTATCTCCGCTCCGTAGATGACATCTACCAGACCGATGCTTATCATTCGCTCTCTATCGAAGGGTATCGTGTCACACCAGAGTTGATCGAAAAGGTCCAGCGCGGAGACTGGAATCCCCTGCGCAACGAGGACGACCGCCAGAGCCGCAACGCGCTGGCTGCGCGCGGCTACTGGCAGGCCTTCGGAAGCGTGAAGCAGGCAGTCGAGCAGGTCATCGGCGGAGCCAACGCTGGCACGGTGGCGCGCGTTGCGCATCGAGACTGGTACCGCGAACTCTTCCGGCCCTGTGTTGCTGCCGGTCTGATCGAAGCGGGAGCGCTCGCTGGCTATCGCAATAATGCAGTATATCTGCGCACTTCACGCTATGTACCGCCGCGCTGGGAGTCGGTGCGTGACGCGATGCCGACCCTGTTCGACCTCTTGGAGCAAGAACCTGAGCCCAGTGTTCGCGCCGTTCTCGGACACTGGATGTTTGGGTACGTCCATCCCTACCCTGACGGCAACGGGCGTATGGCCAGGTTCCTGATGAATGCCATGCTGGCGTCGGGAGGGTATCCCTGGACAGTCATTCGGGTCGAAGATCGCAACAGGTACCTGTCGGCCTTGGATCAAGCAGGCATAAACATGAATATCGAGCCCTTCGCTGAGTTCATCGCAACGTCCACCCGTCAGTCCCTGAAGTAAAGGCAACCAATAATCACGAAGTAATCTTATTCTTCCGACGGGTCGGAAGAATTATAGAATAGAGGCCGAGGTGGGCATGACTGCTCAGACATACACCCTGACCCCAGCGGAAGCCGCCGTTGTCTCGCGTGTCACCGTCCGCGACGTCCATCGCATGATCGATGAGCATATCCTGCCGGAGAGTTTTTACAGCACCGACCCAACTCGCAGCTTCACAAGTCATGCCTGCGTCTTCATTTCGTTCTACTTCCGGTCTGCAGACCGCCTCACCTCCGAAGCACGACAGCGCGCCATTCGGATTGCGAGCGAACCGCAGAGAAGTTTCGATAGCCGACTGGTGCAGGATGAATTCCTGACAATCGACCTCGGAGCCTTCTGGAAAGATGTGAAGGAGAGCCTAGAACGTCTTCAGGCCGCACGAGCGATCGTCGTCAGCGATCCGGAGATCCTGAGCGGAGCGCCTGTCATCCGTGGCACCCGTGTTCCGGTCTGCCATGTGGCCGCTTCCGTTTCGTCGGGAATTCCAATCGACAGGATTCTCTCCGCTTACCCCAGCCTGCAGCGCGAACAGGTGGATCTTGCAGCGATGTATGCCGAGGCAAACCCGCAGCGCGGACGCCCGCGCCTTCGGGTTGCTCCTCCCAATGAACAACCCCGCCGCAAGCAGCGGGGTATCTCAAAACAGCGAGAGCTGATGATCTGAGTGGAACTTGTGGTACTCCTTGCCCTGACTCTCGACATACCGACCGATCATCGTTTCGTTCCCATGTTTGCCTACCGTGCTGGCGAAATACCCATCTGACCAGAATTCCCCACCCACAATTGTTTCTTTACATGAGGACAACGACTGAATATCTCCCGCGCCGTCAAGCTTTTCACCAGCATTACGATCTTCGTCACGCTGTACGTCGGTACCGATTGCACAAGAAAATGAACATGATCCTTGTCTGTGCCGATCTCCAGAAATTTCACCTGATAGCGATTCTCTATCTCCAGGCATATTTCCTTCAGCACCTCGTCAACATGTTCGTCGATCACCGATCGTCGATACTTTGCCGGAAATACCAAGTGATACAGCAATACCGACACATTGTGGCTCTTGTGAATGTATTCCCTCATCCATCAAGGCTACGCCGCAAGCGGCGGGGAATTTGACCCGGAAGAGATTCAATTACCGCTGATCCATAGATAGTGTCGGCCCTGCCTTGCTTCTCCCCAGATGGAAACTTGATTCGAAGCGAAGTCTCGCCGCCTTGTGCATACTTGCCAACTTCGCGAGCATCGCCGTAAAGCGCACCAAGCAGCGCACTGAATCTTTCTCTCTTGCCAATCTCGTTGTGGGTACTCTTGATCTCACGGAGACATGAGCGAAGCGTTTGCGTCGTCTTGTCGCTTAGGGGGAGGGTCACAGGATTGAGACTAGCGTACCAGACGCTTCGGTGACTTGGTGCGAGGGGTGAAACCCTCGCCTCTCTTCGATGTCATGCTGTCTAGGTACAGGCGGGGGTGAGGGTGGAGACGGGGATTGGGACTTGCTCCACTATCTCGAGGCCGAAGCCTTCGAGGGCTGGGATGTGGAGTGGGGTGTTGCTCAGGAGGCGGATGCGGCGGATGCCGAGGTCGTAGAGGATCTGGCCTCCTAGGCCGATGGCGCGCAGGGTATGTTTGTGCGGGTCGTGTTCAGGATGGATGGCGGCGCCTGAGCGCAGAGCGGCGCGGTGGTCGGCGTGGGTCAGCAG
>Ga0182024_10002928_pt1 | contig 41579 bp, 40 predicted proteins | sample P32metaG_FD_120480 | JGI IMG/M metagenome (GOLD analysis project Ga0182024, IMG submission 120480) | Permafrost microbial communities from Stordalen Mire, Sweden - P3-2 metaG (Illumina Assembly) | ecosystem: Environmental > Terrestrial > Soil > Wetlands > Permafrost | place: Sweden: Stordalen... | reverse complement strand
GCTTCGTCATGACGCAGCTTCATTACACGCCGCTCACGGGTGGCGGCTAGGGCATCGTCGCGTCGGCGATCGGATCGACGTCGAGGACAGCGAGCGCTCCGGCGCTTGCTTCTTCGACGTTACACGTTATGCGGTCTGTCGCATGCGCCCTCGGCGTTCGGTACGCGGCAGCCGGCTAACTGTATGGCCAAGTGTATAGATCGTCCGTGGAGCGCGATCCGGGTCTGATCTACGATGTCGCCACACCCCTCGTGACATCGGAAAGTACTCGCTCATGCTGAACGTTGAAGTCGATCTTCACGAAGCCGAGGACCTCGAGCGGCGCCGCCAGCTGCGGGCCTTCCTCATGCTGTGCCGTTCTCGTCTCATACCGGGTGAATTGGGCCTGCCCCGCACGACGCGCCGCCGTGTTGAAGGCTTGCGGCGCGGCGAGGTCGCTGAGCTCATCGGCGTGAGCGTCGACTGGTATCGCTCCCTCGAGAGCGGGCGACCCATAAGGGTGTCGTCGCAATTACTGTCGCGCTTGGCCGGGGCGTTGCGGCTCAGCACATCGCAGCAGCTGATGCTGTTTCGATTGTCGGTTCCGGAACTCTATCGGCTCGACGTTTCGGCTTAGCTCCAATCCAAACACGACCCCGGAGGCAACCTCATGGACGCACTTTGCCATAGCCGCGAAGAGATCGAACGCATGGCCTCACGTCTGCCTTGCGTTCCCACCGACAACATCGATGCGTTGATCGATCTTGGCTTCGAACGGATGTACCCGCACGTTATATCAGGATACGAGAGCCGCCTGTGGATACGATCGGTCGAGCACGGCTACGGCGGGTCGATCGGCGCCGGCCGCAAGCTGATCGTTCAGCGCGCCTATCTCGACGGGCCCGCCGGTAAGGTCCGCACGCGATGAGACATCAGCGCCATGCTCGCCGCGGCATGTACCGGGTAGTCACACTTACTCCGTCCGCGACGACCGCGACGATACAATCGGCGAGCAAAGCCGACCAATTCGAACGCGAACAAGCATCGTGACAAGGAGAAACCCGCCAATGGGAACTCGCGACGGTTCTACCTCGATCAACTATTCGCATCGGTTAAAGCGCGTTTCCGGTCTCGTCTTCATTACGGGAGCCCTGGCCGTTGCGCTGGGTTGGGAGACGCAGGTGTTCGCAAAACTCCACGTAGAGAAATCGAACTTCGCGACAGGGGCCGCCGCCGAAACAGGGGCGCCTCTCGGCGAGCACGGGAGCATGCCGGACCTCGCCAACCTCGTGCGATCCGAGAACACCGCCTGGCTCAACTCGGCTCCGCTGAGCAGCGAATCGCTGCGCGGCAAGGTGGTCCTCGTAGACTTCTGGACCTACTCTTGCATCAATAGTCTGCGGAACATTCCATACGTACAGAGCTGGGCAGCAAAGTACCGGGACGCCGGCTTGGTGGTGATCGGCGTCCACACGCCCGAGTTCGGGTTCGAGAAGGGTCCAGCGAACGTCGCCCAGGCGCTGCGGGACCTGAACGTCACGTACCCGGTCGCCATCGACAGCAGCTATGCGATCTGGCAGGCGTTCGGCAACGAATACTGGCCCGCCGACTACGTCGTCGACGGAAAAGGCCGCATTCGGTACCAGCACTTCGGTGAGGGCGACTACGGCGAGTCCGAGCGCGTCATCCAGCAGCTGCTGCGGGAAAACGGTGCCGGCGGCATTGCGGCGGGCACCGTTCGAGATGACGCCAAGGGCATCGAGGCGCCGTCGAGTGATGAGACTCAGTCTCCCGAAACCTATGTCGGCTATCGTCAAACAGAGCGGTTCGTGTCGCCCGACCGAATGGTCCCAGACGTTCGAAAGGCCTACCGCCTTCCGGCCCGGCTCGCGCTGAACCAATGGGGTTTGGGCGGACCTTGGACCGTCGGCGCCGAGGCCGGCGTGCTGCAGAGCGCGCCCGGCAGAATCGTGTTCCGCTTCCACAGTCGCGACCTCCACCTGGTTCTCGGCCCGGCGGCAAGCGGACAGCCCGTGCGTTTTCACGTGACGTTGGACGGACGGCCGCCGGGTGCCGATCACGGAGCCGATACCGCAGCCAACGGCGCCGGCGAGGTTCGGGAACCTCGGCTCTATCAGCTGATCCGCCAACGAGGCGCGCCGAGCGATCGGACCTTCGAGATCGAGTTCGTCGACCCGGGCGTTCAGGCGTATGCGTTCACATTCGGTTAGCGCTCTTATTGCCACCATGGGCCACTACCGGATGCCTCTGCCGGTCCCGTCTACGCGACGTTCCGGCTGATCTGACCGGCGGAAAGCGGGCTTGTACGCCAAGGAAGCCAACACGTTTCCAGCGACGCCGCCCCGCGCGGTGACTGAGGAAGCAACATGGACGCGAACACCCGCCGGACAGCCCCTTCTGGCCCAAGACCCCCACAAGAGTCAGGACGAGGTTCCGCAGCCCGGCGCGCGGCGATCCTCGTTCTCGGCGCGTGCGCTTTCGTGGTCACGCTCGCGGCCTCGCCGCGGCTGGCGCCTCAGATTCACCTCACGGGGGACGGAGTCAAATCCGTCGTCGGTTCGGGGGCGGCACACGATAAGCTCGTTTCGCAAGCCCTTTCCGCACCGGGGGCCGTGACCGACGAGTACACGCCCGCTCCGTCCGACGAACCGTCGGTCGGCGAAACCGACATCGATATTTCGCCGATGCTCGCGAGCCAAAGCGAGACGCTTACGTCATTGCTCCAGCCCAGCAAGGCGCAGCAGTGCGCCGCCGGGACGATCGCGCCGCAGATCTTCAAGGCCAAAGGCAAGTTGACGTCGGGCGGCTATCTCGTGCTCGAGGGCGCGTGTTTCGGCAACAATGGAACCGTCGAGCTCGGGGGGTTTCCCAACGGCGACCCGCACGTCACGAACGAGGCCTGGACGCCGACGGCGATCACGGTGCAGCTGCCGACGATCTCCGGCGTGCCCGATCTCACCATGCACATTAAAGTCAAACGCACTCTGGAATCGAAGGTCTTCGACGCAAAGTACACCGCCGCAATCGGCGATCCGGTCGATCTGCCGGCCATCAACATAAAAAACAACGAATGCGCGAGCGCCGGAATCTGCATCTTCGGCAACCCCTCCTTGGGCATTCACGCCGATTCGACGAACACCACCGGAGCGGACGTGTGGACCCTGAAGATTCCCGACCACTGGCATCTGCATGCCATCAAGTTGACCCACTTGACCCAGGGGCATGTCAGCACGTCGACCATCAATGCGACCGGCAGTTCCAAGACGATCGAGATCTCGTGGGCCGAGCACCCAACGATCGTCGGCGTCCCGGTCACCACGCAGCACACGTCCAGCAACGGCGGCAGTTGGGATTCGATCTTCTCGGACATCGTCACCGGCGGAGCCGCAGCCGCAGTCAACTCCGGCTCGACCACCACCACGACCACCACGATCGAGCAAGTCACCGTGTATACCGAAGCGTATCGTTTCGAAGCAACGGTTCGCGGGCCGGCCGGCATGAAGCCGTAGCTCATTCAGACGCGCGGAGCCGACCGGGCCATGTCCTTAAGCGCCGGTGTCCCAGGCGGCTGACGCCTCTCTTACGCGGTCGAGACCATTGCGGCAGTACCGCGCGGCCGCAATACAAACAAGACGAATCCGATCACGACCTGAACGATCGTGCGCGCGATCAGATACGATGCCGGGAAGTAGGCGCCGATTCCGAGCGCAACGAGCCCGTATACGTTCAGGATCGCGGCCGCAAATGCAACGAAGATCAGCATGTCGATCACCGCAACGTACCGCGCCGGTTGGCGCGCCGCGACGCACAGCAGGTAGCCGAATGCGAGCGCGACGAGCCCGATGCCTTTGAGCAGGTACGGGTCGAAGCTCGAGAGCCCGGACCCCGAGAGCATCAACACCCAGCCGGTCGCGAAGATCAAAACGAGACCGGCAACCCCTTCGAGCGCGGAGATTGCGAACAGGACAACGCGCAACGTCTGAGGTGAGCGGCTCACGGCGAATCCTCCGGAGGGGGTATTTCGGCGTCATCGTAGCACGGTGTTGCGCCGGGGCTCAAGAACGAATCGTGAACGGCGGCTTCGCCCTCCGTTCACCGCCTCGGGACGACGGCGCGCTACGGTACTGGCATGAAGGTCCTCGTGCCCCCATATCGAGCGCCGACTGCGAACGGCACCGCGAGCCGTCCGCGCCCGCAGCGGCGGCATGGGCAGCGCTTGCTCTGGATCGCGATCGGGCTGGCTCTGCTGGTCGCGGTCGCCGGCTTCGCCTTGCGCTTGCGCGGCGTTCACAAGCCAATCTACGTCACGACGCGCGCCGTTCGCGGCGACCTGCTCCAAACGGTGACCGCTGAGGGCACCGTCAACCCGCAGAACCTCATTCTCGTCGGCACGCAGGTGTCGGGTACGATCGCCGAGCTCGACGTCGACTACAACTCGCCGGTTCGTCCGGGACAGATCATGGCGAAGATCGATCCGACGACGTTCCGCGACGCGCTCGAAGGGGCGCGCGCGTCGGAAACGCAGACGGGCCGCGAGTACGGCGCCGGAGTCGCGTCGGCACAGAGCTCGCAGGCGACCGCCGAGGCCGCGCGGCGCAACGCCGCGGCGGCGAACGCGGTGCTGGCCTCCGCGATCGCGCAGGTCGGGAAGGCGAAAGCGGCGTTCGACCTGGCCCAGCTCACTCTGGGGCGCGACCGCACGCTGCTCGCGCGAGGCTACATCGCTCAGAACCAGGCCGACGCCGACGCGTCGAATGCCGTGGCGGCGCAAGCCGCGTACGCGGCGGCGACACTCGCCGTCGAGCAGGCAAGAGCGCAACTGGCCGCCCAGAACGCGATCGTCGTCGCCGACCGCGCCCAGTCGGCGAGCGCGTCCGCCTCGGCGTCCGCGACGCAGGCCCAGATCGGCGTCAACCGCGCGACCGCCGACGAGGCTGCCTATAACCTGAGGCAGAGCGTCATCACGTCGCCGGTCGCCGGCACGGTGATCGCGCGCAATATCTCGATCGGGCAGACGGTCGCGGCAAGCTTCCAAACGCCGACGCTCTTCACAATCGCGCAAGACCTCTCGAAGATGGAGGTCGACATCTCCGTCGGCGAGCCCGACATCGGCGGCGTACGTCCCGGCGACGTCGCCGACTTCACGGTCCTCGCGTACCCGAACCGGACGTTCCACGGCATCGTGTACCAGGTCCGGCGCAATCCGACGACGGTGAACAACGTCGTCACGTACGACACGGTCGTCTACGTCGAGAATCGCGACAACGCACTGTACCCCGGCATGACCGCAAATGCGGCCGTCCACGTCGCGAAGGTGACGCACGCGCTCGTGGTTCCGCTCGCGGCACTACAGTATACGCCCCCGCAAGCCGCGCAGTCCCACCGCACGGCGACCGGGACCCCATCGTCGGCATGGGGGATGACGGCCGCATCCGCGACGCGGACGATCGTTGCGGGCCGCAACGGCCGGGTCTTCGTGCTGCGCGACGGCGCGCCGCTCGTGGTCCCCGTTCGCATCGTGCTGGTGAGCGGATCGCAAGCGGCGGTGACGCCGCGCACGACGCCGCTCGGCGCCGGCGATGCACTGATCGTCGCCGACGACACGGTTCCCGCCGGAGCGGCCGAAGCGGCCGCGGCGATGGTACGGTCGGCGACCGCGCCCAACCGCGGCGGCGCGCGGTGAGCGCCGAGGTGATCCCCGTCGTACGGCTCGAGCAGCTGCGCAAGACGTACGCGATGGGAGACCAAGAGGTCGTCGCGCTGGACGGGATCGACTTCACGGTCCAGCCCGCCGAGTTCGTCGCCGTCACCGGCGCATCGGGATCCGGCAAGTCGACGCTACTGCACATGATCGGACTGCTCGACCGGCCGACGTCGGGCCGCTATTTCTTCGAAGGCGAAGACGTCTCGCTGCTCGACGCCGACACGCTCGCCGACCTGCGTTCGCGGCGGCTCGGGTTCGTGTTCCAGTCCTACAACCTGCTGCCGCGAACGACGGCACTCGAAAATGTGGAACTGCCGATGATCTACGCGGGCGTATCGGAACCGGAACGGCGCCGCCGCGCGCTCGCCGCACTCGACGTGGTCGGCGTCGCCGACATGGCGGAACACGGCTCGAACGAGATGTCGGGCGGGCAGCAGCAGCGCGTCGCGATCGCTCGCGCGCTGGTGAACGACCCCGGACTGATCCTCGCAGACGAGCCGACCGGAGCCCTCGACACAAAGTCGTCGCAGGACATCATGGACGTCTTCGCGCGGCTGAACCGCGAGCGCGCAATGACCATCCTGCTCGTGACGCACGAACCGGATGTCGCGCGCCGCGCGAGGCGCATCGTCACCTTTCGTGACGGGCGCATCGTCTCCGACGAGCCGGTCGGCTCGGGCCCGATCAGCGCAGCGGTCCCGTTATGAAGCTCCGCGCGTTGCTCTCCGTCGCGTGGGGGGCGCTCGTGCGCAACCGCGTGCGGTCGATGCTGACAATGCTCGGAGTGATCATCGGCGTCGCCGCGGTGGTCATCACCGTTTCGATCGGCGCCGGGGCGCGCGAGTCCATCGCGGCGCAGATCAACGGAATCGGAAGCAACCTCGTGATCGTCATCCCGGGGAACGTCACCCTGAACGGCGTGCGCACGGGTACCGGCGCCGCTTCCACGCTCACGCCCGACGACGGCTTGGCGATCGCGAAGCTGCCGCACGTCGCCGCCGCGTCGCCCGCCGTCTCGATCCATGCCCAGGTGGTCGCGGGGGGCGATAACTGGTCGACTAACGTCGCCGGCGTCGCACCGACGTTCACGTACATCCGGGAATGGAGCCTGTCCTCCGGCTCGTTCTTCACCGACGCCGACGTCGCCGCGACGGCCAAGGTATGCGTGCTCGGTCAGACGGTCGTCGACAACCTCTTCCCCGATACGTCGCCGCTCGGAAAGACCGTGCTGATCCGCAACGTTCCGTTTAACGTGATCGGCGTGCTCGCGGCGCGCGGCCAGAGCGCCGCCGGACAAGACCAAGACGACACCATCGTCATCCCGTATACGTCGGCGATGGAGCGGCTGACCGGAAACGAGTTCGTCAACGCGATCGCCGTTTCGGCCGACGACGTGAGTTCGATCGTCCCAGTCGAGAACGAGATCACGCCGCTGCTGGAGCAGCGGCACCGTATCGTCGGCTCGGAGCAAGACGACTTCAGCGTGCGCAGCCTGCAGGATATCGCGAACGCCGCGGCCGCGACGACGGCCGTCATGGAGTACCTGCTCGCGGGCGTGGCCGCCGTTTCGCTGCTCGTCGGCGGAATCGGGATCATGAACATCATGCTGGTCTCGGTCACCGAGCGGACGCGAGAGATCGGGCTTCGCATTGCCGTGGGCGCACGGGCGGCAGCGATCCTCGAGCAGTTCTTGATCGAAGCCGTGGTCCTCTCAACCGCCGGCGGCGCGATCGGCATCGCCGTCGGCATACTCGGCGCGGGAGCCATCTCGGCGTTCGGCCGCTGGCCGATGGTGGTGCCGCCGGAGGCGATCGCGCTCGCGTTTGCCTTCTCCGCACTCACGGGTGTTTTCTTCGGCTACTACCCCGCCCTAAAGGCGGCGCACCTCAATCCAATCGACGCGCTGCGCTTCGAGTAAAGGACGGCCTTCGACGCCCGATTCTCGAAATTGTGCGAGACCATCACGATGGTCTTTTTGTTTCGAACCAGATCCGCTGCAGATCCTGATGCAATTCGTCGGTCATCACCGGGTCGAGGGCAGAAAAGGGCTCATCCATAACGGTCAGCGAGCTCGTCGACTTTGCGCGAATCGAAGCCGGCGTCGGAATCGCTTCTGGAGGAGCAGCATATAGTCGCCCGAACCGGGAGGTAGTTTCGCTCAGCAACCCGAGGGTTTGGGGGTTCTGAAATGGATGCTGCCGGCGTGCGCGACCCGATCACCGCTCTCGTGCTCAGCGGCGGAGGTGCGCGCGGTGCGTACGAAGCCGGCGTCGTTTCGCAGCTGTACGACCAAGGCGAAGAATTCGACATCATCTGCGGGACGTCGATCGGCGCGATCAACGGGGCGCTGATCGCGCAGCGTCCGGCTGCCGCGACGCTGCGCACGGTTTGGAGCACGATCAGCACCGTCGGTGTGATCAAGGAGATTCCGGCGGTCGAATCGGGACAGAAGCTCCTTGCCGACTTGCAGGACGTGCGCACCGACAGCACTTTGCGAAAAGTCGGTGACGTACTCCACGCGGTGGAGGATGCCGCCGGCCTTTTCCCGCTATCGCAATTCCTGACGATCAGTGGCGGCCTCGATCCAAATCCGATCATCGCCTTCCTAAAGACTAACCTGAATTTCGCGCAGCTTATGCTGCCGTTTGTCTTTGCTGCGACGAACCTCACCCACGGCTCATCGCAGGTGTTCTACAAATTTCCCGAAGGCTTTCCCGGAACCACCAACTTCCTGACGGCGGAGAACGATGCGGTTCAGCTCACGGGCGATTGCTATACCGAGGCCGTACGCGCTTCGGGCGCGATCCCCATCGCCTTTCCGCCGGTTGCAATTCCCGCGCTTCCAGCGGCACAAGCCGGATCGCAGTACGTCGACGGCGGCGTAGCAAACAACACGCCGATCGGACAGGCCGTGCATGCAGGCGCCGAACGCATCACGGTGATCTTCATGGACCCCGAAACGGACGGGCCCGATCACTATCCGAGCGGCAATCTCGCGCAGGTTGCTGCCGCCTGCTATGCCGTGATGGCCCAAACAATTCTTCAGGCCGACTTTGACCTCGCGCTTCGCACGAACCAAGCTGTTGCGGCGACGGACGCCGCAGCGAAGGACACCTCAGCGAACGGCGTCAAAGGAAAACGCCAGATCGGGCTTCGGGAAATCCGGCCGCAGGCCGCGCTGCCGCTCACCATCCTGGACTTCGACAAGCAGGATCTCATCAACCGCGCCTTCGCACTCGGCGTCGAAGACGCGAAAAACGCGCCCCCATATCGCACCTGACCGACTCGGCGCACCGCCGAATTAGCGAATCGCGATACCGCGGAGACCGTTGAAGCCGGTATTGCTGCCCGAGATGACTTGCACCGGTGCCACATTCCCCGTGGCTCCGGGTGCAAAGACCAGCACGGCCGCGGCGTTGGCGTCCGCCACGTAGATGTAGCCGGAAGCGTCGACCGCAACGCCGGCCGGGAACGATATCATCGTGTTGGCGCCGGCGATGACGCGCGACGGTGTCGCGTTCCCGCTGCTTCCGGCAGCGAACACCAAGACATTGGGGGCGCCGACATTGCCGACGTACATGTTGCCCGCGGCGTCGAGGGCCAGCCCGAGCGGCGAACTCAGCAGCGTGTTAGCGCCGGTGATGGTCCTCGTCGGCGCGACGTTGCCGCTCGCGCCCGGGGCGAACGTATCGATGGCGGCGGTGGTGAAATCCGTCACGTCGATGTTCGCGCTGCCGTCCAGCCAGATGCCGGCGGGTTGCACGAGCGTCGTAGTCGCGCCGCTGATGATCGTCGTCGGCGCCACATTCCCCGTTGCGCCCGATGCGAAGATCCGAATCGAAGCGTTGCCCGGATCGGCGACGAACGCAGTACCGGCGGCGTTCACGTACACGCCCGCCGGATGCGTAAAGCCTGCATTCGCGCCCGCAAGGTTCACCACGGGAGTGGCGTTACCGGTGGCGCCCGCAGCGTATGCGGTCACGCTTGGGATGGAGAAGTTCGGCGACCAGATGCGGCCCGTGCTGTCGTCGTAGATCAGATACGGGGTGAGGACGGTACTGCCGCCGGTGATCGAGGTGGTCGGCGTCAGGTTACCGGTCCCCGTCGCCGGGAACGCCGGGATCGTCGACCCGCCGAAGTTACCGACGAAGATCGAGGTGGGGCGTGCCGGCGAGGGTGATGGCGAGGGCGACGCGCTCGCCGAACCGCTGGGCCGCGGCGTCACCGTGCCGCTGCCGCCGGAACTGCTGCACTGGGCCAGCGTGATGGAGAGTGCCGCGAGAGTGAATAACGTCGCGCCGGTACGGGTTATCCGCATGTCCGTCTCCTCGATTCAGCAGCCTTCTCTACGCGGGCGTCGTAAGAAAGCCTCCCTACTCAGAGCGAGCGGGTAACCAGCCGTTCGGGTCGCTATCGCGATCCGCCTACGGCTGGTAGCCGTCGCTCATCCATTTTTCGAACAGCTCGATTTGCGATTGCGACCAGTACGGGCCGCCGGGCGGCATGTGCGGCGGCGCTCCGGTGAGCGAGTCGAGCACGGGCTGGGCGTTCGCCGGATCCGACATGTAGGCGTACGAGTCGAGCAGCACGCCCGGGCCTTTCATATGCGCGATGTCGATGGCCCGAAACAGCGGCAGAATATCGCGCGCGAATGAAACCGCCATGGTGACCTTTCTCCAAACGAGTCGATGAGGTTCATGTGTTACGTCGTTCAAAATCCCCCTCTACGTCGACATTCATCTCATCATGCCGACGTAGAGGCGTTGCTCGCGGCTTCAGGGCACAAACGGGCCTCGGACGATGTAATTCCCGAGATGTGTCCCGTCGAAAGCCGGGACGCTCGACCCGAACCGCGCGGAGGTCGGAGTCGGCGACGTCCCGGCATATTGTACCGGCGTATACTCCTTGAGCACGTTTGACGCGGAACTCGTGTTGTTGGTTGAATTGGCGATGAGATCGTTCGCGGAATCGAACGCTAGAGCGTAGCCCGGAAGGATTTCCGTATTGCCGCCTTGCTGTTCGGACGGATAGGCTTGGAACCCGGTCGTGGGAGCTGACGGCGAGGCATGCAGAATATTCTGTGCATACTCGAAATAGAATCCGTTGAAGACCGACCAGAGGTTCCCGTTGCCGTCGAATGCGATCTCGTTCGTCGATGTAAAAATGGCCGCTTGGCCGGAGAGAACCGATGGCCCGTTAGCCTGCAGCATGTACGCCGCGGCCGGCGAACCGGACGTCGCCAGCTGAGCCGGCGCTAAACCGAAAACAAGTCCACCGCTCGGGCCGAAAACGACCTCGGGTGTGTACCAGAGCGTTCCATCGCTCGCGAACGCGACCGCTCCGAATTCCTGTCCTTGAATGATGACCGTCGCCGTCGGAGTTCCACTCACTCCAATTTGCGCTGCCGAGAACTCCTGTATCGTGCCTCCGGCGAAGGGGAAGACGGACGCCCAGAGATTTCCGCTAGCGTCGAAGGCGATACCATACACCGCTCCGATCGTGGTGAGCGTTACCGCGGGTGACGGGTTCGGCACGACCGTCAGTGCCGCCAATTGGGCAGCGCTAAACTCGAGGATTCGCCCGGAATAGTTCCCGGTAGAAGGGTTGATGTTCAAGTCACCCTGGACGATCCAAAGATTTCCCAGGCGATCGAATGCCATGCCAAAGGAAAGGGTGAGGTTCGGATCGGCGATCGAGAATTGGTGGATGGGGTTGACTGTCCCACTTGCAATCTGCGCGGTGGTGAATTCGACCACCGCCGCTCCGTCGATCGCCCAGAGCGCGTTGACCGGCTGCGGGGAGGGCGTCGCGGAAGGCGTCGGACTCGGGGAGGGGCGCGGCGTCGCGGAGGGCGTGCCGGTCGGCGACGCGCTGCCGGTCGGTCTGGCAGTCGGACTCGGACTCGTACTCGGGCCCGCGCTCGGACTCGCGCTTGGGCTCGCCGTCGTGCTCGAGGGATGCGCGGTAATGGCCGATCCGCCCCCGCCGCTGCAGGCGGCAAACGCGGCGACGAGCGACAGACCAAAGGCCGCGCGGCCAACAAGCAGTGCGTTCACCTGACCGCTGTTAGGGGAAAGCGCGTTGCCACCCCTAAGGACTCACTCGATCACGTCCGTCATCGTCGAGATGTGGCTCGCGTCCGGCGTTTGTTGATCGTGCCTCGGCAATCGGACGCGACGCAGGTGCACCGTTTCTGGTCGGAGTGCATCGAGTCGACGTAGTCGAGCGTGATTTCCTCGCCAGCGCGGATGTCGCGTAAAGCGAGCACGAGCAATCGCCCGTGCACCGTTTGCAAGAAGCAATTGGGCCGGCAGGAGTGATTGATGTAGTGGGTTCCGTTCCCGCCGACGCTCCCGTCGATACTGTAGCGTCCGTCGAGCCCGCTGATCCGGAGTACCCGCCGGTGCGCCCGTCGCTGGGCCTCGGCATTCGTGATCTTCTCGCCGGTGTATTCGGCGATCTTCTTCCGGCGCGCGAAGCGAACCGCCGCGAAACACCCGTTCCCGTGAATCGGCGACTGCGCGATCGTCAGTCCGGGCGCGAGGTTTCGTTTCGTCGAGGCCGCCATCGGTGCGGGCTCTTCGGCGCGCCGGCGGTGGAATCAGGCTGCACAAGAGAGAAAGTCCCGTACAAAAGGAGACCTCCGTTGAACCGATTCTTCATCGTTTGCCTGACGGTTGCCGGTCTGGCACTTCCGCGCACGGCCCTTGCCGACGGCCTGCCGCCGGTCGAAGGCTGTATGAACTCGTGGGTTTCCAACGGTACCTGGGCCTTACGGGTCACGAAGGTGCAGAACTCGGCCGACCGGTTCGACGTCTGGGTCGTCTACCGGAACGGCACCGCGAAGACGCTGCGTCTGCTGCAGAATCCCGATGGGACGATCGGCCTGACCGGCGGTTTCCTCGGATATCGCGGTGACGATCCCGAGGACACACTCGGTGAAGTGGAGACGTTCCGCGATCATCCGGAGCGTCTAACTCAGCTCTCCGCCCAGGATCCCAAGGCACCGCTCAAGCCGGGCGCGACGTTCCGGAAAGTCGTGCGCTTCTACTACCCCGACTATTGGAAGACCGCGCTACGGGCGCGGAAACCGATTCTGTATTCGCAAGCGAACGGCACCGACAACCCGGCCGTTGCGGAACTCCACGTCAAACTGACCTGCACGAAGTAGCGGTTACCTTCGCACCGTCATGACGGGAACCGGTGAAACGCGCACCACTTCCTCGGCGACACTCCCCATCGCCAGGCGACTAATAAAGTTGCGCTGGTGCGTTCCGATCGCGATGAAGCGCGCCTCGGCGCGCGACGCGACATCGGCGAGCTGAGCGGCCGGTTCGCCTTCGACCATTTCCATCGAAAACGGAACGCCCGCAGCTCGCAGTCGATCGGCGACGTCGTCGCATTCGTCGGTGACGGCCGTCATCGCTTGACGGCGAGTCGTCTCGGGATCGTAACCGATGTGCTCCGGAATCCGCGCGAGATCGCTATCGTCGAAGATGTGCACGACCTGCAGCGTGGCGCGCTGCGAGCGCGCTAGCGACACCGCCGCCGTCAGCGCTGCCTCCGCCGGAGCCGACGCATCCATCGCGACAAGGATCGGGCCCGTGCCGTCGATCCGCGCCTGTCCGCTCACGCTGAAGACGGGGACATCGGCACTCCGGATGATGGCGAGGGCGTCGCTCCCGAGCCTGTTTCGCTGCAGCGGGCTCGAACCGTCCGTACCGATGACGATTGCATCTGCCCGTTGCGCGCGCGCGTATTTTTCCATTGCGAGCGGCGAGTCCGACACGACGGCGTTCGCCGGAACGCCGGCCGCGGCCGCTTGGGTCAGCGCTTCGCGTTCGTATTCATCCGCGCCATCCCCGGGCACCGCTTCGGCCGGCGATGCGGTCCGCCGGCCAACGGCGCCCATGGGAACCGCTACCCGAGCGCGACAGAACGAGACGCGTGCCCCTTCGGTTTTCGCCAGGGCTACGGCGAAGGCGACGGCTCGCACGGACGGCGGGGAGCCGTCGACGCCGACGACGATGTGCCGCAAGTTTCCCATGCCGAAAGGTTGTCACGGACAGGGGAACATTGTGCGAACAGCGCTTCCCCGCACGTTCACAAGAAGCTACGGCCGGCTTCGGTTTACCCTTGGGACGCGGCTGCGTGCAACCAGCGCTCGGTCATTCTCCGGATATCCGCCAGCCGGACCGGCTTGGCGAGGTAATCGTCCATGCCGGCCGCCATGCACGCGTCCCGGTCCTCGGCGAACGCGTTGGCGGTCATTGCGACAATAGGGACGTGACCGCCGGTGTGCCGTTCCCGTTCGCGAATCGCCTTCGTGGCGGCCAAGCCGTCCATGTTCGGCATCAGGCAATCCATGAAAATCAGGTCGTACCCGTCTTCGGCGGCCTCGACCGCCTGCAGCCCATCGGAGACGAACGTCGCCGGAACGCCGACGTCGTTGAACTGCAGGCGCAGTAGCTGCTGCAGCCGCTCGTTGTCCTCGACCACCAGAACCCGGCCGACCACACCAGCTCGCGGCTCAACTGCCGTTGGGCGAGCGGGCACTGCGGTCTCAGCGGATATTGCCCGCGACACCGCATCGAAGAGGTTGGACTGCCGCAGCGGCTTTCGGAGCGCACCGTCCGTCCCAATCGTGATCACGCGGCTGGGGTGGAGGGCGCGCAGAATATCGACGGTCACGCCAATGTCTGAGATTCCGATGTCGTCCAAGTCGACGATCGCCACCCACGCCGGGCCGTCGTTCGTCTGCAGTCCGTCCGCGACGTCGCTCCCCGAGACGGCGCGCCGGGTTTTCATCGCCCAGGACGTCAGGTAACGTTCGACGATCTGCGCGAAGGTGTCATCGCCCGAAATGATCAGCCCGCCGGCGCCTTCGAGTCCGGAATCGCTTCTCGCGCGTTCTTCGGCAATCGCGAACGCCGCCGTGAACCAAAACAGGGATCCAGCCCCCGGGGTGCTCGTTACGCCGATTTCGCCGCCGAGCAGTTCGGCGAGACTTTTTGAAATCGACAGGCCCAGACCCGTCCCGCCGACGTTTCTCGCGGCCATCCGGTCGACTTGAGAAAAAGGCTCGAACAACTGCGGCAGCATCTCCGCCGGGATGCCGATCCCCGTGTCCTCGACCTCAAACCGGAGCACGATATCCGATCCGCTTTGCCGAAACGGGGAGGCTCGCACGACTACCCGGCCGCCCTCCGTGAATTTCACGGCGTTGGCGAGCAGGTTCAGTAGAATCTGCTTCAGGCGGTCGGCATCGCCCTCGACTCGCGGAATCAGCGGATCGACGAACGCATGCAAGGTGGTTCCCTTTTCGCGCGCCATCTGGGCAACGACCTCGGCCGCGCCCTCGACCACCGTCTGAACCTCGAAGATGCGCTTCTCCAAATCAACTTTGCCCGCTTCGATCTTCGAAAAATCGAGGTTGCTCCTGATCAGCGCGAACAGCGCCTCCGCCGCCTCGCTGATCGTCTCGACACTGATCCGCTCCCGCTCGCCGAGCTTCGCGGTACTCAGCAGTTCCGCGGCGCCGATGATCGCCGTAAGCGGCGTGCGGAGCTCGTGGCTCATCGTGGCGACGAATTGGGTCTTGAACCGGGAAGCGCTCGCGAGTTCGCGATTGAGCTCCTCCAGTGCCGTCGCATGCTGCTGCACACCGGCATGGATCAGCCGTAGTTCCTCGGCACGCTTGCGCTCGGTGATGTCGCTGATCGCCGCCAACGTGAACGACCCCGTCTCGGATGCGATCGGATTGAGGCCGATCTCGATGGGGACTTCGCTGCCGTCCTTGCGTCGGCCGTAGAGATCGCGACCGGCGCCCATCGGGCGCGCGATGGGAGACTCGTTGAACGAGTCGCGCAGTGCGGGATGTCCGCGTCGAAAGCGCTCCGGCACGAGAACATCGATCGTTTGACCGAGCAGCTCAGCGCGAGAGTAGCCGAAGAGCTTTTCAGTCTGCGCGTTGATCAGCGCAATGCGGCCCTGAGCGTCGACCAGGATCTTGGCGTATGGCGACCCCTCAACGATCGCACCCAGCAGGGCTTCGTTGCCGGCGCTCGCGGGTGCCCGCAATCCGGGCGCGAGGGAAGACACCTTCGCGCTGACCTCGTAGAGCGAATCCAATACGCGCTGACAGTTGGGCGCGCTGGGCTCGAGTTTTCCGTCGATGAAAGCTTCAAGGCTTGCGATCGCGACGGCCAAGTCGTTCCGCAGGTCGTGGAGCGCGGTGTCCATACTCGACCATTCGCGGGCAACCATTACCGCGCATGCCGGGCTCGCTCAGCGCCCGTAGTCGAGGTCACCGATCTGCGCCTGACGATCGGCGACGTAGACCAAGCGTCGATAGCCCGGATCGTCGTCCGAACCGAGCTCGAAGAGCTCACCCAGCTCGGCGTCGGGACGAATCGAGAGCACCGTGCCGCTATAGAGCATTCCTGCGGTCGAATGAATCACCACCCGGCGCCCGATCATCGCAGGGCTTGAGGACGGTTTTCCACGATCCGAGTATCGCCTCGGCACGTGAAGCCTGCGCGAAGCGCGTCTTCACGAGACGTTCGCACGCCCGGAGGAGGCTGCGGTTCGCGCCAACTGCCAGCCTTCGCGAGCCGCGACAACGCAAACGGCTACGGGCGAAGCGCCGGCATCGATGCGTCCCTCGCCGGCGGTTCCGTTGCGCTCCTCGTCGATGGCGATGCCCAGACCGAGTCCGCCCTCGACCGCGGCGGCCCGAATTGCGCCGGCATTCTCACCGATTCCGCCCGTGAAGACGAGGACGTCGATCCCGCCCAGAACGGCAGCCATCGCGCCGAGCGCGGCCCGCAGCCGCCACGCGAGCACGTCGAGCGCAAGCGTGGCCGCCGGCGCGCTTCGCGCGGCGAGCAACTCGCGAACGTCGCCGCTGATCCCCGATATTCCGAGCAAACCCGAGCGGCGCTCGAGCATTTCGTCCAGCGCATCGACGCTCGTCCCGGAGCGCAACAGATGGATCAGCAGCCCGGGATCGACTGACCCGCTGCGGGTCGCCATCGGCAAGCCGTCGAGCGGCGTGTAACCCATCGTCGTATCGATGCTCGCGCCGCGCAAGACGGCGCACAGCGACGAGCCGCCGCCCAAGTGCGCCGTAACGACGCGCGCCGAAGCGAGATCCACGCCTGCCAGTGCCGACCCGCGATGGGCGGCGTACTCGTGGCTCAACCCATGATAGCCGCGCCGCCGCAGCCCACTCTGGGTGAGCGCTCGCGGGATGGCGTACGTCGTCGCGGCTTCAGGCATCGCGCTGTGGAACGCGCTGTCCGACACGGCGAGCTGCGGAATGCCCGGCCGCAGGCGCTCCACTGCCTGGACGGCGCGCAGGGCGATTGCATCGTGCAGCGGAGCGTCCGCACCGCACGCGACGATCCGGTCGAGTTCACGTTGATCGAGGCGCCGCGCCTCGCCGGTGCCGTCGGGCATCCGGACAAACCGGTGCGCCACGACGTCGACGGCCGGGCCGAGACTCTCGGCGAGTATGTCGTCGTCAAGCTCAGGCGGTGCGGCAATGTATGCCGGCGAGGGTGGATCGGCGATCGGCGGCAGTACCCCTGAAAGGTCATACCGCTCGACCTTCACCGAGGTCGAGCCGGCGTTGATGGTCAGAACGCGCATGGACGGCGGGCCTCATCGCCGGTGCGCGAGTCCTCGCTCGCAGGCCTCAGGTCGGGTCGACCATCTTGTAGCCTACGCCGAAGACGGTGATGATGTGCGTCGGGTTGCCGGCGTCTGGTTCGACGCGTGCACGCAGGTTCGCGATGTGGCGGTCGAGCGTCCGATCGAAGACGTCGCCGTCGGTCGTCACGCGCTCCAGGAGCTGGTCGCGCGTCAGCGTTTGTCCCACGTGCGAAGCCAGGATTTCCAGCAGCTTGAATTGGGTCGGCGTCAGCCCTACCGGCCGCCCGTTCACGCGCACCTCGTGTCCCACCGGATCGATCAGGATTGCACCGATTCGCCGGTGGTGCGCGTCGGAGGCATGCTCGGCGCGTTCGTTGCGGCGCAGCACACTCTTCACCCGCGCGACGAGCTCGCGTGGGCTGAACGGTTTGCTGACGTAGTCGTCCGCCCCGAGTTCGAGGCCAACAACACGGTCCACTTCGCTGTCGCGGGCCGTGAGCATGATGACCGGAACGTCGCGCTCGGCGCGGATGCGCCGCAGCACTTCAGTTCCGGGAAAGCCGGGCAGCGTGAGGTCGAGAATAACCAAGTCGGGAGCCTGTTCGCGAAACAGTTCCACCGCCTGCGGCCCGTCGACGGCCCGGACGACCCGGAATCCTTCATCGGCAAGGTACTGCGCGAGCACGTCCACCAGCGTCGGCTCGTCGTCGACGATCAGGACGACGCGCGGCGGCGCCGTTATCATCGTGATCCAAGATTGGCGCTGCAGCGCGCCTTCCCCTGTGCCGAATGTTAGCCCCACGTCCACGAGGTGATCTCCGGCATGTCGCAGCCTTCGCGACGGATGTACGCAGCATGACGCGCAAGCGCGTCTTCGCAAAAGGGGAGCGCTTCCGGCGGAACAATGCAACCGCGCTGCTCCGCGCGCAGCAGCACTTCAAGCACGAGATGAAAGCGGCTGGCCCGGTTGAGTACCAGCATGTCGAACGGCGTCGTGGTGGTGCCCTCCTCGATATACCCGCGCACGTGGAAGCGTTCGTCGTTTGCACGCCGATACACGAGCTCGTGAACCGTCCGCGGGTAACCATGATAGGCGAACACGACCGGGCGATCGGCGGTGAACAAGTCGTTGAACTGCCGCTCGCTCAACCCGTGCGGGTGCAATTCCGGCGAGGTGAGCGCGAACAGGTCGATCACGTCGACAACCCGCAGGCGAAGCGCCGGTGCATGGCGGCGCAACAGCGACACTGCGGCGAGCGTCTCGACCGCCATCACGTCGCCGGCGCAGCCGAGGACGACGTCAGGCTCGACGTCGTCGGCCGCCCACGTCCAACGGGCGGCGCCCGCCGCGACTTGCGCGCGCGCGGCGTCGAGCGTCAGCCACTGGGGCGCGTCCTGCTTCGGCGCGACGATGACATTGATCCGATTCGTCGCCGCCAGCGCGCGTTCCATGACGCATAGCAGCGAGTTGGCATCAGGCGGGAAGTACACCCGCACGAATTCCGCCTTCTCGTTCATCACCGTGTTGACGAAGCCGGGGCCTTGGTGCGAGTAACCGTTGTGTTCCTGCCGCCAGACGTGTGAGGTCATCAGGAAATTCAAGGACGATACCGGCGCCCGCCAGGCCGTTTCGCCGGCCATCTTGAGCCACTTCGCGTACTGCGAGACCATCGAATCGACGATCGGCACGAAGCCTTCGTACGAGGCGAAGATTCCGTGCCGTCCGGACAGCACATAGCCCTCCATCCAGCCCTCGCACGTGTGCTCGCTGAGCATCTCCATCACACGGCCGGTCCGGGCTAGCCCCTCGTCCGTTGCGACGCGCGGCAGATCCCAAGCGCGCGAAGTCACCGAAAAGACGTCGTCGAGTTTGTTGGACGCCGCCTCGTCGGGTGAGAACAGCCGGAAGTTGCGCTCGCCGGTGTTGGCGGCAAAAACGTCCGCGAGCCAGCCCCCCAGAACGTGCGTCGCAGAACAACTTGAGCCGCCCGCGACGGAGCATTCGAGGGCATGCGGTTCCAGCGCCGGCAGATGCAGCGGGATGCGGCGCGTCCCGCCGTTCGCGCGCGCGCTGCGGCCGAGTTGCAACTCGGCGGTCGGAAGCGTCGCCAAGACGTCGGGCGCCGGATGCCCGGCGTCGTCAAACAGTTCGGCCGGCCGGTACGAACGCAGCCACCCTTCGACCGCGTGGCGGTGTCCCTCGTTTCCGACCGGGTCGGTAATCGGAATACCGTGCGACCGCGGCGTGTCGAGCACAGGAAGTCCGTCGATCGCACGCGGGCCCGTCATTCCCTTGGGCGAGCGCAGGATGAGCGCCGGCGGTGCGATCGGGGGGTCACCATGCTGCGCAGCGCTGCGACGCGCGACGAGTCCCTCGTATGCCGCCTCAAATGCCTGCCACAGCCGGGCGTGCATTTGGTCGCGCGGCTCGTCTTCGGTGACGCGCACCAGGATCGGTTCGTAGCCCATGCCGCGTACGTACGCACACACCCCGTCGTCACCGAGCCTCGCTAACACCGAGGGACCCGAAAGCTTGTAGCCGTTGAGATGCAAAATCGGCAAAACCATACCAGACTGCGCCGGATCGACGAACGCATGCGAGAGCCATGACGCCGCCAGCGGGCCGGTCTCGGCTTCGCCATCTCCGATAACGCAAGCCACCAACAACGCCGGGTCGTCGAGCGCCGCGCCGTAGGCGTGCGAAAGCGAATAGCCTAACTCGCCGCCTTCGTGAATTGCACCGGGACAGTGCGCCGTCAGGTGGCTCGGCCGACCGCCCGGCCACGAGAACTCACGCAGCAAGATCGCCGTGCCGCTTTCGTCTCGTGCGAGTCGCGGGTCGATTTCGGCGAGCGTTCCTTCGAGAAACAGGTTGGCATAGATCGCCGGCGCGCCGTGTCCGGGGCCGACGACCAGCAGCGTTTCGCAGCCACGGTCCACGATAAGGCGGTTGAGGTGGGCGTAGACGAGGTTCAAGCCGGGTTGGGTGCCCCAATGCCCGAGTACCCGCGCCTTACAGTCGGCCGCCGCGAGCGGCCGGCGCAAGAGGGCGTTGTCCCGCAGGTAGAGCTGGGCGGCACCGAGGTAGTTGGCGGTACGCCAGTAGCGGTCGATGGCCGTCAGGCGCTCGCTGCGCGTCACCGGTCGTGCCTCGGTTGTCGTCGTCACAGCCTCACTGTAGGTACCGGCTACGCCACCGGCCGTGAAGGCGATGTGAATGCCCGGGGGGCTGCGTTCGCTGAACCTTCGCACGGCCGTGCGACGATGGCCGCATGACATCAGTCTTTGAGCACGTCATCGTCCCCGTTGACGGGTCCTCGACCGCCGAACGCGGTATCGCTCTGGCGCTGGAATTGACGGCGGGCGGCGGCAGCATCACCTTCTGCAGCGTCGTCGACCCGACGGTTCTCTGCGTGCCCGCGGCCGAAGTGGGAGGGCTCGATTTCGGACCGCTCCTGACGGTGCTCGACGAAGACGCCGAGACGTTCTGCCGCGACGCTCAGGCGAAGAGCGACGCCGCCGGCGTGAAATCGGACACCATCGTGCTGCACGGTCAGTGCGTCAGTGTCATCGAGCAGCTGGTTCGAGACAACCGCTGCGATGCCGTCGTGCTCGGAACCCACGCCAGAACCGGATTGGACCGCATGGTGCTCGGAAGCGTCACCGAGGGTCTGCTGCGAGCGATCGACGCACCGATCGTGGTCGCGCACCAAGACGACGAAGCGCGCACCGGACCGGTTCTGGTCGCGGTCGACGACTCGCCGGCAGCTGCCGCCGCCGTCAAAGAAGCAATCGTCATCGCGGCCTCACGGGGAAATGCGTTGGCGCTGGTTCACGTTTTGAATCCGGACCACCCCGACGCGGCCGCCGCCAATGCGGCGCTGGAACGGGCAGCGCACGAGGCCCGCGAACGCGGCCTCGCCGTTTCCCTCATGCTGCGACGCGGCGACCCCTGCGACGAACTGATCGCGGCGGCGGACGCGCTCGAAAGCTGCATGATCGTGATGGGCACGCACGGCCGTTCGCTCGTGCCGCGGCTGGTGCTCGGGAGCGTCGCGGCGGCCGTCGTCGAACGTGCGCGGGTCCCGGTGATGACGATCCGGCGTTCGGGGCGCGTATATCGCCCCGCTTCGGTCAGCTTAGCGCAGGCGGTGACCGGAATACACGCCTGAACGCCGCCGTCAGACCAGCGAGCATTCCAGTCAAGATCGCGAGACCGGCGCCGACCGTCAGCGGCGTTGCACCGCGGCCTCCGCACAGCGCGCTCGCACTGCCGGCCAGCCACATCCGAACCGAGCGCAGCGGATTCCCGGAAACGCCGGCAACCTCTTCGCCGTTCGCGGCGAGATCGCCGGGCAGCCAGCTTGAGCCGTCGATGATTTTCGCGATCCGTCCGCGCCCATCGAGCACGATCGCGGCTTCCGTGTGACCGACGACGCCGGGCCGAGGGTGCTCGGCCACGATACCGAAACGCGCCGCGAGTTCGTCGATGCGCGCGGCAGGCCCGGTTACGAGCGACCAGCGCGAGGGATCGGCGCCGTACGCGCGTCCGTAGCGCGCGAGCACGGCGGGTGTGTCGAACACCGGGTCGATCGTCATCGTGACCAACCGCACCGGCACGCCGCGGAGCAAACGCTGCAGGCGCGCAAATTTGGCCATAACCAGCGGGCACGCGTCGGCGCAACGCGTGTAGATGAACGAGACGATGGTCGTACGGCCGCCGGGCGCGGCAAACGAAAACCGACGACCGCCCTGATCGAGGAGAGCGAGCGCCGGCACGGCATCGCCCTCGCGCAGAACTGGGACAAACGGCCGCCGCGAGGGCACGGTCGTCGCGGAGCGGAACGGCGCGACGATCGGAGGCGGCGCGGTCGCTACCACGTCTTCATGCCGGGCGCCAGGTACGCGTGGGCGTGCAGCTGGGCGATCACCGGGCCCGCGTAGGCAAGGACCGCAAGACCCACCGCCACGAGTCCCCAGCGCCCAAGCCGGTCGAGCACCGGCGGCGTGTCCATCGCATCCTCGTTCGTGGGAGCAAATGCGAAGCGCGGCTCTTCTGTTGATCGGCGATCGGCGAAGTACGTGCCCGTGGCCACGATGATGAACATCAGCACGGAGAGCGCGACGATGATCCCGCCGACCGCGGCCCACACCATCTCCGGGTGCCACGTCGACGCCCCTTGGGCGCCGAAGTAGCTGACATCGGACGTGCGGCGCGGTGAGCCGAGCAGGCCCGCCCAGTGCATCGCAAGCGACATGATGCTCATGCCGACGAACCAGGTGTAGACCTGAATCAGCGCCAGCCGGGGTGCGAACAGCGCCCGTCCCGTCAAGGCCGGCACCAGACCGTAGGTCGCGCCGATGAACGTGAGTGCCACCGGACCGCCGACCGTGATGTGGAAGTGCCCAACGATCCACATCGTGTTGTGCACGAGCACGTCCATCGAATACGAGTTGTTGACGATGCCTCCGAAGCCGCCGAAGATGAACAGGATCATGCCGAGCGCAGGTCCGGCGAACACCGGGTTCCTCCACGGCAGCCAGCGCACGGTGCCGATAAACCCGCGCACGCCGGCCTTCCGGGCGGCCAGCTCAAAGGTCGCGAAGATCGCGAAGGCCGTCATGAACGACGGGATCACGACGCCGTAGGTCGTGACGGTATGCAGCCACTTCCAACCCGCCGCGATACCGGGATCGAGATACTGGTGATGGAGTCCGACCGGCGTCGAGAGCAGCAGCAGCATGATGAACGTCAGCCGCGTCAGCGCGTCGCTGAAGATCTTGCCGCCAAATGTCGCCGGAACGACCGCATACCAGATCGCGTAGGCGCCCATGATCCAGAAGTAGACGAGCGGGTGGCCGAAATACCAGAAGAACATTCGCGTGAGGCCGACGTCGACGCCGGGCGTCCAACCGAGTGACCACGGGATCAGCAGGCACATCTCCGCGACGACCCCGAGCGTCGCGATGATCCACATCGTCATCGTGCAGGCGGCGAGAAACGCCGGCAGCGGGATGCGCGCGTCGCGGTTTTCGGACTTCCAGCGCGCGACATTGAGGAAGATGTCGGCGGCCACGACCCAGGTCCCGAGAATCAGAAAGGTCGCCCCGAAATAGAAAAGCGGGCTCGCCTTGAGCGGCGCGTAGAACGTATAGAGCACGCTCGCGCTGCCGTCCAAGATCGCGACGGTTGCCATCGCGGTGCCGACGAGCATCACGCAGTACCCGATCCAGCCGAGCCGTACCGAGCGGATCCGCGGCATTGTGGTGTAGGTGCTGTACGTGAAGAAGCCGGTGATGAAGAACGTGGTAAACACGAGTGCCATCAGCACCCCGTGCGCCGTCAGCATGCGGTAGTAGTCGAACGATGGCGGCATCACGATGAAATTCGCGCGCGAGAGGCCTTGGAGCATGCCGAACAGCGCTCCGACGCCGAGGACCAGCGTCGCCGTGTAGATGTGGGTGAGAACGAGCAGGTCGCCCTGCGCGCGGGACAGCGCGAGGGCGTCGGCGGCCGTCGGAATTCGCGGCGTAGTCGAGGCCATCACTTCACCTCGACCTTCGCGGCCATCAGCTGGTGGCCGGATCCGCAGTACTCATTGCAGACGAGCAAGTACGTGCCTCGATCGCGAAACGTGTGCGAAACCTCGCTCACCCAGCCCGGCGTCACCATGGTGTTCACGCCGGTCGCCGGTATGCTGAAGCCGTGCTCGACGTCCGCGCTGGTAACGTAGAAGGTCACCCGCGATCCGACGGGCACCTCAATGTCGGACGGCGTGAACGAGAAGATCCGCGCGACGTAGTATGCTTCATAGGCCCCGTCGGCGACCTTGCGCAGCCCCGGATGGTCGAAGGGCGGCGTTTCGGAGACCTTGGTCGGATCTATGCTCTGGACGTGGCTCGGCGGCACGAATCCGTCAACGACGGCCGCGGTCGTGATCACGGCCAGGAAAACGACCAGCATAGCCAAGCCGAAGGCCATCCAGATCTTCTCTTGCCGGTGTAGGTGGATGTGCACGCCTACCACCGGGCCCGCAGCAGCGCGAACATGGCAAACCAGCCGATCAGGATGAAGGCCCCGATCCCAAAGACGAAGGCGAGCGTCGCGGGAAGCGGCTCGTCGGGCAGCGGTTTCATTCGGTCTATTCTAACGCCGGCCGGCCCAAATGTTGTGAATGGCCCGTGAACGGGCGTTCCATGGATTTGCCGTCCCGGGCGCTAGCATCGGCACATGACGAACATCCACGAACGCATGTACCTCGATGCTCCGTACGCGCAGGCGCAAGGCGCCCTGGAACGCCGGCTCGGGCTGTGGCTGGGGCGCGGAGACTGCACCCTGACGCTCGTCGCTCCGGTGAACGGCCGCGAGGTCGCTCGCACGGTAACGGCACACGCCGAGCAGATCCCCGGCACTGCGAATTATACGGTGGCCTATTTCGTCCGGTGGAAGGCCGGCGACACACCCAGCGGAATTCCGACGCCGGGCTTCGCCGGGACGCTGACCCTCAGTGCAGGCGAGGATTATAACGAGTGCTCGCTGCGGCTGGACGGGGCGTACGAGCCTCCGGGCGGCCTTCCCGGGGCGCTCTTCGATGAGCTCGTCGGACGCCGCATCGCGCACTCGACCTTGACGGGTTTGCTCGAAGGCGTCGCGCAGGAGCTTCACCGCGAGCACACGTTGGTCGAAGCGGCCAAACACGCGCGCTAAAACCCGGCTGCGGCCGGCGAGATAAGGGTTTTCCGGCGTCGAGCGGGCACATCCGGAGTCCGATGCCGGAGCTGCCGGATATTGCCGCCTACCTCAGCGCGCTCGAGCCGCGCATCGTCGGGCAGCGGCTCGAACGCGTGCGCCTCGCCAGTCCCTTTCTCTTGCGCACCGCCGAGCCGCCGCTTTCGAGCGTTGAGGGCCGCGTCGTGCGCGAGCTGCGCCGTATCGGCAAACGCATCGCCATCGGCTTCGACGACGACCTGTGGCTGGTGCTCCACCTGATGATCGCCGGCCGGCTGCACTGGCGTCCGCCGGGCGCGAAGCTGGCAGGCCGCAACCAGCTGGCAGCGTTCGATTTCCCGGACGGTTCGCTGGTTCTCACCGAAGCCGGTACCAAGCGCCGCGCGTCGCTGCACGTCGTCCGCGGTGAGGACGCGCTGCGCGCCGTCGACCCCGGCGGCATCGACGTCTTTGCTGCCGACCTCGATGCCTTTCGGCGGGCGCTCAGCGTCGAGAACCGGACGCTCAAGCGCGCCTTGACCGACCCGCGCATCGCAAGCGGCATCGGCAATGCCTACTCCGACGAGATCCTCCACGCCGCTGGGCTGTCGCCGATCGCGCTGACGCACAAGCTGACGCCGCAGGAATGGGAACGCCTGTACACGGCGACGCGCGCGACGCTGCAGCTCTGGATCGACCGGCTCCGCGACGAGGCGGAGGGCGGGTTTCCGGAGGGCGTCACCGCCTTCCGCAAGGACATGGCCGTCCACGGGCGTTTCGGCGAACCGTGTCCGCGCTGCGGCGAGCCCGTGCAGCGCATTCGATTCGCCGACAACGAAACGAACTATTGCGCGCGCTGTCAGACCGAGGGCCGGCTGCTCGCTGACCGCAGCTTGTCGCGGTTGCTGAAAGCCGATTGGCCGCGCACCCTCGAAGAACTCGACGAACTCAAACGGCGTTGACCCGCCGCAATTGGGAAAGAACGTGCGGAACGCAGTCGCCGACCCCCGAGGGCTCCATGCAGTATCGTGAGATCTTCTCCAATTCCGGCCTCGCGACGTACGCCTTGATATTCGATCAAGGCGATGAGGCCGTCGCTGAGTTGAGCCGGTTCGCGCGCGAGACCGGCGTCAACGGCGCCTCGCTGAGCGGCGTGGGCGCCGCATCCAGCGCGACCCTGGGATGGTTCGATTTCGCCGCCAAGTCCTACGAACCGAACCGCATCGACGAGCAAGTGGAAATCGTCTCGGTCCTCGGCGACATCGCGACGACCGAAGATGGGACGCCGCAAGTCCATGCCCACGCGGTCGTGGCCAAGCGGGGCGGCGGCGCATTCGGCGGACATCTCCTCGAGCTGCACGTGAAGCCGACCCTCGAGATCATCGTGACCGAAACGCCGACCCATCTGCGCAAACGCATCCTGCCCGGACTTCCCATCGCGACCATTCGCCTGAGCGAAAGTTCCTGAAGCAAGGGCGGGACGATTCAACGAGCACGCCAGGAACAGACCTGCCGCGGCAGCGAACCCGTTTCGCCTTGTGTTGAAGCGCGTTTTTCGGTTATGCCTAGCCGCCTCGTTTGCCGTGCTGCTCCTGCCGAGTGCGCTGCAGGCACAGGACGCTTCACCCAGCGCCGGACCGGGCGGCGCCGCCCCGAGCGGGCCCGCTCCCTACGACGTGTTCGTCAAGGGCGCCGACGTCTCGTCGGGGATGATCCCGGTCGTGCGCAAGGCGGGGAAGGTCTATCTCGTCATTGCGACCACGCAGTTTGACCAGGATTTCATCGAGACGTCGGTGCCCTGGACCGGGCTGGGCGGCTTCGGTCCGGCGGCGGGTGAGCCGTACGTCGCCCCGGCGCGCATCATGCGCTTTGCGCGCGTCGACGATACCGTCGTCATTCGCTGGCCCAATACGTTTGCCAAGGTCGACCAGTTGACGCCGCAGGCGCTCGGCACGCAAACGTCACTGCCCAGTTCGGTCGTGGCGGTTGTACCGGTGGTGGCCCAGTCGAAGACGGCCGTCGTCGTTCCGGCCGCTCCGTTCCTGGGTGATCTTGCGGACATCAACGCCCAGTTCGAAACCGTCGCCTCGAAGCCCGGCCACTCGTACCGGCTCGATCCGTCGCGGTCGTTCTTCATGGATGCGAAGAGTTTTCCGGACAATACGCTGCTACGCGTGAGCCAAACCTGGACGACCGATTCGCCCGACACGATCGACAACGCACCCGATCCGCGCAGCATCGAGGTCCGCATGACCTACAACATCATCGCGGCCCCGCACGACGGCTACCTGCCTCGGATCGCCGATCCGCGCGTGGGGTACTTCGAACAGCCGCTGATCGACTTCTCCACCGACCGCAACGTGTCGCGCAACGTCTACTATGTGGCTCGCTGGAACTTCATGCCCGAACATCCCGGCCAGCCGTCGGTCGCCAAGCACCCGCTGGTCTACACGCTCAACAACAATATCCCGCTCGACTACCGCGATGTCATCAAGCAATCGCTGCTGCAGTGGAACGCGGCGTTCGAGAAGGTCGGGATCTTGAACGCCATTCAAGTTCAGCAGCAGCCGAACGACCCCAGCTTCGACGTCGACGATATCCGGAACAACATGGTCAGCTGGGTGAGCTCGACCTCGCCGCAGTACGGCGCTGAAGCCCTGATCATCGACGATCCGCGCACGGGCGAAGAGATCAACTCCGGCGTCAACGTTGACGCGGTAATGGGTCTTCAGGGGTGGCGCTACAAGTACTACGTTGCGCCGGCGCGGGGTTTTGCCCGACAACGACGCCTTGGAAAAGCAGTTCGCGATCGACTACCTCCATGCGGTCGTGCTGCATGAAGAAGGCCACGACTTCGGACTCCAGCACAACTTCATCGGCTCGATGGCGTACACCGCCAAGCAGCTGCAAGACCCCGCGTTTACGGCGAAGTACGGCATCGCCAGTTCGGTGATGGAGTACGCGCCGGTCAACGTGTGGCCCAAGGGCACGCCGCAGGGCGCGTACAATCAGCCGGTGCTCGGTCCGTACGACTACTATGCGATCGCATACGGGTACAGCTACATACCGAATGCATCGACACCGGAGGACGAGCTGCCGGCCCTCAATCGTCTCGCCTCACGATGGTCCGATCCGATGTACCGGTTCGCATCCGACGAGGATTCCTTTTTCGACCGCGGTCATGCCATCGATCCGCGCGTGCAGCAGAATGACCTCACCGACCATCCGCTGGTCTGGGAAGCGACGCAGCTCCGGATGCTCCACGGCATCCTCAATGCCGTCGACCAGCGGTTTCCGAAGCCGGGTCAGTCTTACGAGGAGGCACGACGCGCGTTTTCGAGTCCGCTGCGCATGTACGTGAACTTTGCCACGATGCCGGCGCACGTGATCGGCGGCGAATACATTTCCCGGGCCAACGCCGGCGATCCGCACAGTTCGCCGCCCTTGCAGCCCGTCTCGCGGTCGGACGAGTATACGGCGTGGAAGATGCTCGAGACGTATCTCTTCGCCGACGATGCCTGGCATTTCAGCCCGAACGTCCTCAACAAACTCATATATAACGAAGTCAGTTCGTTCACGGACGCCGGGTGGGTGTACAGCCCGTCGCCGCGGCACGACATTCCGGTCGTGCAGGTTGCCGCGCAAGCACAGGAGCTCGCGCTCAACGAGCTCTTCGCCCCGCTGACGCTGCAGCGCATCGACGAACTCTCGACGAAATACGCGCCGGGAACGACGATGACCCTGTCGGATCTCTTCGATTGGACGCGCGCCGGGATCTTCGGCGACTTCCAAAACGGCGGAATCGCGCGGGCCGGGGTCGTACGGCGAAACGCGCAGATGCGTTTTGCCAAGCGGCTCTCGCAGCTGTGGACCTCGCCGGCGGCCGGCACGCCGACTGATGCGCAATCTCTCGCGCGCCTCCAATTGCGCTATCTGGAACAAACGTCCACGCAAGCCCTCAACGGAAAACTCGACGAACTCACACGCGCCCACGTTGAGGCGTTGCAGGCGATTGCGAAACAGGCGCTGGAGGCCAAGGCGACCATTGCGACGCCGGCTCCGCCGCCGCCGGGCAGGATGTAGCCGGAAGAACTCGCGCGCATGCAGCTTGTCTCCCTCGGAAAGCGCGTCGCGTGCGTGCTCGTCGCCTTCGTCATTGCCGCAGCGGGACCGTCACCCGCGGCCGACTCTTCCTACGACCGGCTGCAAGGGCTGGCGCGCGACATGACGTTTCACTGGGCGAAGCTGCATCCGTTCGTCGCCACCGAGCTCGGGATTCCGGGCGAAGACGGCATGGTCGACGCGCCGTCGCAGGCCGCCGACGACCGCGATCTGGCGCTGATTCATACCTGGGAGGCCCGGCTGGCCGCGATCCTCGTCGCCGGCGCATCGCCCAAGGTGCGCGACGATGCGGCCCTGCTGCGCGCGCAGCTGACGGCGCAGGAGCGTCAGTTCACCGTCTACCGATACGATCGCAAGGATTACTCGGCGCCGGGCATCGCGATCACGAACGCGATCTACACGCAGTTCGAGCACCTGCCGGCCGGCGGTTCCGCGCCGGCTTGGAACGACATCATCTCGCGCCTCGCACAGGCGCCGGCCTACATCACGGCCGGTGAATCGCTGGTCACCGAACCCGGTCATCTGCAAGGCGTCGTCGGTGCGCAGCAGCTCGACGGCGTGCCGGATTTTCTCGGCCGTGCGTTGACGGCCGCCGCCAAGGCGCAGCTGCCGCGTGCGCGTTTCCTGCGTTTCGCCGCCGTACGCGACGCGACGCTGCGTGCCGTCCGCGAAGAGAAACGCTACATCGACGCGCACGCTGCCGGATGGCCCGAAAACTTCGCGATGGGACGTGCGGCCTACGAGGCGATGCTTCGCGACGAGCTCCTGGTGCCGTATGGCACCGAGGCGATCGAAAAGATGGCCGCCGATGAACTCGCGCACGGGTGGGCGCAGTCGTACTGGTACCTGCACGTGGCGAAGGAACGTGGTACGCCGATCGGTCCGGCAACAGGGGGAGGTCTCGCGCCGAGCGGTCTCGCGCTCATCCCCTACTACCGCGCCCAAGTCGCGCATCTACGCCGCTTCGTGGCCGAGCATCACGTCGTCGACGTGCCGGCGTGGCTGGGGCGGATCGACGTCGTCGAAACGCCGAAATTTCTGCAGCCCGTTTCGCCCGGCGCTTCGATGGAATCGCCGCGCCGCTTCGCCCGCGAGGCGACCGGCTTCTATTACATCACCCCGCCAGTCTCGCTCGCGCGCGCGGCGGCGGAACTCGACCCGAACCAGGATTTCGACCGCGACCGCATTCTCTCGACGGCCGCGCACGAGGTGATGCCGGGGCATTTTCTCCAGCTGTCGATCGCGCGTCGTCATCCAGACTTCGTGCGGCGCATCCAGGACAGCGCCTCGTTCGCCGAAGGTTGGGCCTATTACGGTGAGGAGATGTTCGTCGACCTCGGCCTGTACGGCGACGACCTGGATCCGCGTTACTATACGGCGCAGTGGGAACGGATTCGCGGAGCGCGGGCGATCGTCGACGCCAAGCTCGCGTCGGGCGAAATGACCGAGCCGCAAGCCGCGGCGTATTTCCACCAGGAGACCGGCTTCAGCACGAGCGCCGCCAAAGCCGAGGTCGACGGGATCGCGCTCGGCCCCGGATACGTCATCTCGTACACCGTCGGCCGTCAGCAGCTCGAGCTGCTCGAACACGACTACTTCGTCGCGATCGGCGCGCGCGGATCGCTGGCGGATTTCCACGACCGCTTGATGTGCTACGGCACGGCGCCGCTGTCGATCGTCGCGCCGGAGTTGCTCGCCGACCTCTCCAAGCCCCTGTCCGCGGTGCAAGCCGCGGCCGGTGTCTCGCGCTAGGACAAAACCGCCTTCGCAGACTTTCCTCAGACCTCGGCGCTAGGCTGACGGAATGTTTCAGCTTGCCATCGTCGCCCCGTTCGCTATTGCCGCAGCACTCGGAGGCGCGACTCCGGTCGACGGCGTCGCGTGGTCGACGGACGCGGCACATTCGAACGTCACGCTGAGCGTGTCGCAGATGTTCTTCTCACGCCTCACCGGAACGCTCCCGGTCGCGTCGGCGACGGTCGTCACGGCTCCCGATTCGGACCTTCCGCTGGAGTTCGGCGTCGTGCTCGACTCCGCGGACATGACCACGCACGACACGGGTCGCGACGCGGCGCTGCACAGCGACCGCTTCTTCGACGTCGCGCGCTATCCGATCATCCGCTTCACCAGCGACCAGATCGTCGGGTCGAACGCCGATACGTTCACCATTCACGGTCAGTTATCGATGCGTGACCAGACGCACCCGATCGTGTTCACGACGCATCGGGTGCAGTTGGGGTTCGACGGCGACGGCAAACGCCGCATCCGGTACGAGGCGACCGGCGGCTTCCACCGTTCCGATTACGGGATGGCGGCCGACCCCGGAGTCATCGGCAACGAGGTCGCGCTCCGCGTCGAGATCGAGGCTGTCGACCTGCGCTGACGCGAGTCTCGCCGGGCTACTGCACGCGCCTTACGCGGTAGCCGCGTTTCGTCAGGTTGGCCTGCACGCTGCCCGCACCGGCCAGATGACCGGCACCCACCGCGACGAAGCTCACGCCGGACCCGTGCAGCAGCGTATCGAGACGCTGCGCCCAGGCGGCATTGCGGTCGACCACGAGCTCCTTGTAGAGCGCCGGCGAGCGGCGGAAGATCTCGTCGTCCTCGATGCCGGCCAGCTTCTCGACGTTTCCGTTCGCCCACAGCGCGACGAGCTGGTCGGTCGACGCAGTGCTCGAGTCGATTTCGTCGAGGGTCGCGTCGAGAAAGGCGACTTCCTGATCCTGCGGCAGGTCGGCGAAGAAATGCAGCTGCTGCTGGAGCGTCTCGAAGCCGTACACGGGCTTTCCGCTCGACGCGAAGGTGCTGCGCAGTTGACGGTCGACGCCGTAGCTGGGATCGTACCCGGCCTTGAGCAACGGAACCGTCGAGAGCATCACCGCCGCGAACCAGGGGCGAAACGGTTCGAACATCGCCTCGCCGGGGGCGCCCATGGCGCGCGAGGCGGCGTCGACCCGCGCGAGGTCGGCCGGAGTCAGCTTCGTCGAGAGCGGATGCGCCGCGTCCATCCCCAACGACTGCAGGCTCGGCAGAATGCTGGTCGGATCCTCGCCGTCCGGAACCTCGAGCCACAAGTCGCGGCTTTGCGCGATCGCGGCGTCGAGCGCCGGCGAATGCCACTGCCGATCCGCTTTGAGGATGTGAATCGTGCCGAACAGGTACACCTTGGCGTGCGCCGACTCGACGACCCACAAGGCAGGATAGGCCGAGGCGGCGCGTGTCGCCGCCAGCACGATCGCACCGGCAAGCGCGATGCAGCGCAAGAGCCGGAGCGTTCTAGACGCGGGCGGCGTTTCGTGCAATCGTGAGCGTCGTCGTTTCGCCGGGACGCAGCAGGGTCACGGCGATCTTCGGATCGATCCGTCCCATAGCGGAACGGAAGAGCTCGCCGCAATGGATCCCCACAACGAGCGGGTTGTGCGCGTAATGAACCGGGATCGCTTGGCCCACGCCGGCGAGCTTGCAGGCATAGGCTGCATCATCAGGCCCCATCGTGAACGCGCCGTTCCCCGAGCACACGACCGCCAGATCGGGATGATAGCGCATGCCGACCAAGGCCATGTCGCCGTACACATCGGTATCGCCCGAAGCGTAGATCCGAGCGCCGCCGATGTCGATGATGAACCCGGCCGGCGGAAAGCCGGACGCCGTCGAGTGCACGGCCGGCACCAGTTCGAACTTCGTTTCTTTGTAGGCGGCGGTTCCGCCCATATTGATGCCGGCGCCGCCGTTGAGCACGACTTGCGTACTGTCGACTCCGGCAGCCTTGAACTTCGGTACCAAACCGACGCGCATGAGGTCGCTCTGTCCCACCGTCTTCACCTCAACGCCGGCGGCGAGAAGTGCGGGCAGCAGTTCGAAGTAGTCGCCCATATGGTCGCCGTGATCGTGCGTCAACGCCACGACCATCGCTTCGGGCCGGCGTCCCTTGATGTGCGCGACATATGCGGCCGGACTCGAGAGCTCGGCTGGCTTCTCGATGCCGAACGCTTTGAAGCCCGTGTTGTTCCAGATCCAGGCGTCAACGAGCACGATGGTTTTGTCGTCCGGCGTCGCCAGTTCATAGACCCCGCCGCCGTACCAGCGTATCCTCAGCGTCGCCGGCGGACCCGATGCCGCGGCGAACTCGTGGCCTGAAACGCTCGCGCCTGCGGCGCCGGCGACTGCGGTTACCCCGAAAAATTCACCACGCGAAAGCGGATCGCTCATCTTCACTCCTGGGCGGCAACGACGATGTACTCGGCATCTTACGCTCGGCGGCCGCACGACCCTGGGGCGCTCCCCTTCTTGACCCGCCGCAACCGGTCTGCTACAGAAGGATGCAATGGCCGGCGAGTTCCGGCGGGGGGCAAGATGACTCTATCTCGTAAGCGATTGCTCGCACTCGGTGCCGGCGCCGGAGCGTTCGCATCGATCGGTGTGCTCCGCTGGCCCGGCGAGGCGGCGCAGTTTACCTTGAAGCTGGCAAACGATCAGACGCCGACGCATCCGATGAACGTCGCGACGGCCGACGCGATCAAACGCATCGGGGATGTCACCGGCGGTCAGGTCGAGGTCAAACTCTTCCCCAGCAGCCTGCTTGGGGGCGACCCGCAGATGCTGGCTCAGGTGCGGACGGGTGCGATCGAGCTGGTGCAGATGGGCAACAACATCGTGGGCTCGGTGATCCCGTCGGCGGCGCTGCTGAGTATGCCGTTCGCATTCACCAGCCCGCAGCAGTACCAAGCCGCCGCAAACGGTCCGCTCGGCGCCTATATCGGGACCGCCGCCGCAAAGATCGGCCTGCGAAAATTCGACACCTCGTTCTACGGCGGGTTCTTCGAAGTCCAGAACCGTGTCCGTCCGATCAACGCGCCGGGCGATCTGAAAGGCCTGAAGATCCGCGTACCGCCCGGCCCGATCGACGTCGGCACCTTCAAGGCGTTCGACGCGGCGCCGACCGTCATCACGCTCGGGGAAGTATACACGTCGCTGCAGACGCACCTGATCGACGGCATCGAGGTGCCGCTGCCGACCGTTCGCAATTTCAAGTTCTACGAACAGTTGAAGTACTGTTCGCTCACGCACCACAGCGGGCTCTCGTACCTGCTCTTCGCGAACGCCGACGTCTGGGGGCGCTTGCCCAAGAACCTCCAAGATGTCCTCGACCGCGAGTTCAATGCGGCCGCGGCAACGGCCACCAAGTCGATGGCCGGTCAGGAAGTCAGCGTCGAAGCGGAACTCACGGCCGATGGCATGGTGTTCAACCGGCCCGCGCTCGAGCCGTTCAGCCAAGTGATTCGCGGCTCGGGCCTGTATCGTCAGTGGCGCGACCAGTACGACCCCAAGGGCTGGGAGATGCTCGAAAGGACGACCGGGAAGCTCGTCTAGCGCAGCGTCACTGCGTTTGGACCGTCACGCTGGTCGAGCCAAGCGGCACGCCGTTCATGTCCTGGAAAGTCACGGTCACGGTGCCGCCGTTGATCGGCGTGCCCTGTGAGGTTAAGAACACCGAGAACGTCTCCGACTGTCCGGGCGTGAACGAGTCGGGAATCGGGTTTGCGGGCGCCGCCAGGCATTGACCGGACATCGCGGTTTGGCAGATCGTCCCGGTCAGCGGCAGCGACCCCACGTTCACGACGACTTGCCCGTTGGCATACGTATTCAGCGTGTTGTTCGCGGCCAAGACGGCGAACGCGCCCGTTCCCCCGGCCGCCACCGGCAAGTTGACCACGCCGTTCCCGCTGGCGGTCGCGTTCTGCACCACGAACCCGGCCGACGGACTCGGCGACGGCGAGGGAGTTGCGGTCGGGCTCGCAGTCGGGCTTGGTGACGCGGTTGGGCTCGGCGTCGGGCTCGGTGTCGGCGTCGCGCTCGCCGACGGACTCGGTGTCGGCGTTGGCGTGGCGCTCGGCGATGCGGTCGGACTCGATGAGGGGCTCGCGGTCGGACTTGACGATGCCGTTGGGCTCGGTGTCGGAGTCGGCGCCGGCGTCGGCGTGGAAAGCGTCGAGGTCGTGCTGAACAGCACCAGTTCGTACGACGTCCCCGCGACGAGCGTCAGCGGCGCACTCAGCTCCGGCCAGTCGAAGAATATGTCGCCCGCGGTGTCGGTGGCCTGCACGGCCGGCCCCAACAGCACCCTCCAGCCGGCGGTGGGATCGTTCGGGTTGGCGGGGTTGTTCGGATCGTAGATCGCGACGTACGAGTGAGTCGGATCGGGCAACGTCACGTTTTGCGGGAATTTCCACACGATGACGAACGAGTCGGGGAGTGTGACGCTAGTATCCGGTGTGAAGGTGACGTAGCCGAACGGGTTGATGTTCGCCGCACCGATGTTCTTCGGCGCACGGCGCACGTTCTGCACGGTCGGGGTCCCGGCCGGCTGCGTGACCGACATCGTCGTCAGTAAATGCGAGACGGCGCTCGCGGCCGGAACGGTGAGCGTCCCCGTATATCCGCCGTCGAACGGCCCGAGCGTAAGTGACGAAGACGCCGTCGTGCTAGTGGTCAGCGTCCCGGTCGAGCTCGGCGCGTTCGTCGGCGCCGCAAGGACCGGCGGGTTCATATTCGCCCGGCTCGAGCACGATGAAAGCGCAAATCCAAGACCACCGACGATCAAAAGCATCGACGGCAGAAGGGATCGCATTATGGACGTGCGGGTCAGCATAACCGGGATTTCGATGAGTACACTCCCTCAGCCGAGCTAACCTTTCGCAGAGCGATGTTACCGTGCACCCATCGGCCCGTACCGGAACGGGCACGCTTGCTTGGTCCCGGGAAGCGCTCACGCGGGCGCGGAAGATCGCGGCGAGTGAAGGGTTTGTAGTGCCGGCGGCACCCGCAATGAACTTGTTCTTGGACACCGTGCGCGGGTCCGCAGGCCGGCAAACGCCGATTTGGATCATGCGCCAAGCCGGACGCTATCTGCCGGAGTACCGGAAGATCAAAGAACGCGCGACCTTCCTCGAGATGACGCACGATCCGGCGCTGGCAGCCGAAATCACCCTGCAGCCCTTGCGACGATTTCCGCTCGACGCCGCGATCATCTTCAGCGACATCATGACGCCGCTCGAAGCGTTGGGAATTCCGGTCGACTTCACGCCCGGCCCGGTGATCCGCGAGCCCTTGCGGTCGCGCGCGGCGATCGAAGCACTGGCGCTGCGGGACGAGGTCGCGCCGTTCGTGGGCGAGGCACTGCGCATCGTGCGGGCCGCGCTGACCGGCGAGGTCGCCCTGATCGGCTTTGCCGGCGCCCCGCTCACGCTAGCGGCATACCTGGTCGAGGGCGGCGGCAGCAAGGAATACGAGCACTTCCGCCGGTTCCTGCGCAGCGAGCCGGCGGCGATGCACCTGCTGCTCGAGAAACTGACCGACCTGACGATTCGTTATCTGCAAATGCAGATCGCGTCGGGCGCGCAGGCCGTCCAGTTGTTCGACAGCTGGGCCGGGCTGCACGACCTGCGCACCTACCGCGAGTACGGTCTCCCGTACAACGCCAGGATCCTCGCGGCGCTGGCGGACGCCGGTGCGGCGCGCATCTACTTCGCGCTCGGCGCAGCACATTTGCTCGAGGCCGTCGCAGAACTTCCGGCCGATGCGGTCGGAATCGATTGGCGGACCGACCTTGCGGCGGCGCGCGCTGCGCTGCCGGGCAAAGCGCTGCAAGGGAATCTGGATCCGGCGTTGCTGTTCGCCGACCACAGCGCGATCGCGGCCGAAGCGCGGCGCATCTTGGATCAGGGGAACGGCGGAGCCCACGTCTTCAATCTCGGCCACGGTATTTGGCCCGCCACGCCGATCGACGCCGTCGCGCACCTGGTCGAGACGGTGCACGCGTACCGGCGTCCATGAATTTCGCCGCCTCCGCGACGCGGCAGCGTGCTGCCGGCCTGGTCGCCGAACTCCAGGAACGCATCTGCAGCCGCATCCTCGATCTCGAACGCGCGACTGCGGCGGCGGCGGAGCGCGCTGCGTCCGCGTTCACCGTCGATGACTGGGAAAGTCCCCCCTCGGAGCGCGGCATCGCGGGCTACGGCTCGACGCGCGTCATCGCCGGCGGTGCGCCGCTCGAGAAAGCCGGCGTCAACACCTCGGTCGTGACCGGCGCTCAGCTGCCGCCCAGCGTCGTGGCGCAGCGGCCGGAACTCGAGGGTCACGGCTTCTTCGCGGCCGGCGTGAGCGTCGTGTGCCATCCCTGCAACCCCCACGCGCCGGCGGCACACTGCAACTATCGCTATTTCGAAGCGCAAGCGCCCGACGGGTCGCGCAGCGCCTGGTGGTTCGGGGGCGGTGCCGACCTGACGCCGTACTATCCGGTACTCGACGACGTGCGCGCGTTTCACCGCAGCTTGCGCGCTGCATGCGACCGCCACGATCCGCGCTTCTACCCGGCGTTCAAAGCCTGGTGCGACCGCTATTTCTACCTCAAGCACCGCGACGAGACGCGTGGGGTCGGCGGCATCTTCTACGATTACCTCGACGCCGGCGGCTTCGGCGAATCGCAGAACCGCACGCCCATCACGCCGCCGCGCTCGCTCGAGCAGACCTTCGCCTTCATGCACGATGCCGGGCTCGCGTTCATCGACGCGTACTTTCCGATCCTGGAGGCGCGCGCGAACGAACCGTTCGGCGCGCGCGAGCGCGCGTTTCAGCTGCTGCGGCGCGGCCGCTACGTCGAGTTCAACTTGATCTACGACCGCGGCACGCATTTCGGCCTGCAGAGCGGCGGCCGGACCGAGTCGATCCTGATGTCGCTGCCGCCGCTGGTCCGCTGGTCGTACGACGAACAGCCGGAGCCGGGCAGTGCGGAGTCGGCGCTGGCGGCGTACCTGCAGCCGCACGAGTGGCTGCGCGACGATCCCTTCGCGCCATGAGACGTCCCGTGTCAACCTTCATCCGGATTGACGAGGCGAAGCCGAGGTGGATTCAGCCTCCGAAGGAGGGTGAATCCTCATGAGTACGCGCGCCGTTCTGCTGGTCAATCTCGGGTCGCCCGCATCGACGGCCGTCGCGGACGTCCGGCGGTACCTCGACGAGTTCCTGATGGATCCGTACGTGCTCGACCTCCCGACGCCGCTGCAAGCGCTGATCGTCAAGGGCCTGATCCTGCCCACGCGGCCGCCGAAGTCGGCCGCGGCGTACGCGCAGATCTGGACCGGCGAGGGTTCACCGCTGATCGCGATCTCGAAGCGCATGCGCGCGGCTCTCGAAAGCGCGATGGGCCTGCCGGTCGGCCTCGCGATGCGCTACGGCGAGCCGTCGCTCGAGCACGGCCTCGACGAACTCCTGGGACGCGCCGGCGCGGTCGACGAGCTGGTCGTGGTGCCGCTGTATCCGCAGTACGCGATGGCCTCGACCGGGACGGTCGTCGTCGTGCTCGAGGAGCTGCTGCGGGCGCGCAACCTGCGCGCGCGTTTCGTGCCGCCGTTCTACGACGATCCGGGCTATCTCGACGCGGTCGCCGCGCGGCTGCGCGCGTCCTATCCGGAGGACGCGCAGTATCTGCTGTTCAGCTATCACGGCCTGCCCAAGCGCCATCTCCGCAAGACCGACCCGACGCACGTCCATTGCCTGCGCTCGGAGGACTGCTGCTCGACGCCGTCCGTTGCCCACGCGACCTGCTACCGGCATCAGGTGATCGCGACAACCGAAGCGCTGGCGAAGCGGCTGGACCTCTCGCCCGAAAGCTACGGGCTTGCGTTTCAGTCGCGGCTGGGCAGCGGCTGGCTCCAGCCGTTCACCGACGTCGAACTCGCAGAGCTGCCAAAGCGCGGCGTGACGCGCTTGGCCGTCGCTTGTCCGTCGTTCGTCGCCGACTGTCTCGAAACGCTCGAAGAGATCGCGCTCCGCGGGCGCAAGACGTTTCTGGACGCCGGGGGCGAGTCGTTCACGTACCTGCCGTGCCCGAACGACGACGAACTGTGGATTCGTGCGCTCGCGCGGCTGTGCGGTGAGCCGGCGCCCGTCCCGACGTGAGCCGCATCGTCATCGTCGGCGCGGGCATCGCCGGACTGGCGCTCGCGGTTCGTTTGAGCGCGACACACGAGGTCACGATCTTCGAACGCGCGCCGTATCCCGGCGGGAAGATGCACTCGGAAACGATCGACGGCTTTCTCTTCGAGTGGGGACCGAACGGCTTTCTCTCGAGCACCACGGAGCTGCGCGAACTGGTGGACGAGGCCGGGCTCGATGACGCGCTGACCGAGGCCGATCCGGCGGCCGCCAAGCGGTACATCTATTGGCGCGGCGCGCTGCACGAGCTGCCGTCGAAGCCGCCGCGCCTCTTGGGCATGTCGCTGCTGTCGCCGGGCGGAAAGCTGCGCGCGCTCGGCGAGCTCTTCGTGCGGAGCACGTCAGCCCCGGAGGAAAGCGTGTTCGGGTTCGCCGCGCGCCGGTTCGGGCACGAGGTCGCCGAACGCATCGTCGCGCCGGCGCTGCTCGGGGTCAGCGGCGGTGACGCCGCCGCCACCAGCGTCGCCGCGACGTTTCCGCGGCTGGTCGAACTCGAACGCGAACACGGTTCCGTGCTGCGCGGGATGATCCGCAGCCGTAGCAGGCCGGGGCGGCTCACCGGTTTTGGAGCCGGGGGCATGCAGCGCTTCGCCGACGGGCTCGCAGCCCGATTGAACGGCCGCCTTCGTCTCTCGGAACCGGTCGAACGGCTGGGACCGTCGGCGTCCGGCTGGCGTGTCGAGACGGCGAGCGGGGTGGTCGACGCCGATCACGTTGTCGTGACCGCGCCGGCCGACGTCGCCGCGTCGCTCGCCGCGGAGTGGGATCCCGAGTTGGCGACGCTGTTGCGTCACATCCCGTACGCGCCGATGCGCGTCGTCGGGGTGGGGTTTCGCTCCGCCGACGTTCTGGTTCCGCTCGACGGCTTCGGTTTTCTCGCCGCCCGCGGGCAAGGCGTGCGGATCCTCGGCGCGCTCTACACCTCGACGCTCTTTCCCGGGCAGTCCCCACCCGGGACAGCGTACCTGCGCGTGTTTCTGGGCGGCGCGACCGACCCCGGCGCGACCGCGCTCGACGCCGACGCGGCTCGCGCGACCGTGCGCGACGATCTCGCGACCACGCTCGGCATCGCCGCTGCGCCGCTTTTCTATCACGAACTGATTTTGGAGCGCGCGATCCCGCAGTACGGTCCCGGACACCGGGCGCTGCTCGGCGAGATCGACGCGCGCGTCGCGCAGCACCCCGGTTTCGCGCTGGCGGGAAACGCCTATCGCGGACTGGGCGTCGGCGATACCGTGCGCGACGCGCTGGCCATCGCGCGGTCGCTGCGCTGACCGCGCAGCGCAAACACGGCGGGAACCAGGCAGACGACGATCGGCGCGAGCGCCGCCGCCCACAGTCCGGCCGATGCCGCCAGGATCATCGACCAGACGATGTTGATGACGTACACCGCGAACGGCACTCCGAGCCGCAGGTCGCGCGCCTCTATATCACTACGCCAAGCTGCGCGCGCGAGGGCGATGAACGCGAACCCGGTCGCGAACCAGCCGAACATGTTGCGCAGCGGCATGCCGAAGTACGGTCCGTGCTCGTGCCACTCCCAGAAGCGGATCTGCGGCAGCGCGGCCATCGACGGATCGAGCACCAGGTCCCAGCCGGTCAGCAGCCACGCGCCGAGCAGAATCGTTTGCCAGCTGCGGCCGGCCGCGCGCGGCGGGATGAGCGCGGCGGCGAGCACGTACGCCGCAAAGCCCATATAGAACCATGACAGCGGGATCGTGTACGGGACGCGGCCGGCGATCTTCGCGCCCAAGAACGTCAGGTACTCATAGCCGCCGAACGGCCAGCCCGTCTTCGTTCCGGTCAGCTCCGCTGCCGCCGAAACGACGCACGCAATGACGGCGAAGATCAGCGTGCGGCGCCAGCCGATCGCCCACACGCCCCAGGCGAACATCGCGAGCGCCCCCGTGACCATGCCGAACGATCCGCCGCGCGCGAGCGCCCAGGCGAAGAACGCCGCCGCGTGCGGGTCGCCCGTCCAGAGTTCCGGATACGGGATCGCGATCAGGATTCCGAACAATCCCAGCCCGAGCGCGAGCGCATGCAACGCGAGGAAGCCATAGGCAGCCGCCTTCATCGCGCGCTGCCGGAAACGTCGGCATGCATCGGTACCTGCCTTGTTTCGCGGGCGCGACGGATGCCTTTCGGAAGTTGCGCGGAAAGTGCGGCCGATGCTCGAACGACGGTACCGTCGCTGACATGCCGGCCGAAACCCTGATCGTCGGCGGCGGGCCGGCGGGGCTCGCGGCCGCCAAGTTCCTGGCCGATGCCGGCCGTCCGTCGCGCATCATCGAGAAGCGCGCGATTCTCGGCGGCAAGCTTTCGTCGTGGCGCGACCGCGACGGCGACTGGCTGGAGACCGGCCTGCACGCGTTCTTCGGCGGCTACACCAGCGTC
>Ga0182024_10002927_pt1 | contig 41591 bp, 36 predicted proteins | sample P32metaG_FD_120480 | JGI IMG/M metagenome (GOLD analysis project Ga0182024, IMG submission 120480) | Permafrost microbial communities from Stordalen Mire, Sweden - P3-2 metaG (Illumina Assembly) | ecosystem: Environmental > Terrestrial > Soil > Wetlands > Permafrost | place: Sweden: Stordalen... | reverse complement strand
CTTACACGTATCCGCATCCGCTTACAGGCGGAGCCTCAGCCCCGGCTGCTCCTGCTGCTCCCGTATCTTTAACGGTAGTCCCTCACTGACCTACCCTGGGAGCAGCACGGTTTAGCGTGCCGGCTCCGGTCGGCCTACTAACGACGCACCACAATGGCTCCGATAGCAGTGGCTCGCTGTTGAAGCCTCGGTCTACAATCCTCGTGGACGATGGTTTCTGTGCCGTCCTCAGATACCAGCTGTCTGATCGCGATATGCTCTATAAGAGCATGCCAAGAATAGTTGTGCGTGGAATGTAGTAGGCGGGACAACCCGAAGGCTATATCTAAAAGCTTAGGAAGGCAACCAATTGAAACCTCTAGTATCAATTCTCATTTCCGCCTATAACGCGGAGGAGTGGATCGGGGATTCGCTCCAATCTGCCATTGCCCAAACTTGGCCACGCAAGGAGATCATCGTAGTCGACGATGGGTCCACAGACCGGACAGCAGAAGTGGCGCGACGATTTGCCTCGAAAGGAGTCACTATAGTTTCCACGGAGAACCGTGGCCTTTCGGCGGGCCTAAATCGTGCTTACGAGCATAGCCACGGCGACTACATCCAATATCTGGACGCGGATGATCTTCTGGCGCCGGATAAGATCGAGCGGCAGCTTGCGGAGCTGCGAGTAGGCGACAGCAGGCGAGTACTGCTTTCTTCGCCGTGGGCTCCGTTCTACTATCGGACCCGCCACGCCCGCTTTGTTCGCAACTCTCTGTGTCAAGATCTCTCTCCCGTCGAGTGGCTTCTTAGAAAGATGGGCGAAGGCATCCACATGCAAAACGCAACCTGGCTGGTGAGCCGGGAGTTGGTCGAGGCAGCAGGTCCCTGGAACACAGGTCTTCATTATGACCAGGACGGCGAATATTTCTCCCGTGTCCTCTTGACCTCCGAAGGCACCCGTTTCGTACCCGGAACCGGGATTTTCTATAGAGCTACTGGCCCGGGCAGCATTAGCTATATTGGCAGGTCAGATAAGAAGAGGGACTCGCTGTTCCTCTCGATGAGATTGCACATTGAGTATCTGCGATCGCTCGAGGAGAGCGATCGCGTCCGAAAGGCCTGCCTGAGCTATTTGCAGATATGGTACCCATTTTTCTGTCCTGCGCGACCGGATATCGTCGCGGAGTTGCAAAACCTGGCCACGCAGCTTCATGGACACCTGGAGAAGCCCCACCTCCGGTGGAAGTATGCCTGGATGAAGCCGGTGTTTGGACGGAAAGCCGCAACATGGGCTCAGATCACGCTTCCGCACCTTAAGTGTTCATGGGTCAGGCATTGCGACAAGGCGATGTATTGGCTAGAGGCCCGTAGAGCGTTGTTGGCCACGCCACCAGTTATGAATGCAACTCAAGGAGAGTAGCTCCGCGTCTCCCGCATGAACTCTTCGGGCCAAGCTTCAGCAGAGGGTGAACTGCAAACCCAGAATGCGAAAGTAAGAGAGTTTATCTGAAATAAATAATCGACTGTAAAGATCTTTTGGCAGCGAAATGACTCACGAGCCGTATACGCGCGAGTGTTTTGAAGCGATTAGGACGAGGAGTAAGGCTTGGGGAGTCAAACCCAAGATGCAGATAAGATTATGGCTGGCGGAAGCATCAAACAGAATTTCCAAATCCGTGAGGGGGCTGCGGACCTGCACAACCCGGGAGGGTTGCCCACTCCGACGGTATCCGACACCGCCCCTGAGCTCGCGGTGTCGCTGCTTACTGGCGGTAGTGACAGACCCTACGTATTCGGCCTGACAACGTCGCTTATGTCCAAGGGGGCGGCCCTGGATTTGATCGGTAGTGACGAACTCGATTTCCCGGAATTCCGCTGCAAACCCGGAATAAACTTTCTTAACCTGCGGGGCAGTAACGACCCGAACGTCAGCTTCTTGAGAAAGATCTTCAGGGTGTCGATATACTATGCCAGACTGATTCGCTACGCCGCGACAGCCAAGCCGAAAATTTTTCATATCCTGTGGAATAACAAATTCGAGGTCTTTGATCGCACGCTGCTGATGCTTTACTACAGGTTCCTGGGGAAAAAGATTGTCTTTACAGTGCACAATGTGAATGCCGACAAGAGGGATTCCACGGACACGCGCATCAATCGCCTTACATTGCGAATCCAATATCGGCTAGCGCACCACATCTTCATCCACACGGAGAAGATGAAGCTTGAGCTAATCGAGGAGTTCGGCGTGCTAGGCGGACGGGTCACAGTCATCCCGTTCGGGATCAACAATGCCGTTCCGAATACGAGTCTCACGCCGGATGACGCGAAGCAGCGGCTGGGACTCCGTGAAGATGAAAGGGCGATCCTTTTCTTTGGGAGAATCACTCCTTACAAGGGCCTCGAGTACTTGATCGCCGCGTTTCGCCAGGTTCTGGCCACGGGCGGCAATTATCGCTTGATTATTGCCGGCAGGCCGGATAGGTGCGAGGAGTACTGGACGGCAATCCGGGAAGGAATTCGTGAGGATGTGCAGAGGGGGAAAGTACTACTCAAGGCCGACTTTATTCCAGACGACGAGACCGAGGTTTATTTCAAGGCGGCGGACGCTGTTATCCTGCCTTACCGGAATATCTACCAGAGTGGCGTCTTATTCCTCGGACACAGTTTCGGCCTACCGGTTCTTGCAGCCGACGTGGGCTCGCTCAAGGACGACATTGTAGAGGGAAAGACGGGATTCGTATTCAGACCTGAAGATCCAGTGGACCTGGCGAGGGCCATCGAACAGTACTTTGCGAGCGACCTATACACAAACTTGAATGGCCGGCGGCAAGAGATACGCGATTACGCGACGCAGCGGCATTCCTGGGATGTTGTCGGTCAGATGACCATGAGCGTTTATGCCAGCTCGCTTCGAACACCGTATGCGTTAAACCGTGATGTATCTGGCGCTTCACTCGATGTGAAGGCGCCTTCATAAAAAGCCTAGTTCCAGCCCCCGCCGAGGACTCTAATCTATTATCCATCTTCGTCCCATTGATCCGAGTCACAAAGATCTAGCATGGCTGCCCAACAACAAACATTAGACGCGTTTAGCACCGACCATCTGCACGCAGACCTGAAAGGCCGGTCTGTGCGTGGAGGAGTGCTGACGCTCACCTCGCAGGGCGCTCAGTTCGTTATGCAGTCCATCGCGACGGTGGTGATGGCCCGACTGCTGACCCCTGCAGACTTTGGATTGGTGGCGATGGTTACGGCAATTACGGGCCTGGGGCAAGCGTTTGCCGATCTGGGGCTCTCTGAGGCGACCATCCAGCACCCGGAGATCAACCATAATCAAGTCAGCACCTTGTTTTGGATCAATGTAGCTATCGGGCTGACACTCACGTCGCTTACGGCAGCTCTGGCTCCTGTGTTGGCGTGGTTCTATCATGAGCCGCGGCTCAAAGACATCACCTTCCTCGTCTCTTTGACGTTTCTCTTCGGCGGTTTGAGGGTACAGCACGACGCGCTCCTCAGGCGCCAGATGCGATTTAAGTCCCTGGCTATTCGCGATGTGGCCTCTTATGTTCTAGCCGTTCCTGTTGCCATCACGATGGCTTGGCGAGGCGCAGGCTACTGGGCGATCGTAGCTCTGCCCCTGATATTGAATTTGATGCAAATGTCGCTTTCCTGGCTGATGGTCCGCTGGATACCGGGCCTACCCCGCCGCGATGCCAAGGTTCGTTCCCTGATCGCCTTTGGCGGCAATGTTGCCGCCTCCTATCTCGTATTTAACGTGAATCGCAGCGCCGACAGCATTCTGATCGGCTGGCATTGGGGAGCCGGTCCGCTCGGGTTGTACTCACGTGCCTACAATCTGCTGATGCTGCCCGTGCGCCAGCTGGGCGCCCCGGCCCGCAGCGTCGCTGTTCCAGCCTTCAGCAGAGTCCAGGGCGATCCGGAGCGCCTTGCACGCTACTATCTACGCACCGCAAACCTGATCATGTGGATCACCGCTCCGATATTCGGGTTTCTTTTTGTTGCTGCGGTTCCAGTCATTGTCCTGGCACTCGGAAAACGCTGGCTGGCGGCGGCGCCCGTTTTCCAGATCCTTGCCATCTTCGCGTTGGGGCAACTGCTGCTCGAGTCGACGCTCTGGTTGTTGGTGAGTCAAGGGCAATCGAAGCGTCTTCTGAAACTTTTGCTTATCATTTCGCCCATCGTAGTCGGCAGCTACGCGGTTGGTCTGCCTTTCGGCATCAAGGGCGTAGCCCTGTCCGGCTCTCTTGTTTTGCTTGTCATTTTCCCTTGGATACTGAAGTTCAGTTTTCGCGGCACCAATCTGACGTTGCAGCGTTTTGGGCAGGCCATCCTATACCCGATTTTAGTGTGCGTCGCTGGTGTTTGTTTGGCGGAGCTTACGCTCCACCTGGTTGCTCCCCAGCGTACCGTTTCCCAGCTCCTGGTTGCGGCTTTGGGTTTTGTGGTGGGCTCTTCGCTCTCGTTCCTTATACCGCCGCTACGAGCGGAAGCCTGGTCTCTTAAAGCGATGTTCAGCAAGTCGCACTCTGCCGCATCGCCAGACCTAGCTACGAGTTCGAGCTAAACTACCTTATGCCAACAAATAGAACCGCGTTTGTCACAGGGGCGGAGGGTTTTATCGGCTCTCACCTGGTGACATTTCTTCAGGCGAAAGGGTGGGACGTAATCGGCAGCTATCAGCTCCACGGCCGTGACTCCTTCCCGAAAGCCGCGAACCTGCGCTTTGTGCAATGTGATCTGCGAAATGGGCAGTCTGTGACGCGGCTTCTCGCTGAGTATCAGCCGTCCCATATATTTCACCTCGGAGCCCAGAGCCTGCCGACCATCTCCTGGGCGGACCCGGTCGGAACCTTCGAGTCTAATGTCATGGGCTCGCTTTACTTGTTCGAAGCGGTACGCCACATGAAGCGTCCGCCGATCGTTGTCTCAGCTTGTTCAAGTGCTGAATACGGGCATGTTCCAGCATCTGCCATACCGGTCAAGGAGGAGCAGGCGCTTCGCCCCCTTCATCCCTATGGCATCAGCAAAGTGTGCCTGGATCTCCTGGCCCGTGAATATTTTCTCGACTATAAGATTCCGGCGGTCAATTTGCGACTGTTCAACACCACTGGCCCGGGAAAGACCGATGATGCACCTTCAGATTTTGTGCGGCAGATAATCCGAATCAAGAAGGGATTGCAACCACCTGTCATTGAAGTGGGTAATCTGAAGCCACGCCGCGCATTCTTAGACGTCCGAGATACAGTACGAGGCTTCTATCTTGCGGCACTCAAAGGCAAACGAGGTGAGGCTTACAACCTGTGTGCAACCTCCACGCACGTAATTGGCGACCTGTTGCGCACCGCGATCCGACTATCCGGAATAAAAGCAGAAATTCGACCCTCGGCTCACTTGATGCGACCGTCCGACGAGAAGATCATCTTCGGCAGCACCGACAAATTTCGCAAGGACACGGGTTGGAAGCCGACGCTATCGATTGAGCAGACGCTATCGTCCATGTTGGAGTACTGGAACCGCACGGTCTGATTCGATAGAACCCCGGGGTGGCCGCGAGAAAGGCGCAGTCCTCTTTGGGGGTTACCAAAGTGCCAAGCGGGTCCTTTCGAGAACGAGTTAACGCGATTGAAAACAGCCACCGACCAGCACGGGGAAAATGTCAAGGCCGTTTTGCTCGTCGGCGGCCTTGGCACGCGCTTGCGGACTATAGTTCCATCCATGCCCAAGCCACTGGCTGCAGTAGGAGATAGGTCATTCCTCGAACTGCTGGTCCGGCAACTCCGATACCAGGGAATTCGCAGTCTGGTGATGTGCACGGGGTATCTCGGCGACAAGATTGAGAACGAGTTCGGTGATGGCAAATCCTGGGGCGTTACGATCGAGTATTCAAAGGAGTTGAGTCCTCTAGGCACCGCCGGCGCCGTCAAACTCGCACGATCCTATCTCGAGGAAGCCCCAGAGTTCCTGGTAATGAACGGCGACTCGTTCCTCGAAGCCGATTTTAGCGAGCTAATTCGTTTCCATCGCCAACACGGTGGATTGATTAGTATGGCTGTTCTACGAGTGGGGAACGCGGCCCGGTATGGAACCGTGCAGATCGGCGCCGAAGGCCGAGTAACCGGTTTTTCCGAGAAAACGGGCGACGAAGCCCCTGGAATTGTGAACGCGGGTGTCTACGTCTTCGACCGCAGCGTGCTTGAGCACATCCCGGAAGGCCCAACAAGCCTGGAGAGGGATGTCTTTCCCAGGGTGCTCGATCGCGGAGTCTACGCTATGGAGCAGCGCGGGATGTTCATCGATATAGGCACTCCAGAAGACTATGCGCGTGCACAACAGCTTCGGGACAGGCTCTATGAGACAGCCTTGCGACAACAGGAGTGCTTAGGTGCGGAGGGCGGATGAGGAAGACAGACGATTTTGAGCGTCGCGTGAACAGTTCGATCCAGGCATCGATTGCAGTAAAACAGCGCCTCCTCGACAGCATCGAAGTTGTTTCAACCATCGCCAAGGTTAGCGAAATCATCGTTGGCGCGCTCGACCAAGGACACAAGCTGTTGCTAATAGGCAACGGCGGTAGCGCGGCGGATGCTCAGCATATCGCCGCGGAGTTTGTGGGACGCTTCGCGTTTGATCGGCCGGCATTGCCGGCATTGGCATTGTCTGTAAACACTTCCTGTGTCACCGCGATCGGAAACGACTACGGATTCGATCGGGTCTTTTCGCGTCAGATTGAAGCTTTTGGCCGTCCAGGGGATGTCGTGATCGGCATCTCGACCAGCGGAAACTCGCAGAACGTGCTTTGCGGTGTATCGTCTGCACAGAAAATGGGGCTGCACACGATCGGTTTAACGAGTCAGACCGGCGGGAAGCTGAAGAACGCAGTGGATCATTGCATCTGTGTGCCGTCGGAGGAGACCCCCCGCATTCAGGAGTGCCACATCCTGATCGGCCATATCATCGCGGAGCTGGTGGAACAGGCGATATTTCAACAACAACATTCTCTGATCGCGACTGAATTATTTACCTGAAGGTCCCCTCGTTCCGGTTGGTCGTAATATACTTCAAACACCCCCCCAATGTGAACCAAGTGCGTCGCTGACGCGTCGCCGTCGTTCGACCCCGGTTTTTAAAAGGCCAAACACATGATCATCACAAGCACACCCCTTCGCATCTCGTTCTTCGGTGGTGGTACCGACTATCCTATCTGGTACCGTGAGCACGGGGGTTCTGTACTAGCGACCACGATCGACAAGCGTTGCTACATCACTTGCCGGCGATTGCCGCCTTTTTTCGAATACCACAGCCGTGTCTCCTACTCAAAAGTTGAGAATGTTAGAAGGAACGATGCGATCGAGCATCCATCGGTCCGCGGTTGCCTGCAATTCCTGGGTATCGAGGAGGGGGTCGAGATCCATCACGTGGCTGACTTGCCCGCTAGGACTGGCTTGGGCACGAGTTCGGCTTTCACGGTGGGATTGCTCCTCGCGCTCTATGCGCTCAAGGAACAGATGCGCGATAAGCAGACGCTTGCCGCGGAAGCAATCCACATAGAGCAGGAGTTGCTTCAAGAGGCGGTTGGTGCGCAGGATCAAGTGAGTGCCGCGTATGGTGGCTTTAATCGCATCAACTTCCTCACCGACGGCTCAATCGAAGTGAATCGGGTGCTGACTGCGCAAAGCAGACTCGTGGAACTGGAACAGCACTTGGCGCTCTACTTTACGGGGTTTGCAAGAACTGCTTCAGAAATCGCCCAGGAACAGCTAAAGGTGACCCCTCAACGGACGAAAGAATTGGACACGATGCTTCAATTCGTTGATGAGGCGGAGGCCATCGTTAGGAGTACCAACCGCTCACTCGATGAGTTCGGTCGACTACTGCACGAGAGCTGGCAAGTAAAGCGAACGCTGACCAGCAAGATAACGAACGCCAGCATCGATGAGATCTACGAGGCCGGGCTCAGCGCCGGCGCTCTCGGCGGCAAGCTCCTGGGCGCAGGCGGTGGCGGTTTTATGCTGTTCTACGTGCCGCCCGAGCGTAGAGAGGCTTTGAGGACACGCCTGAAGAAGCTATTGTGTGTTCCGCTCTCCTTTTCAAATAAAGGTAGTCACGTTGTCGTGTATGAGCCTGAAGCAGCATACGACAAGTCACTCGCAAGTGAGCGAGGCGCAATATATGGCTCGGAGGACTCCGTGTCTCAGGCGCAGCAACCCATCAACCTTGAGCAAGTCCGCAACGGACTCTTCGTAAAGCATTCCTGAGGTGAATTGATGAGCAGTCATCCCATACCTTACGTTCTCATTACTCCTGCTCGAAACGAGGAGACTTTTATTGAGAAAACAATTCAATCGATGATTAAACAGACGGTCTTGCCGGTCAAATGGGTCATCGTGAATGATGGATCGACCGACGCCACGTCGAGCATTGTGCGGCCCTACCTCGCGGATCATCAATGGATAGAACTGGTCGATCTCCCGGTGCGCAAGGAGCGAAACTTCGCTGCAAAGGTGTATGCATTCAACGCTGGCCAAGAGAGAGTCAAAGACCTCGAGTATAAAATCATAGGCAATCTGGATGCCGATGTTTCGCTGGATGACGACCATTTTGCGTTTCTCCTTAATGAGTTCAGCAAAGCCACCCATCTTGGGGTCGCAGGGACTATTTTCAAGGAGCATGGCTACAGTTCTGAAACTGACAGCTTCGAAGGACACAACCACGTTTCCGGCCAGTGTCAACTGTTCCGACGCGAATGTTTCGAGGAAATTGGAGGATATCGTCCGAACAGAGCTGGAGGTATCGATTGGATGGCGGTCACCACTGCGCGCATGATGGGATGGAAGACTCAGTCATTTCGAGAGAAGTCGTTCTTCCATCACCGGACGCTGGGAACGGCCGAGCGCGGGCGTTTTGCGTCCAGCTTCTCTTACGGAGAGAAGGACTATTACCTTGGTGGGCACCCTGTCTGGGAACTTTTCCGCGTTGCCTATAGAATGACGAAGCGGCCCTATCTGCTGGACGGTCTTGCGCTGGGTTCAGGATATCTATGGGCTCTTCTGCGCCGGGTAAAACGCCCTGTCTCCGACGAGTTGATGCGGTTCCACCGCAAAGAGCAGATGCAGAAGTTGAGAGCCATCCTCAGATCCCTTGTCACGTTTAAACGCGTTGACAGTTTCGCGGTTAAGCCAACCTAGGACGGTCGACAGGCTGATGACAACCACAACGATGGTCGATAATCAAGAAGTGGAAGAGGTGCAGGCCGCAGTGCTCCGGTTTGTGGGGTGGCTGGACGGTTACGGGGAGACTTCGCACGATCATCAAAGCTTCTTCGCAAGTGATTTAGGGCGAGGTGCGAAGGCTCTCTACTATAAAAAGCCGTTGCTGGGTAAGCTCGCGGTAGCACCCATGATATTCTCCGAGGCTTTCGTACCCTCGGCGCGACAATTCTTTTGGAAACCGCAGCGATTTCCCATAGCGGACGCTCATTATGCTATGGGGTTTGCATTTCTCTCCCAGGTCCTCGGCGAGAGGCAGTACTATCGGCGTGCAGTTCATTTCCTTGAAGTGCTCAAGGAAACACGGAGTCCCGGTTACGACCACTACTGTTGGGGATATCCGTTCCATTGGGAAACCAGGGGTGGCACGATGCACGCGGGAACGCCGCTCATAACGACCGCACCCTATGTGTACGAAGCCTTCATGGAGGTCTACCGGATCGATAGGGACCGAAGGTGGTTGGACATAATGCGGTCGATCGCAGAGCATGCTTTCCATGATTATGTCGACGTTGCTACCTCAAAGGATGCTTCCAGCTGTTCGTATAAGCCTAAAGATATAAAGTCGTGTGGTGTGATCAACGCTAGCGCCTATCGGGCATTTCTTTTGACGAGGGCGGCGGCAGATTTCTCCCAAGAGGAATACCAAAAAGTCGCGAATAGAAATCTGGCCTTCGTTATCGAGTCTCAAAACGCCGACGGCTCCTGGTACTACTCGACGGATGGGGAAAGAGATTTTGTCGACCACTTCCATACCTGTTTTGTCCTTAAAGCCCTGGCGAAGATCGAGGCTCTCACCGGGAATCAAGACTGTACCAGGGCCATTGAGCGAGGTGTCGACTACTACGTTAGGAACCTGTTTGATAAAGAAGGTTTGCCCAAACCGTTTTCCCGCAGGCCTCGGCTTACGGTGTATCGACGCGAGCTCTATGACTATGCTGAGTGCATCAATGTGGCCGTCCTGTTAAAGGGCCGGTTTCCCGCATTAGACAAAATCCTGTCTCGCGTCATTGATCTGCGGGGCTGGCGGAAACCGGATGGGTCCTTTCGAAGCCGTCAACTTCTCCTCGGATGGGACAACACCCCAATGCATCGTTGGGCCCAATCGCAATTATTCAGAAGCCTCTGCTTCCTGCTTTATAGAAGCGCGGGCGCTCCTACTTCCTTCAATCAACAGAACTGAGCCGGTCAATCATTATGTGTGGAATCTGTGGACAATACAATTTTGGTGACCGAGCTCCGGTCTTCCGCCAGAGCATCGAGCGGATGGCCAACAGTATTTCTCACCGAGGTCCCGACGACGAAGGCTATTACATAGCTGGGCCAATCGGGCTCGGCTTTCGACGGCTCTCAATCATCGACCTTGCGGGCGGTCACCAGCCCATGTCCGACCAGGAGAAATCCATCTGGGTTATCTTCAACGGTGAAATCTATAATTTCCCCGAACTCAAGCGTGAGTTGGAAGGATTCGGTCACGTATTTCGTACAAGGTCTGATACTGAGGTCATTGTTCACGGCTACAAACAGTGGGGTGATGACGTACTTAATCACCTAAACGGAATGTTTGGCCTGGCAATTTGGGATGTGCGACAAGAGAGGCTGGTTCTCGCCCGGGATCCGTTCGGTATCAAGCTGCTGTACTACCGAATCGATAAGGAGCGCTTATATTTTGGTTCGGAGATTCGCGCTGTTGTGGCTGCGACCAATGAACGGGCTGAGGTGGATCCCAATTCCTTAAACCTGTTTCTCCGATATCGCTACACTCCTTCGCCCTACACCATGTTTATGGGCGTTCACAAGCTTGCCCCAGGCACGATGCTGGTGTGCGAAAAGGGCAGTTGTGGTTTGCGTCAGTGGTACAAGTATCAGCCGACGCCATTTTCACCGCAAAAGTCTATAGCGGAAGCGCAAGAAGAGCTGCTTCAACTGTATAAGCAGTCGATGAAGAGACATCTGCTCAGCGATGTGCCCGTGGGCCTGCTGTTGAGCGGCGGTGTCGACTCCGGGTTGTTGCTGGCTCTAATGAACCTGTATGGGGAGTCGTGGCAAACATACACGGTGGGCTATGGGTCGAGCTTCTCTGACGACGAGTTGACCGATGCGGGGGAAACCGCTGCCCAATTCTCTTCCCGACATACGTCCGTCGCGCTGAATAGACATACGTTCGAGGAGATGCTGGGCACCATTGTTTCATGTTTAGAGGAGCCGGTCGCGTCGTCGTCAATTGTCCCCATGTATTTCGTGTGTAAACGGGCACGGGAAGATGTAAAGGTTGCGTTGATAGGCCAAGGGCCAGATGAACTGTTCGGCGGCTATCGCCGCCATCTTGGCGTGCGATATGGGGCGTATTGGGGAGCCGTACCGCACTGGGTACGTAGCCCGATTGTCTCAGCTATTACCGCGCTGCCAAGAAACGAGACGCTGAAAAGAGGCATTTACTCGCTTGACGTCAAAGAGCGCATGCGAAGGTATCAGCATGTGTTGTCCCTCATGCCAGGTAATGTGATCGACAGCCTGTTTCAGGAAGGCGTGTTGGAGCTGGATGCAGGAGATCGAATCCTGGGTTGCTGGAAGAACTTGCTTCCGCTCATGAGTGAAACGGACGAACTGGGAGGCTTTCAGTTCGTGGAGATGAGATCGACTCTTCCTGACGAGCTCCTGATGTTCGGCGATAAGCTCTCGATGGCTCATGGTCTCGAGGTTCGAGTGCCATATTTGGACAAGGAGATAGTCGAATATGTAGAAAGGTTGCCGGCGAGCTTCAAAATACGCAACGGCTCGCAGAAATGGCTGCATCGCCGGGTGTGTCAGGATCTTCTTCCAAAAACGATCCTGAGAAGGAAAAAACGAGGATTTGGCGTCAATGTTGTTGACGATTGGTTCCGAGGCACCATGAAGAGCAAAATGGAAGAGATTCTGATGGACAAAGACTCACAATTGTACCGGTATTTGCGGCCATCAGTCGTCCAACGAATCTTCAAGGAACACCAGTCAGGTCAGAATGATTATCACAAAATATTGTTTAGCCTCATTGTGTTTGAAGAGTGGCTCAGAGTACAACTGTCGCCGGTTGTAAAGGTAGGCCAGGAAGTCACGTCCTCGTATTGAAATGCGCGCCGTAAGAGATTAGCGTGTTCCGGGCCTAGGAACAGATTAGAAGAATGTCATCGGCGTTTTCGACGGTTCTATGCTACGGGCTTGGAGCAACACAGTTAAGGATTGGATTACAGGTTGGTTAAGGGAAGACGGAAGCAATCGTGACTAAGGGCCTTTCAGATTATTATCGGTGCCCCCAGCGCTACCTACGGCTCGCTCAGAAGGGAACTCTCTCGGAGCAGAGAGGATATTTTCAGTTTGGGGAAGATGCCGTCTGTTATGGAAAATACAGTGGCGGCTGGACCGCTGACTCCTGCGAGAAGCCTCTCCACGATGCTTTCCCTGATACGACGAACAACGATGGAACAACTTACCTACCGTTTGATCTGACTGAAGTGCTCGACAATCTTCGGTGTGAGCGCTATGTAGCTGACTGGCGAGATGGGTACGCCAAATCTACGCTGGTGAGACTGTATTACTTCCTTCGGCCCTTTCTTTCGTTTGGGATGCGGAGCTATCTTAAGAGGCTACATTTGCGGGGACGGGACGAACTGCCATTCCCACGTTGGCCTGTTGATTGTTCTGTCGACAACCTGCTTGAGCGCCTGCTACTCCTGTCAGTCAGATCGAGTGAGCGTGGGCGGATTCCGGTCATTTGGTTCTGGCCGGAGGGCGCATCAAGCTGCGCGATCATGACCCATGACGTGGAGGCGCAAGCGGGGCATGCGTTCTGTTCAGGTCTCATGGACATCGATGATTCCTTTGGCATTAAATCATCGTTTCAGATCGTTCCTGAAGGGCGCTACGACGTGAGCGAGCGGTTTTTAAACTCCTTCGGCGCGCGCGGGTTCGAGGTGGTCGTTCACGATCTGAATCACGACGGGCATCTTTACCGGGACCGCGAAGAGTTTCTGCGACGAGCCGCGAGAATCAACTGTTACCGAGAACAGTATGGGGCGGAGGGTTTTCGCGCAGCTATTCTGTATCGAAAGCAAGTATGGTTTGACGCATTCAAGTTTTCCTACGACATGTCAGTTCCCAATGTGGCGCAACTGGATCCGCAGCAAGGCGGCTGCTGTACGGTGATGCCGTTCTTCATTGGTAACATTCTGGAACTGCCCGTTACTACGACCCAGGACTACATGCTGTTCCACGTCCTCAACGACTATTCGGTCAGTCTTTGGAAGCGGCAGATTGATCTGATCATGGAAAAATCTGGCCTTATGAACTTCATAGTGCATCCGGATTACATCATGAAGACTCGGGAGAGAGCCGTATACGAGGAGTTGCTAGCCCACTTGGTTGATTTGAGGGAGAAGAGGAACGTGTGGATAACAACTCCGGGTGAGGTCAATCGTTGGTGGCGGCAGCGTGCGGAGATGAGAGTTGTCGAAGGGGGAAACGAATTGCGCATTGAGGGAGCTGGAAGTGAGCGAGCACGCATCGCGTACGCAAGTGAGCAGGACGGGCGTCTGATCTTCACGTTGCTACCAAAGGATGCGGATGGAGCACGAGGGCCAACACGGGGAGAGCGCGAAGAGCTGCATGGCACCAGTGCAGCGTCTGAGGTTGTTGCGCTGGAGACCAGTCAAGTGTCACATCCGTGACGATGACAAGGCGAGCCGAACGAGCAGTGGCCGCGGAGTCAGTTGAGCGAGCCGGCCGAACCGTAACCCGTTCTCTTTCACGGAAGGTAGAGTTGTCGGCAACACGTGTCTACGAGCTCGACCCGCTATCTGATACACGCTGGGAACCATTCATCAATGGTCATCCTAAAGCGTCAGTATTTCATAGCAAACAGTGGCTCAGAGCACTCCAGACGTCCTATGGGTACAACCCGGTCGTATTGACTACATGTTCGCGTGAAACCACTCTGACCAATGGTCTTGTTTGCTGCCGTGTGAACAGTTGGCTAACGGGGAAGCGGTTAGTGTCCTTGCCCTTCGCCGATCACTGCGACCTGCTGGCAAGTAACTCAGCCGAGCTGGATGATCTCCTCTTACATGTTAGACAACGCGACGTTGGCAAAAGGGAACACATAGAAATCAGGCCTGTCTCCTACCAGCCCGGCAGCAGCAACGGATTCCACCAGAGCGCCACCTATCGAACCCACAGCCTGGCTTTATGTAAAAGCAAGCAAGAGCTGTTTAACAATTTGCACAAGAGTTCTCTTCAGCAAAGGATTCGCAAGGCTGAACGAGAGGCAGTGCAGTGTGAAGAAGGTAACTCGGAGGGTATGCTTGGGAAGTTCTACGGGCTATTGGCAATAACTCGCCGGCGCCACTGTTTGCCACCCCAGCCGCTGTCGTGGTTTCGTGCGCTTATTAATGCATTTGGCGACGACCTTAAAATCCGGGTGGCGTCAAAGGGTGATATTCCGATTGCGAGCATCCTCACGCTTTCTCACAAGACCTCAATGGTTTACAAGTACGGTTGCAGCAACGCCCACTTTCATCGGTTTGGTGGAATCGCACTCCTCTTGTGGAACGCTATAGAGGAGGCCAAAGACAAAGGGATGCACGAACTAGACATGGGACGTTCCGACTGCGATAACGCCGGATTGATATCGTTCAAAGAACGGTTTGGAGCGGTAGGTCGGCCACTCCTGTACTGGACCTACCCAGACAGACGCAAAGCGACGCTGGGTATTCAGGATCGGGCCATGATTCGCTCTCTCGCTCGAGTCACGCCAGAATTTGCCCTAAAAGCGATCGGGACACTCCTCTATCGGCATATGGGCTAAAGCAAAACATCGCGGCCTCATTAAGTAGTCAAGTGTTTAGCAGGGAACCCCACAGCAACACAACCTCAATCGCCGTACCTCGGTCAGTCATGAGAATCCCGCAGCCAATCATACGACTCCAGCGAGCACCAAAGTCCCGCAACCGGGTGCCCTGCGAGTGACCCAACTGCTAATTGAAGCGGGCCTCACCGAGCGGCAGTATTGGCGGGATCTCTGGCGATACCGCGAATTGTTTTACTTCCTCGCGTGGCGCGATCTGCTCGTGCGCTACAAGCAAACCTTCGTGGGCGTGGGCTGGTCGATCATCCGGCCGCTCCTGACCATGGCTGTGCTTACGGTGGTTTTCGGGAAGCTGGGCAAAATGCCTTCCGGCGGGGTGCCATATCCGTTGCTGGTATTGTGCGGCATGCTACCATGGCAGTTTTTTTCCACTGCGATGGCCGAAAGCGGGAACAGCCTCGTACAGAACTCCAATCTGATTTCCAAAGTGTATTTCCCTCGACTTGTCATCACCGTCAGCACAGTCATCACCAGTTTTGTAGATTTTCTGATCTCTGGCATCTTTCTCATTGTAGTGATGATTTGGTACCGCCAGGCGCCTCCTGTGGCCGTGCTATTTCTGCCATTCTTTGTCCTGCTGGTGTTTGGTGCTTCGTTCGGGGTCGGTGTGTGGATCGCCGCTCTCATGGTCAAATATCGCGATTTCCGGTTCATCGTCCCGTTCATGGTCCAGTTTGGCCTTTATATTTCTCCAGTCGGCTTCCAGAGCAGCGTCGTTCCAGTGAAGTTTCGACTCCTCTACTCGCTCAATCCGATGGTAGGAATCATCGATGGTTTCCGCTGGTGCCTGTTGGGCGCAAAAAGCAACGTTTACTGGCCGGGGCTCGAAATCGCACTGATTGACGTGATCGTCCTCGTTGCCTCGGGTATCTGGTATTTCAGAAAGACCGAGCAAACTTTTGCCGATGTGATTTGAGCGATACTAAAGGCACCTCCCGAAACCCTACAATGACCAATACAGCCATTACCATCGAGAATCTCGGCAAACGGTACATCCTCGGCCATCAACGGGCCAAGGATGACGGCTTGCGCCACGCCATCGAGGACGCGATGCGCGCGCCACTCGCGTGGCTTCGGTCCCGCCGGCAAAAGAAGCTGCAGGAGGTGGATTTCTGGGCATTGAAAGATGTCTCCCTTCAGATCAAACGGGGTGAAGTGGTCGGCATCATCGGCCGCAACGGCGCCGGCAAGAGCACACTGTTGAAGATCCTGAGCCGGATCACCGTTCCCACCGAGGGACGAATCCGCATCGATGGCCGGGTCGCCAGCCTCCTTGAAGTCGGCACCGGATTTCATCAGGAACTCACCGGCCGGGAGAACATCTTCCTTAACGGCGCGATCCTGGGCATGACCCGCGCCGAGATCATTCGCAAATTTGACGAGATCGTCGAGTTCTCGGAAATTGAAGAGTTTCTCGATACGCCGGTCAAGCGCTACTCCTCAGGCATGTATGTCCGCCTGGCTTTTGCGGTGGCCGCCCACCTTGAACCTGAAATCCTGATCGTCGATGAAGTGCTCGCAGTCGGCGATGCGGCCTTTCAAAAGAAATGCCTCGGAAAGATGGGTAGTTTTGCCCACAGCGGAAAAACGGTCCTTTTCGTTAGCCACAATATGGAAGCCATCCGGAGCCTATGCCAAAGGGTTGTCTGGCTGAAGGATGGCCGGCTGCATAAAGACGGAACGGTGGATGAAATCTTAGAGACCTATTTCAATAGCGTCTCCACTGAACTCTCTTTCTCCTGCGTGAATCCCGATTATGGATTAGTCGTTCAGAAGGTCGTATTGAAAAACGACCGGGGAGAGGAGAGCAGCCAGTTTCGCCCCGGCGAGGACTTGATTGTCGAGATAAATTACGAGGCGCAGAAGCGCCTGGAGCAGCCCTACGTTATACTCGGCGTGCAGTCGGTCAACGGCTCTTGTTTTACGGCCAACATGCTGCTGGACGGACACCGGCCCGAAGCGTTGACGGGTACCGGGAAGCTTGCCTGCCGGTTCAAATCCCTCCCCCTTTTTCCCCAAAGTTACTCTGTCAAAATGTCCATCAGAACAAAAAACGGCAATGACATGATTATCAAGTATCAGGAGGTGGCCTATTTCAACGTGGTGGGAGATCTTGCGGAGTACGGCTACCATGGAGAATTCCTAACTCGGGCCTCCCAATCCACCCCCGTGGTCGTGCCTTATGAATGGTGCCTACCCGACGGGACAATCGCTCCTGTGTCCCTGGCGGATCCTCGCGATAGTACAGTCGATACAAGGGAAGTGGCGTCTCTAACTTGAGTTGGCCTGCCCATAAGGCTGACTGTTTCCGCTGTTTAGAGATTCACAGAAAACTTCGCTCATGGTGGGAACAGAAACAATCATTGCGATCATTCCAGCGCGCGGCGGTTCGAAGCGGATCCCGGGTAAGAACATCAGGTCTCTGGCCGGTAAACCAATCATTGCATACACCATTGCCGCGGCGCGCGAGAGCGGGCTATTTCAACGCGTAGTGGTCAGCACTGACAGTCCTGAAATTGCCGAGGTTGCCCGCCAATATGGCGCCGAGGTCCCTTTTCTGCGTGACGAGACCCTGGCCGATGATTTCACCCCGGTGTCTTCGGTCACGGCCGACATGCTGTGTCGGCTTGATCCCGCAGGTGACAAATTTGAGTCCGTTGCTCAGTTGATGCCGAATTGCCCATTGCGAACCGCGAATGATGTCAGCGATAGCCACAAGCAGTTCGAGGAGAGCGGTGCTGAATCACAGATTTCAGTGGTGCGTTACGGCTGGCAGAATCCCTGGTGGGCCATGCGTCGCAATGAACGGTACGAATTGGAACCAGTCTTCAAAGAGCAAATGACCGCGCGCAGTCAGGATCAGCCGGAGCTTTTTTGCCCCACCGGCGCCATCTGGTGGGCGCGGACTGGGACTTTGCGTCGGACAAAGACATTCCATTTGGAAAATCGAACAGGATGGGAAATCCCATGGCAACGTGGTATCGATATTGATACCTTCGAGGACTGGGCCATAGCCGAGATTCTCTTCAAGCTTCCGGCATTCCAAGCGGAAAATGACGGCGGGCGCACCTAGGATGGCATATCTAAAGCCGGATGCCCGCGAAGCGGACCGCCAAATTGCGGAATGGGTGAATCCGGATCGCCTAAAACGAGGAACAACCTTACCCCAGCCTTGGACAGACTACTTGGACGGTCGCCAAGACGGGCAGACTTTCGTATGACCGTCGCCGTTTACACGACTGTCTATCCCGGTGTTGAAGCGTATTTAGTGGATTGGTACCGTTCGCTCCGCCAACAGACGGATCAAGACTTCCAGCTTTGGATAGGCCTGGATATGCTGGGAAGTGAATCCATCCAGAACAAGCTGGGAGGCGACCTGAATGCTCAATGGGCTGTAGCTCCTTCTGGAGCCACAATTGCACAGGTCCGGCAGCAGGCCTTGGACCGGATCGTGAAAACTTGTTCCGGGGTCGTGCTGGTGGACAGCGACGATTTGCTTCATCCCACGCGCGTAGCGGCGGCCCGTGCTGGTTTAGAGGCGAGCGAGCTTACGGGCTGTGCGCTTTGCCTTATCGACCAGCAGGGAAAAGATCTCGGCTTGACTTTTGGCCTGCCAGCGCAGCTTGGACCGGACGACGTATTTCCGCGCAACAATGTCTTTGGTTTCTCCAACTCGGCGTTTCGTTCAGACCTCCTGCGGAAGTGTTTGCCGATCCCGGCCAGCGCAGTCCTGGTGGACTGGTTCCTTGCCACTCGGGCCTGGCTCCTGGGTGCAAGATTGTCCTTTGATCCTGTACCCCGAATGGACTATCGGCAGCATCCGACCAATACCGCTCGGATCAGATTCCCATTCAGCCCAGATCAGGTGATCTCGGATACTGCGCTGGTACGAAAACATTTCCAACTTTCGCTCGCCGAACCAAGGCGGGAGTTCCTGGCTGACCGAATCGCTGAACTTCGAAGCGTGGCGGTGGCAGTCGAAGCATTTCACCGGCACATTGTTCTTCATCCCGCGCAGTTGGATGCCTACGTGCAAGCCCTCAACGAACTGCATCCAGCACCGCTTTGGTGGTCCAGCGTAGCCAATCCGGCCTTAGAGTATATGTGGACATTGGGAAAATTCTGAATATGAAAATCATCAAGCTTGGAGAAGTGGAAATCGGGGCCGGCAAGCCGCCCTACATTATTGCCGAAGTGGGGTCTAATCATAACGGCGATATGAACCTGTGCCGCGAGCTGATTGATGCGGCCGCTAACGCAGGCGCGCATGCAGTCAAGTTCCAATCCTGGACCGATACGTCTCTCATTGCTGAAGAAGAGTATGCCCACAACACCGAGTACTCGGACAAGAAAAGACATTTTGGCTCGTTGCGTGAAATGGTGACGGCCTACCAGTTCACTGCCAATCAGCATCTTGAAGCCTATGCCCACTGCCGCGACCGGGGCATTGCCTTCTGCTCGACTCCGTTCTCAATGGAAGAGGTGGATCTCCTCGAAAGTCTGTCAGTGCCATTTTTCAAAATCGCTTCGATGGATATCGTACATCTGCCCCTGCTGAAGTACGTGGCGCGCAAACAGCGGCCGGTACTAATTTCGACCGGCATGGCGACGCTGGCGGAAATAGAGCGAGCCGTTGAGATGGTTCGCGCGGAGGGCAATGAACAGATCGTCCTGCTCCATTGCATCTCAATCTATCCTCCGGAATACGAGACGATTCATCTGCGGAATATGGCAACCCTGCAGCAAGCGTTCGATGTCCCGGTGGGATTCAGCGACCACACCTTGGGCACTGCCATCCCGCTTGCCGCCATCGCCTTAGGCGCCTGTGTCATCGAAAAGCATTTCACCCTCGATCAGAACATGGCCGGATGGGACCACGCCATCTCGGCCGATCCCGAACAACTGCGGACCATCGTCGAAGAGGGCAGGAATATTTTCACTGCGCTGGGGGGAAATGGCCGGATGGTCGTTGCTGCGGAGATGGAGAAGAGAAAGAAGTTTCGCCGGAGTCTCGTCACCCGGCGCAAGCTGGACCGGGGGTACATGCTTACCGAGGCTGACCTGGACGCCAAGCGGCCCGGGACCGGGATCGCCCCCGACGAAATAGCCTATGTCATCGGCCGTCGGCTGAGCTCCGACCTTGCGGCTGACCAGGTGCTTCATTGGACGCATCTGCAGTAGTCAACGAGGAGCATATCTTGAACCTGCCAGTGATTGTTCTTGGTGGAGCTGGTCATGCCAAGGTCCTCGTGAGCACGTTGCTCCTGCAACATCGAAGAGTTCTCGGCTTCGTCGATGTGAATCTTGCGCTCCCCCCGTTGTTAGGCATTCCGCACCTCGGGGACGACGGAGCGGTTTTTCTTCATCCACCTGACCAAGTGCGGCTGGTGAACGGCGTGGGCTCGATCGGTTCCACGGCTTTGCGCCGGGCGGTCTATGAAAGGTTCCGGGAGAAGCAATATATCTTCGAGACCGTGATCCATCCATCCGCCACCATTGCTCCCGAGGTACATATCGAGGATGGCGTCCAGGTTATGGCAGGAGTTGTGGTGCAACCGGGAAGCCGGTTGGGGGCGAATGTGATCATCAACACCGGGGCCCGCATCGATCACGATTGCTCGATCGATGCTCACGCGCACGTTGCGCCGGGGGTCACCTTGTCCGGTCATGTCTACGTCGGGAGCGGAGCCCACATTGGCGTTGCTGCAACCATCATTCAGGGCGTCAAAGTAGGAGCCACTGCCATTGTAGGGGCGGGGGCTGTCGTGGTCGGCGATGTGCCGGCGGGAGTCACCGTAATTGGTATTCCGGCGGCGCCGTTAGCAAAACCGATCGCATCCCGGTAGCAGAAAGTCGCGTGAAAAAGAACCCAGTATACGTCGTCCACTGCATCGACACGGAAGGACCGCTGCACGAATCCGTCGACGCGACCTTTGAACGGTTGCGCGCTATCTTTCACCTCGAGCTGGAACCCAGCGTAGATTTGTTGCGCCGTCTCCAGGCAGGAAAAGTGCATCTGGGTGGGCTGGAGGCCGCTGTCCAAAAGGTGGTAGACCCTCATTTGCTGGCCTACAACGACACTTGGGACAAGGTCGATGCGATGCTGGCGGAGCTGATGCAGGAATCATTTCGCGCGCGGGTACGCGATTCCGCCGGGGCGGGTTGGATATACAATTGGTTCTGCGTAGATCACGTAGACTACGATTCGAATCCGCGTCGCCGGGACATCGGATATCACAATATCTTTGAACATTATCGTCAACGGATCCGGGACACCGGCTCATCGCAGGATGGACTGCATTTCCACTATCATCCCCATTCGTTCCGCCGGGAAGCCCACCGCTGCGCCACTCACTGGTGGTCGTCGTCCGACAGTTTGCAACAAATATTGTCCCGCAGGGTCATCGATCATCACTGGTTTCCTGGCGCGCATCGCCCCGGGTTTCACGTCATCCGGCCAGACAGCCATTGGTTTCTGGAACAGCATATCCCGTTCGATTTCTCCAGCCAGGCCATGGTAGACACCGGGGTGGATGCGGCCCAGTTCGGGCTGTTGGGCGGCCGTTTCGGTGACTGGCGTCGCGCGCCTTCCACCTGGGCGCCGTATCATCCGTCTGCCGACGACTACCAGGTTCCGGGCAACTGCCGCCGATGGATCGCGCGCTGCCTGAATGTAGGAACGCGTTACCGGCTGCTCCAGGAGCGGGATGTGCGTCAGGCGTTCCAGGAGGCGGCCGACGGCAAGCCCGTGGTACTCGCGATAACGAATCATGATTTTCGGAACATGGGCCCGGATGTCGACGCTACGCGGGAGCTGCTTCAGCGGGTTGCCGCCGATTTTCCTGGCGTACCTTTCCTGTTTTCCGAAGCTGTAACAGCAATGCGGTCCGCGTTGAATCTTCCCGTCCTCCCTCCCTGCGAGCTTGAATTGATGATCAGGCGAGTCGACGATTCCACCCACGTTCTCGAGGTACATTCCGCCACGCCCACATTCGGCCCCCAGCCTTGGCTGGCATTAAAAACGGTTGGAGGGGCCTATCATGCCGACAACTTTGATATCGATATCCCGTTCCACAAATGGCAGTATGTTTTTGATGAAGAAACATTTCCTTTGTCCGCAGTGAATGCCATTGGAGTCGCAGCGAACAATGCTTTCGGAACGACGACTGTCGCAGTGATAGATCCTACGACAACGAAGGTTTCAAGACAGTACTGGAATCTGCCTCAATCCCCCGCGCCCGGGCCAGCCTAAACCCTGCTCCCGGAGAGCCTATGCCGTACGTGAAGCCTCCGCTTCTGTCTACTAACGATTCTAACCTCGAGCCCGTCTGATCCGTTCTGACAACGGACCGGGCGATCCGTTCGATTTCTATCGGTTGCTCACCATGACCCATACCATCCTTGAAACACCGCTTGAAAACATAATCATTTCTCCCGCTGCTTCTATTGGCGAAGCCATCGCGCGCTTGGACGAGGCTGGAATAGGGGCCCTAGCCCTGTGTTCCGGCAACCGCAAGCTTGTCGGTTTCCTGACGGACGGCGATATCCGCCGGGCGATTCTTAAGTCCCGGGCGTTGGATGATAGGTGTGGCTCAATCTCGAACCGGGAACCGATTGTGGCCTTACAGCCGATCACCCCCGCCGAGGCCCTCCGGCTGATGAACCGGCATGACATTAGTCATCTGCCCGTCGTGGACGCGGACGGAATACTTCATGATTTGATTCTGCGCCGAGACTTGGGAACCAGGGTTGAACTTGAAGTAACCGCACAGCTGCGACTGGAAAGTGCGGTTATTTCTCCTACTACCTCAATCGCCGAAGCCATCGCTCTTCTCGATAAGGCGGGTACGGGAGCATTAGTGCTGTGCACACACGACCGGATTCTCTGCGGATTGTTGACCGACGGCGACATTCGACGGGCCATCCTGCAGGGAAAGAGTCTGGGTTCCCCATGTGAAACGATCGCCACCCGGATGCCGATGGTCGCGCCGCGCTTCATTCCTGCAGCCGAAGCACTGGATCTCATGAATCAGCATGACATCCATCATTTGCCTGTGGTGGATGCGGAGAACCGCGTGGTTGAGTTCTTATTGCGTAAGGACTTGGTTCCGGACGTTCGCCTGGATCTCTCTGCCGTGATCATGGCAGGCGGATACGGAAAGCGCCTGCTCCCGCTTACGGAAACTGTGCCGAAACCTATGCTGCCGGTAGGTGACCGTCCCTTGTTGGAACTGATTATTCAACAGCTCCGCCGCTCCGGGATCCGCGATGTAAACCTGACCACGCACTATCTTCCGGAATCCATAGTGAACCATTTTGGAGATGGTGAAAGCTTCGGGGTAAGGTTGAACTATTTGCAGGAAGATCACCCCATGGGCACCGCAGGTGGGCTGAAGCAGATGAAAAGACCCTCCGGGCCGTTTCTGGTCATAAACGGCGACATTCTCACCGGGGTTCCTTTCCAGGAAATGCTGACCTATCACCGGAAGCATCAGGCTATGCTTACCGTAGGAGTTCGCAGATACGACATGCAAGTTCCTTTCGGAGTCGTCGAGTGCGACGGCGTACAAATCACCAAGCTTCAGGAAAAGCCGTCGCTCAGCTTTTTTATTAATGCAGGAACTTATCTACTTGAACCGTCAGCTTGGGACTACATTCCGGAAGGACGGCCGTTCGACATGACCGATCTGATACAGGCATTGCTTGATGTCGGAAAGCCGGTGGCAAGCTTTCCGATTATGGAATACTGGCTGGATGTTGGGCGGCACGAGGACTATCAGAAGGCCCAGGAGGATGTGCTGAAAGGAACGATTGCGACATGCAGATATTGATTACAGGCGGCGCGGGTTACGTTGGATCCAGGCTCGCCCCACTATTGCTCGCCAGTGGGCATCAGGTTCGGGTGCTGGACCATTTGGCGCATGGCGGAGAATCGCTCCTTGGCGTCTGGTGCCATCCTGAATTTGAATTCATTCGTGGGGACATCCGTGATCGCACGACGGTGCGAACCGCTGTATCGGGTCAGAATGCGGTGGTCCATCTGGCGGCGGTGGTCGGGGACCCCGCTTGTTCCCGCGAGCCGGATGCGGCCCGCGCGATCAACCTCGACGCATCGCTTGCGCTGATCGAGGAGAGCCAGCACGCCGGAGTTGAACGATTTGTCTTCGCCTCCACCTGCAGTAACTACGGCAAGATGAAAGACGCAAATCAATATGTGGATGAGAAATCCGAGTTGTCTCCGGTTTCCCTCTACGCAGAAACCAAAGTCGCCGTGGAGAGGGCACTGTTAGAGAGCGGTCACAACAATGGCTGGTGTCCGACACCGCTGCGGTTCGCCACAGTTTATGGAGTATCGCCGCGAATGCGGTTCGATCTGACGGTGAACGAGTTCACCATGGAGATGTTAACCAAGAAGCACCTCAAAGTGTTTGGCGAGCAATTCTGGCGGCCGTACATACATGTTCACGATGCTGCCCGGGCAATTCAACTGGTCCTCAGTTCGCCAGCCGCAAAAGTCAGCGGCTGTGTATTCAACGTCGGGGCGACAGATCAGAATTTCCAAAAGCAGCAACTTGTTGAGTTGATCCGTCCCTACGCTCCCGATGCCGTGGTCGAGTTTGTGCACAAAACCGAAGACCCGCGGGACTACCGCGTCTCTTTTGCCCGGATAACAAATAACCTGGGATTCAAGACCACCAGCAGCGTCCCTCAAGGGATTGCAGAGATCGTCCGATTGGTGCAAGCCAAAGTAATTGGAAACTTTGAAGACGGAAAGTACCGCAATTAAGTTCCTCCTCCAGACGCAAGCAAGATCACTCTAAAATCCCCAATTAGCTGTAACGCTTCGTAAACATCCTCAAGGTTTGCGTTCAGTGCTGTACAGCTCGAGTGCAATATAGACCAGGACTCTGACGGATTGCCGCCGGCGGTCAGACAAACTAGAGACGGATCAATCACTGATGCCTCAAGGATGGTGACGCTAATGACCAATGCAAACAGCTTACGAGCAAACAGGCCCCTTAGCATCTATTTAGGTGACCTGACATACACAACTCTGTCCCTTGCCACTGATGCGTTTCCCCTTAACATCGGTTTCATCGCGGCGTACGCTGAGAAATGCTTCGGCAAGGAAATCGATCTAAGACTGTTCAAATATGTCGAGGATCTGGAACAAGCCATTCAAGAGAAGCCGCCCGAAATCCTGGGCCTAAGCAACTACCCCTGGAATTTCAATTTGGGACTGGAGTTCTTCAGAATGACTCGGGCACTTTCGCCCCGCACGATCTGCGTAATGGGTGGTCCAAATATCCCCCATGAAGATGAGGCGCGCAGCACGTTCGTCAAACGCTGCCCGCTTGTCGACTTCTACGCCTACCTGGAAGGTGAAGAAGCATTTTCCATGTTGGTGGCCCGCGCGTTTGAGGCCGGTGTTGACCGCGAGAAGATGAAATCAACCCCAATTGATGGGTTCATTAGCCGCATGAGTGACACGGAAGTGATGAAGGGGAACATGCTTTCCCGGCGCCGAGACCTTGATGAAATCCCATCTCCGTATCTCACAGGATACATGGACAAGTTCTTCGACGGTAAGCTCTCCCCGATGATGGAAACCAACCGGGGCTGTCCGTTCTCGTGTACCTTTTGTCATGAAGGAAATCAGCTTATTTCGAAGGTGAACCACTTTAGTATTGAACGGGTTAAGGCTGAACTGGATTACATTGCAGCCGCTGTACAGAGGGCCCCAAGTCTGATCTCGAATCTGATGTTCGCAGATCCGAATTTCGCGATGTACGAGCGGGACTATGAAATCGTCGAACACATCGAAGGGATTCAACAAAGGCAGAACTGGCCGCGCTCGATTTTTGCTTCGACCGGCAAGAACAAGAAAGAGCGCATTGCCAAAGCGCTTCGCAAGCTCAATGGCTCCATGTCGATGTGGATGTCTGTCCAGTCGATGGACCCTGTTGTACTGCAGGAGATTAAGCGCAGCAATATCAGCACCGCCCAGATGATGGCTCTGGCCAACGTATATCAGGAACTCGGCCTGCCGACTCTCTCAGAACTCATCCTGGGGCTGCCTGGTGATTCCTATGAACGCCATGTCAAATCGCTCTCGGAGGTTGTAGAGGCCGGAATAGACATCATCGATACCTATACATGCATGTTGCTGAACGGCACAGAGCTCAATACCGCCTTCAGCCGGGCGACTCACAAGATTGGCTCGCATTTTCGGATCTTGCCGCGCGACTTCGCGAAGCTCCAAAACGGGCGCATTGCGGTTGAGATCGAAGAGGTCGTTAGTTCCACGCGCACAATGTCATTTGAGGACTACCAGGAGGCCAGAAAACTTCATCTGATGATCGCGGTTATCTATAACGGTGGCGGCTTGAGCCCACTGTTAAGGTTATTCCGGCAAAACGAGGTTTCTATTATAGGGTTACTCCAAAAATTGGTAGAGGACATCAAGCGGGCGCCGCTCTCGGTGCAGGCGATCTTCGAGTCATTTGTCCGGCTGACAAAAGAGGAGCTATGGGACTCTGAAGAGGAGCTTCGGGCATATGTGTACGCGGATAACAATTACGAGAAGCTGCTTAAAGGGGAAATCGGCATCAACCTGATTCAAACCCACACAGCCATGAGCCTGGCTGTGATGGATGATTGGATCGAATACGTCTTCCAGACAGCCAACATCATGCTCGGCGACGAAATCCACGCTGACATCGAAGGGTCGGCAATCCTCGCCGATATCCAGGCCTTCTGCGCAGGACGTGCACACAATATTTGGGGCAGTAACCGCAACGAGGATAGTCCCCGCGTCTCATTGCGTTACGATATTGCGGGGTGGATGCGGAGCCCGCTTTCCACGCCCATTTCTCAGTACCAGTTCAGCAGCCCCGTAATGTATCAGTTTAGCTTTTCGGAGGCCAAGAAGGAGGAGATGACGGCACTCATCCAGCGCTACGGCACTACGACCACTGGGATAGGGAGGATCATCATACAGATGGGGCGCAACCGGATCTGGCGTGAACCTGTCACATCGTCCGGTCCCAACCGGTTCCTGTGCGTGGCTGACAAGCCGCCGCTCAGCGCTCGGGCACAGTCAGAGGCGGTATGAATGGTTTGTGGAACAATCCGAATGAAACCGACTGAAGCAATCACTCTTGAAGCGCCGCCCGCCGGCGGCTTCATCCCTTTGGCTGTACCGGAAGTCCGCGGCAACGAGTGGCGTTACGTGAAGGAATGTCTCGATACCGCCTGGGTTTCCTCGGTTGGCCCTTACGTTGACCGTTTCGAGCAGATGGTGGCACAGCAAGCCGGGACAAAGCATGCCGTGGCCACGGTGAACGGCACGGCTGCGCTGCATGTCGCACTTCTGGTGGCCGGGGTGTGCCCCGAAGACGAGGTTCTTGTCTCTACCTTGACATTTATCGCGCCCGTTAATGCCATCCGGTATGTGGGCGCTTGGCCAGTGTTCATTGATGCCGAGCCCACTTATTGGCAGATGGATCCCGCCCGGGTCGTGGAATTCCTGGAGCGGGACTGCCGTTGGAGCAACGGCAAGCTGTTTAACAGGCGTACCGGACGCCGTGTCACGGCAGTGATTCCCGTTCATGTACTCGGTCATCCCGTTGATTTGGATCCCATCCTGGCGGTAGCAAGAAAATTTGGTCTCAAAGTAATTGAAGACGCCACCGAGGGTTTGGGTGCGACTTACAAGGGGCGCAGCTTGGGCTGTCTCGGAGACGTCGCCTGTTTCAGCTTCAATGGCAACAAGATCATCACCACGGGCGGTGGCGGCATGCTCGTCACAAACAACGAAGAGTGGGCACAAAAGGCCAAGTATCTGACCACCCAGGCCAAGGACGATCCGATCGAGTACGTCCACGGTGAGGTGGGTTACAACTATCGTCTGACCAATCTGCTGGCGGCGGTCGGTTGCGCGCAAATGGAGCAGTTGGTTGCCTATATTGCAGCTAAGCGGAAGACCGCCACACGCTATACCGAAAAGCTCCAGAACTTGCCGGGCATCGTACCGATGAGAAACGCTCCGTGGGCTGCGAGCACCTTCTGGATGTACACCATCCTCATCGAAGGGGAGAAGTTCGGCATGGATTCCCGCCTATTGATGCGCACGCTCGGCTCACAAAAAATCCAATGCCGGCCGCTCTGGCAGCCGATTCATCGATCTCCTGCCCATATCTCAAAAACCACCGTGGCAATGCCGGTGGCCGAGCGACTGGCTCAGCAGGCTTTGAGTCTGCCTTGTTCGGTTGGCCTCACCGAGTCTGAGCAAGACAGGGTTATTGCAGCTCTGATGAAGTTGGGAAAATGAGCCATCTCGTGAGACCAGCCGGTGGCTTCCTGCAGGGTATTCCGGTGTCGCGCTTGCGGGTCATGGCTGGCAATTGCAGATGTCCATTGGCCCAGGTCCGCCGCCGCAGATGTGTTTTCCCGTGGATGTTGGGCGGCGAGAAATTGAATCCGCAGCACATTGTTGGCAGCCTTTCGCAGCGACTGGAAATCTTGGCTCATGCGAGCTGCACGTATACGAGCGAGGAGATACCCGTAAATGTCTAAATTGCTGAATGCCACCGTCGCAGAACGCCGCGAAATGCCGAGCGTTTCATCACGTGGATACTTCTTTCTAGTCGCTGCGTTGTTAATACTCACAATCGGCGCCGCGGTGCGCTTTTATCATCTGGGCGACCGCAGCCTGTGGTTTGATGAAGCTGTCACTGCGAATACTTCGCGCGGCACATTGACACAAATGCTGGAGGAGACACGATCGCGGCTGACCTCGCCGATCATATACCCCTGCATTCTGTACCTGGTGGAGAAAGTCGCAAAAAGCTCTGTGGCAGTACGTGCGCCCTCTGCGCTGGCCAGCATTCTCGCGGTTCTCGTGTTGCTGGCCATGGTTCGCGCGAAGGTGAGCGACAATGCCGCCCTATTTTCGGCAGCGATTCTTACCATCTCGGCCTCGCAGATCCGGTACGCGCAGGAAGTGCGCGAATACTCTCTCTCTGCTCTGTGGGGTGCCGTTTTGATTTACTGCCTGCTCCGATGGGAAGCCGCCGGGTCTCGGAGCCGTCATCCCGTTTTGCTGTATGTGGCTCTATTCATTGCGCCCCTTATACAATTTGGGCTGGTTTTCCTCGCATTTGCTGTTCTGAGCACAATCGTCCTGCGCCTCTTGTTGACTCGCGATACTTGTTTCAGATGGTCTCAGGTAGTGATCGCATCCGCCTTTCTCGCCGCAGGAGGACTGTTGTCCTTCGTTCTGACGCTTCGCTACCAGTTTCGGTCGGGTGGGAGAGGCCACTGGTATCTGGCGGCCCACTACTTTGATCCCAAGACAATGAGCCTGTTGCACTTTATAGGCACAAACTCCAAGGGGTTACTGAGTTTCTTCATTCCCGGGCAGGTGATCGCCCTGTGTTTTGTGTTCGGCGCAGTCATCTTCTGCATTGCGCGAGCCCGCGCTCGGGAATACGACTCCATTACAATTCTGGTATTCACTTCTGTGTTGTTTACTATCTGCGCTTCGGTAGCAGGGGTTTACCCTTACGGCGGAGTGCGTCAATGTTTGTTCCTGGCTCCTGTGTTGACTCTGTTCGCAGGAGTCGTTTTTGCGGACCTCCTGCAACGGCTCCAAGGATCTCGACAACCGGTTTTCGCTATTGCCTTCATAGCCGTCATCCTTCTTTCAGGCTATCGAGGCATGCTCAGGCAGTGGCCGTACGGAGAGATAGAAGACACCCGGAGTATCCTTAGGGAGCTGGCTAAGTCGAGCGGGCCGAATGACCAAGTGTGGGTCAATCACGACGCAGTGGAAGCTGTTGATTTCTATCTACAGGGGAAGGACCATCGCTTCACTTACGGAAGTTTCCACGGAGACGCCCCTCAGGAATATGTCCCCGAATTACTCGGGTCGATTGATCGGCATACCGATCGGCTCTGGCTTGTCTTCTCGCACCTCCAGCAGCTAAGCGATTTTTCAGAGGAGCAACTAATTGTTAATTCTTTGCGATCGGGCTGGGACGTGCAGGGCGTGATCGCGCCAACAAACACCGCGCTGTGGGTCGCACAGCGGAGGACATCTCCAGTGCGTGGATTGACACAACCATAAACTATGACGTTCGCGCCCTGAAGGGCTGGCGGATGGGTCTCTCAGAGGCCCACATCTTCACGGTCGATTCGGGTCTGGCTCGAAGCCGGGTTGAACAAGAAAACAAAACGACATGTCTCTAAGCAAAACAAGTTACGACCGGACCGATCTCGTCAATGGCTTGAAACTGACCGGTCTGAACCCGGGGGACATCGTCTTTTTTCAGGTGTCCCACCTCGCTTTGGGCCCGATGGAGTCCGGGTTCTCCGGGCGGGACGCGTGCGAATTGCTTTATTCGGCGATGCGGGAGGCAATTGGACCGGAAGGCACCATGCTGCTGCCGGCGTTCTCTTTTTCGTTTTATCGGAATGAGAATTTTGACCCCCAAGTCACACCGAGCATTCACGGAGCATGGAGTTCCTCTCTGGAGTTTCTTGAGTACTTCCGCACCCTGCCCGAGGTCGTGCGATCAGTCGATCCGATTTTTTCGGTTGCCGGTCTGGGACCCGCAGCAGAGAAACTTCTCACCGTGCTGCCGAATACCAGCTATGGGAAGGATTGTCTGCATGAACGCCTTCTGAAAGCGGGGGGGAAGATCTGCGGCATCGGTGTCGGTCTCGCTGACGCCTCATTTCTCCACTATGTAGAGGAGGCCGTGGGCGTGCCCTTCAGGTACAAAAAGCTGTTCACCGGCCGCGTCGGGCAGAATGGCAGATTAAGCAAACAAGGATGGATTTCGAGCGTGCCCATCCAGGCCGCGAATGGTCTTCCGGATGGAACCCGTTTGGGTAAGATGGCTCGATCCGACGGCCTGTGCCGCGTCGCCGATGTCGGGCTGGGTGAAGTTGTCTCCATTGAGTGTAGTAGTTTCTACGAATTGATAAGTCGGGAGATCGCACGAGATCAGTGGATTACCGCCCGGGGACCGGCCGCTGACCCGGTCGAACTCGAGAATGCCCGGACCAGCGGCAAAGACGCCGGTATTCAACTGCCAGAGAATGCAACCATGGAGGGGTTGATTTCTGCGCTATGGAGACTGCCGCGAGATATCGTATCGGATGGCTATGACGCAGCGCTGCGCGCACTGTCCACTCAAGTGCCGATGGCCATTCACGAATATCCCACCGGAACCGAATGCTGGACCTGGCTAGTGCCAGAAAAATGGACTTGCCATGAAGCCTTCCTCGAAACGACCGACGGACGCCGCCTCTTTTCCTACGAGGATAGTCCTTTGCACGTCGTTTCCTATTCGCTGCCAATCAACCGTGAGGTCTCGCGGGAAGAACTCTTCGAGCACCTGCACGTCCATCAGGGGCTGCCTGATGCAATTCCCTTCGTTTTCAAATATTACGAGCGGGACTGGGGCTTGTGCTGTAGTCAGAGGTTAAAGGACTCATTACGGGATGATCGCTACCGGGTCGTGATCAGGTCCGACTTCAGCTACGGAACGCTGAAGGTTGGAGAAGTAATTGTTCCTGGGAAGAGCTCTGAGACCTTTGTGCTGTGTGCACATCTTTGCCATCCGGCGATGGTTAACGATGATCTGTCGGGGGTCGTGGTCGGTCTGATGGTGATGAAGGAGCTGCTTAAGCGACCAACTCAGCGCTACACCTATCGTTTCCTTATCCTGCCTGAAACGATTGGATCCGTAGCCTATCTGAGCCATCAGGAGGAGCTCATCCCGAAAATGACAGGCGGGCTCTTCCTTGAAATGCTAGGGTTGGAGAATCCCCATGCCCTTCAGCTCTCTTTTGCCGGTGATACCGAAGTGGATCGATGCCTGAGCCAAGTGCTCAAGGAATCCGACCCTCTTGGATGGACCGGCCCCTTCCGTACGGTGGTGGGAAATGACGAGCGACAATTCAACGCGCCCGGCGTGCGAGTGCCAATGCTTTCGTTGTCCCGCGTAATGCAAGGAAAGTCGGGGAGTTGGCCGTATTATCCCGAATATCACTCCAGTCAGGATACTCCGGAACTTGCCTCCCCCGCCCGGCTGGCGGAGTCACGGGATCTAATCTTGAAAATGATCGATGCCGTGGAGGGAAACCGGGTGCCGGTAAACCGCTTTCAAGGAGAAATCTTCTGCTCGCGATACGGCTTAAATATTGATGCCTACGCCAATCCTGAGGGAAACCGGGCCTTGTTCGATATTATCTTCCTGATCGATGGGACAAGCTCCGTGGCCGAGATTGCCCGTATTTGCAAAGTTTCCATCGAGTCCGCCCATCGCGTGGTGGAAGAGCTGTGTCAACTTGGCCTAGTCGAATATGCAATGGGCCGCGATCCCCGGGGGGTGGAATCGATCGCTCCCTAGGTGTGACGGGCCGCCATCGATCCGGGGGGGCCATTGGGTCAACTGACTTGCCGGGGGTTAAATCAATCTCTGGTTTCGTACCTTGGAGCTGTGCAATCAGAAGGAGGTCCAAATGAAGTGGGGAATCGAGCGCTCAAGATTGCTGACCCGGATGTCTGAACTTCCGGCATGCGGTAGACTGATTCAAGCACGCTGATCTTCTGCGATACCGCCGGGTTCCACTGTGGGGGGGATTTCCAGAACCATTCCACGCATCCTTGCGACATCGGCATTCGTGACTCCGGCCTCACTTCACCGCAGACGCTATCAGATCGACGCCACTGTACGTGACGCTGCATGGAGTGGTCCAGCAAGGTTCGCGGTGATCTGAACCAGCCTCTCATCGCACATCTCTCTGCAACTGGATTCGAGCCACCGGAAGTACGGTTTCCAGGACCGAAATTGGAACGGGGCAAAAGGGGGCGGCTTGTTCTACGTCTGACCTCCGGCCGTTTGATGCGCACGGGATGTGCACTGAGAAGTGCGGTGGCTTTTGAAGACTTGCCTTGTCGGACGCTCATCGCTTTTCCGCAAGCCGCTGTTATTCGAATTCGAAATTGTGCACTCGAGCTGATACTGCACATTCGGTTGATCTGAAGGACTGATGGTGCCCGGGATGTTCCAGTCTGGTGGCAACAATTTCGTTCCGCCGACAAGCACACAGCCATCGCCAGGAAGCGGAACTAAGTGAGAATGCGGGTCATCGTCGCCACCGGCTTAAATACAGGCGCTGCCGAATACAAAAACATGGGCGATGTCGCCATGTTGCAGGTCGCGGTTGCTCGGTTGCTGAGCTTGTGGCCTGCTGCCCGCATCGAAGTCCTGACCGAATCTCCGGCCAATCTGGCCCGTTTTTGCCCGGGCGCCACACCGTTGGCCCGTGCTGGTTGCACGTGCTGGGTGGGAGATCAGATCCTTTTGGGACGTTATCATCGGTTCTTGCCGAGGTGGGCTTCAGATCGATTGAGCGCCTTGAAACGGGCCCTTGGATTGCACTGGCCTGGACTCCTTGAACTGTTGATCCGTTTGCGATTGAGTTTCCGGGATGGCAATGGGCGACGGAAGGATTTCAAAGTCTTCTTGGAAGCGCTTAAGAAGACGGACCTACTGGTCATTTGCGGTTCGGGTGGGTTCGCCGACAGTTGCCGAGAGTGGAACCTCTCGATCCTGAGAACCATGGAGGCGGCCATACGACGTGGGAAACCTGTCGCCATGTTTGGGCAGGGAATGGGCCCCCTTAACGATCCGGTGGTATTGTCCCGAGCAGGACAAGTACTTCCGACAGTAACTCTGATCACGTTGCGGGGCAGCAGGGGCGGGTTACCATTGCTCGAATCGCTTGGAGTCTCTTCAGCCGGGGTACTGACCACCGGCGACGAAGCAATAGAACTCGCTTACGCAGCGCGCGCTAAAGAAACCGGCAGGGCGGTCGGGATCAACTTGCGGGTCGCATCATATTCGGAGGTGAGAGCGGATACCGTTGAAAACGTCCGTTTAGTCTTGCAGGGATTCGCCCAGCGGCACAACGCGCCTCTTCTACCAATTCCCATCGCCTCTCATGAATATGCCAATGATCACCAGACTATTCGCCGGCTTCTGTCGGGATTTGATGACGAATCGGATGGTGGCCTATTCCTGGACACACCTTTGTCGTTGATAGAACAGACGGCACGTTGCCGGATCGTCGTCACCGGAGCTTATCATGCTGCGGTGTTTGCCCTGGCTCAAGGCATACCGGTTGTATGTTTGAGCAACTCAGCGTATTACCTTGCAAAATTCCAGGGTTTGGAAGACCTTTTCGGTCACGGGTGTGCAATTGTTATGTTAGACGAGCCCGATTTGCCGGGCAGGTTGGCGGCTGCGATCGAAAGCACCTGGAATTCAGCAGAAATCGTCCGATCATCCCTGCTCCAGTCAGCCCTCCGTCAGATTGAAGAAAGTTGGGGAGCCTACCAGCGCGTCAGTAACCTGATAAGTTCCGAAACTAGCCAAACGCACTCGGTGATGTCAGAGAAAACCCTAACCAGATCGACCTCGATATGAGGCGATCGTTGCATCGTAGATATGATGGCTGGCTATTGCGCGCTAATATAGGCATCGGCATAAAGAGCTACACCTAATGACGCGAATCCTTATATTTTCTCCTTATGCACTGTGGACGAACCACACCATTTACGAAGAAACCATCGCGAGGGCGTGTCAGGCTCAAGGTGCAGCGGTTGCCTACCTCCTCTGCGATGGCCTATTGCCTGAGTGCGATCAGCACTGGGACTCCAAATCGGATTCCCCGCGCCCTCTTGACCTGTGCCGGCGCTGCCGGGCCGGGGCAAAGACCAGCCTGGATAATCTTGGTCTTCCTTATCGCTGGCTAGGAGACTTTGTCAGCCCGGATGAGAAAGCGAAAGTATTTGCGTGGGCTCAGGGTGTGCCAGCTACCGAAATGCGCCGGGCATCATTCGAGGAAACTCCCCTCGGGGAATGGGTGCTTTCTTCTGTGATTTCATACTTCCGGCAATACCCGCCTGACATGAACAGTCAGCACGTGGTCGATGTATATCGGGGGTTTCTTGTCAGTGCAGCGATTGTGGCAACCGGCATCAGGAACTATCTGGAGACAAACGCGATTGATTCCGCTCTTCTATTCAACGGACGCCAATCTATTACACGCGTCGCCCTTGAAATATTTAGCCAGCACGGCATCCGGGTATTGACTCACGAACGAGCTGAATTCCGACGCGGACATCTCAACGCAAGGCCTAATGCCCATTGCATGAACCTGCAACCGTTCCAGGCTTTGTGGAGTGAGTGGTCCCAGGTGCCACTCAACCGAGAATCACTGGATGCTGCGCTGAAATGGCTAATCCAACGACGGTATGGTGCCAATCTAGCCTGGATTCCATTTAACACCTCGTTCATGCGCGACTCCTCACTGCGGGCAAGAATGAACCTTAGTCGACACAAGCGCCTGTGGGCGTTGTTCACCTCTTCGACCGATGAGACTGCCGGAGATCCGCTTTGGCAGGGCCCCTATGAGTCTCAAGAGGCCTGGGTACGGGACGTAGTGCAGTGGGTGGCGCTCCGCGATGACGTAGAGCTAATCATTAAGGTACACCCCAATTTAGGTGGGAATAACTACATCGGCAGAGCCGTCGATGAATTACGGATATATCAGGAAATGAAGACGTCATTGCCAGCCAACGTTCGAATGGTGCTGCCTGAAGATTCGGTCAATGTGTATTCTTTGGCCGATGAAGCTGATCTTGGACTGACCTTTGGTTCGACTATCGGGCTGGAGACGGCCATGCTGGGTAAGCCGGTACTCTTGGCGTCAAGAGCCCTATACGAGCAGGGCTCACAGATTATGACGGTTCGCGACAAGGAATCATTGCCTGGAATGCTGGAGAGGTGCCTGAAAGCCACCACTGACAGAGAGATTCAGCGTGAAGCGTTTCGACTGGCTCACTACTACTTAAGGTCAGAACTCCCGTTTCCTGCAGTAAAAGTGGTAGGCGTCTTCGGGGTCAAGTTGAATGATGACTATCGGGAAGATGTGGCCCTCGGAAAAGATGATTCCCTGAATCGTATGTGCAAGTTTCTGATCAAGGGCGGCGCTCTCTTTGATTGTCCAACCGCGGAGGAACGGTATCGGACTACGGCTGACGAAGATGCATTCTTTGACCGATTGGCCCGTTCGCCACACTACCTACGGAATTCCAGGTATGAGCATTGGTTGAAGTTGAAATCGCTAGGTTGGCTAACGAGAGATCTCCTCCGGCTTTTGCCGTTTGGTGTCGGAGATGCGCTCCTTAATCTGGGGAGACGAAGATGGCATGTACTTTTGACATGGGTGGAAAACAAGGCATCGCGTTGATTGCGGTTCGATCGACGAATCTGCTTCGCGGGCGTATGTGCGCTTTCCGCTCACTCTTCGAACCCCATCCCCCGCAAGTCGTATGTATGACCCTGAACCCGTGATGTTGCGGAAGGTGGCAGCCGCTTAGGATAGAGGTTAAGAGCCAGGACAGCAACCTCGTGATCAGGGGGCTCCTTAGAATGACGCGCTCGGCCCGACGTGTCCACGATAGCTTCTGGCACCGAAAGATCCGCAATCAACGTAGACAGTCGACTCGACAGAAGGGTCAAGTTGTTCCCACATACCGACCCATCAGCGCGTTGTTGAAAAAGAATGAATAACCCCTTAGTCTCAGTCACGATGGTGGTATGCAACGTCGATCGCTTTCTCACCGAGTCGATCGAGAGCGTTCTGCGCCAGACCTTCACCGAGTTTGAATTCATCATCGTCGACTTCGGCTCAACCGACAAATCTAAGTCGATTATTTCCTACTATGCAGCAAGGGACAGCCGATTGAAATTTCACGAGATACCCCATTGTGGCTTGGCCGAGGCACGCAACGCCGCTTGTTCTCTCGCACAGGGCGAATACATTGCGGTTATGGACGCGGACGACGTCGCTCTTCCAAACCGCTTGAGTGCGGAGGTCGACTTTATGGAGAAGCACCCAGACGTCGGCGTCGTTGGCGGTGCGACTGAGTGGATCGACGCAACGGGCAGGGGATGGGGCATCCATGAGTGTCCAACTGAAGATCGCGAAATCAAATCCGCACTTCCTGCATATCACCCGTTCTTTCACCCCGCGCTCCTCATTCGAAGACAAGCTTTCAGTCTGGTTGGCGGCTACCGATCTGCGTTCGCACCAGCAGAGGACTACGACTTGACGATGCGGATTTCAGAACGCTACAAGTGCGCAAACCTCAAGCAGGTGGTGCTCCAATACAGGATCCACACATATCAGCTGTCGTTGCAAAAAAGAAAACAACAGACGTTCGGCAAACTCGCTGCGCAGGCGTCTGCGTTGTTAAGAAGAAACGGGGACCCGGATCCATTTGACGCGGTCGCGGAGTTTACTCCTGCGGTGCTTGCCCGGCTCGGCGTAACTTACGCAAAGCAGCAGCAGGAGGGCGCCTTAGACCGCCACCAATGGATCCGGAACAGGTGCGCGGTGGGCGAGCACACCTTGGCCCTGGAAGCAACACTTGAACTGTTGCAATCTGATTTAGAACACGTTGAGCGATGGCTAATCGCCGATCTGCGGCTTCTGGCGGCGCGCCTCTATTGGAGCCAAGGGAAATTCGCCAGGAGCTGCCTCGCTGCAGCTCACGCGTTCATAACACGGCCTATCATTGTAGGCCGTCCCGCTAAGCAGTTGCTGCGACGCTTTCAGTTCCTTAATCGCCTACAACTGTCCTCCTCAGAGGAAAGATAATGAATATCACGGTCATCTTGTGCACGTACAACCGCTGCCGGAGCTTAGTAAAGATGCTGGGGGATATTGCTGCATCAAGATTTGAGACTCGTGTTCAGTACAGGGCGAGACCGCCGAGTCCAAACTTACGGCATCATCATGACTTATGCTCTCCCCGCGAGAAGGCCACCTGGAAGTCTGAAATGCCAGGCCAACACAGTTGTGGATCGAAGTCCGTGTATCGTTTGTGGTGTTGCCGGACATTGACCGAAGGCGAAGTAACTCACATGCACTGCTTTCTTCACACACGAAATTGATTCAGGAAACGATGCCGTTAGATTGCGCGCAGGACCGACCAAAGATCCTATTTGTCACATCCCACTGGCCTTTGGCGGCGGCCTACGGGGCGCAGCAGCGCGTGTTGAATCTTGGGAGGCTCCTGAGCCGCTTTGGGGACGTATCCTTCGTGATGGTTCCCACCGAGCATGAAGATGAAGAAACGGTGCGCCGAACCAAGCGTGAATTCCAAGTTCACAGGGTCATACGCCCTTTGCTAGTCGCGCCAGGCGGTGCCTCCCGTAAACTCCCTGAGAGGTTGCGACACGAGTTTGATCCGACGTACATGGTAAGCGATCCCTATGCAGTGAGCGAACCTGATCGTGCGGCGCTGCAACAATTGATTCAGCAGCATGATGTGATATGGGTTCACACCATCAGGATCGCCAACCGGTTTCGAATTCTCCGCTGGCCCCATTCCGTGTTGGATGTCGACGATCTGGTTAGCCGCCAAGAGCAGTCGGCGGCGCGGTCGGGCGGCAATCTGGTAAAGCGCTTGCTCCATCTCCGAAGGTCGTGGATCTGGCAGAGGCGCGAGCGGATCTTCCCCGAGCGATTTGACGTTCTAACCGTGTGCAGCGAAGACGACCGACGGTACTTAGGCAGGCCAGAGCGGACTCACGTCATCCCGAATGGTGCTCACCCCCTGGAGGCGCGCCCTCGCGCCCTTTCTGAGCTGCCAAGAATTGGCCTCATCGGGAATTGCACATTCCCGCCCAATGAGGAAGGGATCAAGTGGTTCATCCGTGACGTGTGGCCCATGGTCAAGCGCGAATTCCCGCGCGCGCAGCTTCGGTTAGTGGGCCGTGGAAGCGAAGGCTATTTGACCACATTAGGTCCCGACATCACCGGGCTGGGATGGCTGGAGTGTCCCGGAGAAGAAATTGCTTCCTGGTCCGCCATGATTGTTCCCATCAAAATGGGTGCTGGCACGAGGGTGAAGATCGCGGAAGGATTTGCCAGGAGATGCCCGGTTGTCGCGACCACGATGGGCGCTTTTGGATATGACGTAGAGGACGGAAGAGAGCTTCTACTGGCGGATCGCGCCGACGATTTTGCATCGGCCTGTATCAAGCTGCTGAGGAATCCAGAACTTGGAGAAGCTCTTTCAGAAAGAGCCCACAAGCGCTTTCTGGAGCGATGGACATGGGATTCATTTGAGAGCACGGTTAGCACAGCAATTCAGGAATGCCTCGCAAGAAGCAATCGTGCGCAATTTGCCCGGGTTGATCCTTCGTCATAAACCGTCCGCGGCTGTTTACCATCTGTGCTCGAGAAACGGCATCATCCAGCCGCAGGGCCGACTCTACCCCACCATGATAGGGAGCAGTTCCAGCATCCGCTACATCTCAGCGGGCTGCTTGAGGGCTTGAGGTGCGTCATTGTAGGAGTGCCACGCCCAGCCCAGGTAGTGTGGGTTCCCGCTTAACGTCTCCTGGACCACATTAAGCATGTTGGGAAGCTGGCCCTCATAGTCGGGAGTGCGCAGTCCGATGGACATCCTCGCCGGCTGTGTCCCATTGAGTCCCTGATACGCCATGTTGAGGAACTTCTCGCTGGCTTGGCGCAGCTTGTCTGCCTGGGCTGCTGTGCTCTCTCCGTCGCCCGGGCTGCTCAGCTCGTAGAGCATCAGTGTCAGCCGCGGCAGGGAAGACAGCAGTGCTTGACGCTGGTTCAGGTCGCCCTTGAGGAATTTGTTTGGGATGTCGGCATTCACCGTCATCTGGTTCTGCTCGGCTAAAACGCGCACCGCGCGATACGTATCCAGGAGGTCCGGCAAGAACCCCAGGTTCCCTGGTCCCTTGTTTTCCTGGCGCTGTTGTGGCTCCACGTCGAGGTGGATGCCATCGAACCGGTCGCGCTGATGTTCCCGGTTAAACGCCAGGACTTCGCTTACGTGTGCAAGCAGCTTGTCCCTGTGCTTGCCGGGCTGATCAGCGTCGGTGCTCGATAGCAAAGCTTCGACGCGGATGTGGGATCGATGGAGCAGGACGATGAGCTTTCCAATCTCAATCTCTTCCGCCGCGCCACCATTCTGCGAGGAGAACGATAAGTAGACTTCGTTGATCTGTTCCGACCGGCAGAAATCGCGCAAAGCCTCGCCCCTGGAGGGCAGATCGAGGAGCGTTGGAGTCTTCCACACCCAAAGCCCGTGCACGAAGGCTGCCTGGGCAACTGCGCTATGGGCAACCGTGAAACAGGCCGCTGCAGCGAGCACACAGAGCGCGATCCGAGCGGCACGGTGGAGTTCGATGGAGAGCCTCATAGGAGATCCTCCTCTGGTCAACATAAGGTAGCATAGCGTCTCCGATACGGGTTGGTCAGACCGCTTCGGCCGGGTGAGTTTGCGCAGACCGTACCAGGGCCCACTCAGTGCTCTAAATTGAAAACAAGAATGGCCTTGCGGGAAGTTATACGCTTATGAGCCCGATTGGCTTGAGAAGGCTGGTATCGCCCTTCTCCAGCACAGGATGCTGGAGGAAATCAACAGATGGCATCAACATCGCCATATTACCCCGAGGCCTCCTTTCTGGGGGCTTTTTCCATTAGAAGCAGCTCTCACCTTGCAGAACAGCAGAGCACGGCACCCTCGGTTTATCAGGATCGATTAATGTCGCCACTGCGTCCAGCCAGCGGTGTGGCACTGCCCTGTGTGAGGTCCGCGATAGACGGCTAGAGCAGATTTCCTATCGCTTTTACTCGCAGAGTTCACAGCACGGGCCGTTTCTTGCCGGAAAAGCCGCGCCATTTTCAGCTTCGGTGTAGACCCAAATAGAATGCTCTTCCTTACGCAGCTACTCAAGAATCAGATGGGGTCCCATCCCTCGCAAGAGCGCGAAGGATGGGACCCCAAGCTTCCTTGGTGGGTTGAGCGTTGTGCAGTTCAGAAGGCGAGCAGGCGATCGAAGAACGACCGATAGCGCCTTAGCACTTGCCGCAGATCCTCCGTTGAAACGTTGTCGCCCCTGTCCCACTGTTTTTCTAATTGCGCGCGTTCGTTGGCGAATTGCTCGGCAATACGCTTGACTACATTTGCCACCAAACTATCGGCTTGTTCTACTGCCTGCCTCGGCTCATCGACGAATGAGGTCTGGGCCTGATCCCAGCGCGCTCGAAAATTATGCAGTTCGTCGTCGGGAAATAACGGGCTGGCCTCTCTTGCTTTCAGAGGCGCAGGAACCGTTTGCTGGACAATGCGATCGTCGATTGCGGACGGCTGAAAGTCTTTGGCCTGCTCTGCATGCGCAATATCCGCCGTTGTCAGATTTTCGCTAAGAAGCAATTCGCTCATGGGAGACTCCTATCTTTTCGGGTTTGGGGGAATCGAGCAGCTCTTCGAACAGCGAGCGAAAGTAAACCAT
>Ga0182024_10002926_pt1 | contig 41595 bp, 41 predicted proteins | sample P32metaG_FD_120480 | JGI IMG/M metagenome (GOLD analysis project Ga0182024, IMG submission 120480) | Permafrost microbial communities from Stordalen Mire, Sweden - P3-2 metaG (Illumina Assembly) | ecosystem: Environmental > Terrestrial > Soil > Wetlands > Permafrost | place: Sweden: Stordalen... | reverse complement strand
GCCATCACAGAGCACGCGGAAGTTGCCGGTCACGCCGCTGTCGGCGTGGATCGTGATGCCGGGAAGGATCTCCTCGCCCTCCTCGAGCCCGAGGCGTTCGATGTCGAAGTGTGCGAGGCCGATGCCGTTGGCGGTGTGCGTTGGGTTCTCGCGGTCGTGCGAGGCCACCGCCTGGGCGAAGCGCTCGAGATTCTTGGCGATCTTGCCGGTTGTGTCCGCCATCTCTGGGGCAGGGTAGCGCGGTCGTTATACATTGAGAAGCGATGGCCAGCACCCAGCCAGTCGACGCGCCCTCGATCGATCCGGCGCTCGCCGCGAGAGCGGGAGACCATCGACGAGAGGTGATTCGCACGATCGAGTTGACGAAGGTCTACCCCGGGATGGATGTCCCCGCGGTCGACAAGCTCGACCTGAGCGTGCACGCGGGTGAGATTTTCGGGTTGCTCGGGCCGAATGGAGCCGGCAAGACGACGACCGCCGGGATGCTCACGACGCGGGTGATTCCGACCTCGGGCACCGCGTACGTCGGCGCGATCGACGTCGTCGCCCATCCCGCGCTGGCGAAGCAGCTGATCGGGATCGTCTCCCAGCAGAACACCTTGGACCGGCAGCTGACGGTGTGGGAGAACCTCTACTTCCACGGTCGCCTGTTCGGGATCGCGGCGTCGGAGTCGCGGCGCAAGGCCGATGAGCTGCTCGAGCAGCTGCATCTCTCGAAATGGGCGAAGGCTTCGGTGTACGCGCTCTCAGGCGGGATGGCGCAGCGGCTGATGATGGCGCGGGCGATCTTCCACCGCCCGGCGGTGCTGTTCCTCGACGAGCCAACGGCCGGCCTAGACCCACAGAGCCGCCTGGCGCTGTGGGAGATCCTCGGCGAGCTGAACGGGGCGGGACAGACGATCCTCCTGACCACGCACTACATGGAGGAGGCCGAGCAGCTGTGCGATCGGGTCGCGATCATGGATCACGGCAAGATCCTGGCGCTCGACACGCCCGCGGCGCTAAAGCAGTCCGTCGGCGCTGACACGATCGTCACAGTCAAGGCCGACGGTGATACACAGGCTCTCGCCGAGCGATTGGCCGAGCAGGTCGAAGGGGTTTCAAAAACGCGCTTGATCGACGGCGGCGTGGAGCTCCACGTGACGGGCCCCGAGCGGCTTGTTCCGCGTGTCGTCAACGCGGCCGAGAGCGCGGGCTTCGATCTCGTCGATCTGTCGGTCTCCGAGCCTAGCCTCGAGACGGTGTTCATAAGCCTGACCGGGAAGGAGCTGCGCGACTGATGGCCACGACCGCCGCTCCTGTGCCTGCGGCAGCATCGAGCTCTGAGGCCGCGCCGGGCCGGATCACGATCGAGCCGACACGATCGACGATGGCCGCGAGCCGCTCGGCGCTGCTCGCGCTCGTGCTGCGCGATCTGACGGTGTTGAGAAAGCACTCGCTCGAGTTCGTGATCCGCGTGCTGATCCAACCGTTCCTGCTCGTGTTCGTGTTCCTCTACGTGTTCCCTACGATCGGCCAGGGGGTCGGTGGCGGCGGGGGCAAGCTCGCGGAGTCGGCGTTCGCCACCGTGCTCGTCCCGGGCGTGGTTGGGATCTCAATCATGTTCCAGGGCATCCAGGCCGTGGCGATGGTGATGGCCCAGGAGTTCGGCTACACGCGCGAGATCGAGGACCGCGTGCAGGCGCCCTGCCCGATCTGGCTCGTGGCGCTCGCAAAGGTTCTCTCAGGCGCTACGCAAGGCCTGCTCGCGGCGCTGATCGTGTTCCCGATCGCCGCGGTCGTCCATGCGCCCGGCGTGCACGCGCACCTCTCGGTTCATTGGCTGATCGTGATTACCTTGATCCCGCTCGCGTGCATCACGATGAGCTCGCTCGGCCTGCTGCTCGGGACGGCATTCGAGGCGCGCAACCTCGGCCTGATGTTCGGCTTCGTGGTGCTGCCGCTGACGTTTCTCGGCGGCACGTACTACCAGTGGACGAAGCTCGCGCCGGTCCAGGTCGCCGGCATCCACTGGCTGCAGATCGTCGTGCTCATCAACCCGCTGATCTATGTCAACGAGGGCCTGCGCGCGGGCCTCACCCACGCCGCCCACATGCACCTCTATGTCGTCTACCCGGTCCTGCTCGGCTTCTGTGCGGTGTTCCTCACGTTCGGCCTGCGTAAATTCCGCGGACGCGTTCTTTCCTAGCCCTGCGCTGTGGTCAATTCGTCGGGCTCGTAGAAGCGAGCGACGGTGAAGCTGACGAGGACGGGTACGTGCACCGCGAACACGACCAGTGAGAGCGTGAGCACGACCAGCACTCCACCTTTGATGTGGTCACGCAGAAACGAGTACTCGATCATCCCGGCGATGACCACGTAGGCGAGTAACGTCCACTTGGCGACCTCGAAGAAGCGACCCCAGGGGAAGTCCGGCACGCGTGAGAGCGCCACGAGGTTGCCCGCGAGCAGCAACACGGAGGCGGCCAGCAGCGCGACCGCCGGTCCCAGCGGCACGTGGTGGGGCAGATGGGCCGACAGGTAGATCCCGCTGGCCACAATCAGCGCCAGCGATGTCATGCCGACCTGGGTGACGGGTGGGAGGCGGCGCTCGCTCATCCCACCGTCAGCTTCGTCATGATCACGAGCGTGGCTACCTGCATCAACCCGAGGATGCCGGCGCAGTAGATGAAGCGCTTCATCAGCTGCTCGATCACTTGCGGGTTGGGCCTCGGCTTCTTCAGCTCGATCAGGACCGCGATGTTTGCCGGCTCCAGCAGACCGAGCGCGATCACCGCCATGATCCCGACGACGATGTAGCTGGCCACGGTCCAGCCGTGGTTGAAGTAGTTCGAATCGACTGTGCCCATGTGTACCCCGAGCTGCCAGCCCGCCGCCAGGGTCATCGTCACGACGGTGGGCATGATCAGCACCATCTTCGGCATCAGGCGGGTAGTGAACTCGACGCGCGCCGGAACGGACAGCTTGCCCATGATCGGTCCGAGCACAAAGCCCAAGAACAGATCGATGATCGTCCATGACGCTCCGCCGACGAAGTGCAGGAACGCCAACGGCCAGAGTTCGTTAGCGGCGATCGCCGCAATCAGCAGGATGCCCACCATCGCGACGATGATCAGTCCCTTCCGCGGGACGATCTCGAAGTCCGGCCGTTCGATCCCGGCGGGCGGTGCGCTATCCGGTGCAATCGCCCCGGCGGAGATTGCTACATCGGCCACGAGAGGAAACGATACCGCCAGCGGCGCCGTCCTGCTAGGAACTCTCGATGATCTCGATCCGGTAGCCGTCGGGGTCTTTCACGAAGCACAGGCGGCTACCGCCCTCGCGCACGGAGTAGGGCGGCTTCTCGGGCTGGATGCCGAGGCCAGCCAAGCGCGCGAGTGTCGCGTCCAGATCCTCTGAGGTAATTGCGATGTGGCCGTAGCCGCTGCCGATCTCATACGAATCGACGCCGAAGTTGTAGGTCAGCTCCAAGCGCGGCATGTCGCCGTCGCCGGGCTGGTTCATGAAGACATTGACCGCCTCGTCTTTGATCGGGATGCGGCCGATCTCCTGGAAGCCGAGAGCGTTGTAGAACGCGACAGAGCGATCGATGTCGGTGATGCGGTAACAGGTGTGGATGAGTGCCATATGGGCTCGCCGGCGCGGGCGCTCGTCTACTTCGGCACCACGTAGACGATCCCGTTGCTGAGCACGACGTGCTTTGAGTTCGTGCACGACTGCCCCTTGAGCTTGGCGCTGAAGCCGCATTTCCAACCGGCGGGGGAGACGCCTTTGCCGGTTCCGACGGCGGATTTTTCGTAGGAGCTCATGATCCGCTTGGCGGTCGCGCAGGAGATCTTGCCTTTGACGATGAAGGTGTCGACCTGGGGTTTCGCGTCGGCGGGCACGTTCGAGGGCGGCGGGCCGCCGAAGCCGCCGATGATGGTCGCCTTGCCGCAATCCTGGCCGGTCGGTTTCTTGTACAGGTAGGCCGAGGCCGTGGTGGCCACGATCAGGATCGACGCGGCGAGACCGAGCAGCAGTCCCGTCGTCACATACCGCTTGAGCATCTTCGTCCTCCTCGAGTCCCAGACTGGGCTGTCATGCCGTTTGACCGTGGGCGAGAAGCCTAACCGTTCGATTGAGAGAGTGCCAATGCGTCTGGGTGAATACGTGCCGGTAGGCCTATGCGATGCTCCATCAACAGGCTTCGTGAGAGGATGACCGTGATGATCGTCGAGCACGCAACTCATCCCCAGTTCCTCTCCAATACTTACCTCGTCGCGGACGGTGAGGGGGGACCCGCGTTCTTCGTCGACGCGGGAGGGCCGGTGGAGGGTCTGATCGAGGCTGCCGCGCGCCTTGGCGTGGAACCCACGCATGTGCTGCTCACCCACCACCACTTCGATCACGTCAGCGAGGTTGGCACGCTGCGCGAGCAATGGCCGAAGCTCGAGGTGCTGATTCATCCGCTGGAGCTCGATCTGCTCGACGGCATCGCCGCACGCACGGTGCAGGCCGGCGATACGTTGAGCTTCGGGGCGCTGGAGGTGCGGCCGCTGCATACGCCAGGACACACCGCTGGCATGCTGTCCTTCCTGGTGGGCGATCGATCGGGGGTCGGGGACGCGATCGGCGGTCGCGGCGGTCGGGGGCACACGCGCTCCTCGGCGAGCACCGCTCCAGGTGGGTTTGCGGGGGGCGAGGCGCTCGTGTTCACCGGCGACACCCTGTTCAGGGGCTCGGTTGGTGGAGTGCGCGCGCCAGGGCACACCAGCTACACAGACCTGCGGGACTCGATCATGGGCACGCTGATGGAGCTGCCCGCGGGCACGATCATCCACCCGGGTCACGCCCACCCCACGACGGTTGCGCGGGAGTGGGAGGAGAACGGGTTCATTCGCATCTGGCGAGGTCTCGACCCGCAGGGGACAGATGCCTGCCTGGCGCTGGGCGAGCCGGCCACCTTGATCCTGCTCGGCGAGGACTACGACGGGGGCAAGAAGGCCTGGGTGCGCTGGGCCGATGGCTCGGATGACATCGTCCCGGGTTCCCGGGTTCAGCCCGCCGGTTGATTGCCGGGACGCGCTGGCCTGGGCATCCTAGGTCGCCTGGGCGCGTGGCCTTAACATGATTGAGGAGATGGCACGCGAGAGCGAGAAGATTCCAACCTCCCGCGTGCGGCGCACGGCAACCGTCGGCAGGCTCGCGGCGAGCGAGGCCGTCAAGCAGTTCGGGACGCGCGCCGCTAACACCACGCGTGGCGAGCAGGCCTCCGAAGAGGCGATGGGCCGGCGGCAGCTGGAGACGGCCAAGCAGATCGTGGCTGCGCTGGGCACGATGAAGGGCGCCGCGATGAAGCTCGGTCAGGTGCTGTCGTTTCTCGATGTCGGCCTGGTCCCTGAGGAGCACCGTGAGGAGTTCCAGCGCGAGCTCGCGAAGCTGCGCGACGCCGCGCCGACGGTCTCCTTCAAGCAGATGCGCAAGGTGATCGAGAACGACCTGGAAGCGCCGATCAAGGAGCTGTTCTCGGCGTTCGACGAGGAGCCGATCGCGGCGGCGTCGATCGGCCAGGTCTACAAAGCGACCCTGGGCGAGGACGGGCGCGAGGTGGCGGTGAAGGTCCAGTACCCCGGCGTCGCCTCGGCCGTGCGCGCCGACATGCAGAACCTGGGGATGATCATGCGCCTGATGAAGCTCCTCGCGCCCGGGCTCGACGCGAAGGCGCTGGCGGGGGAGATCAGGGGCCGGATGGAGGAGGAGCTGGACTACGAGCTGGAGGCGCAGAACCAGCGGCGCCTAGCGCGAATCTACGAGGGGCATCCCTTCATCGTTGTGCCGAACGTCATCGGCGGCCTCTCGCGCGAGCACGTGATCGTCAGCGAGTTCGTACGGGGCCGCGGCTTCGAGCAGATGAAGCAGCTGCCACAGGCAGAGCGCGACCGGATCGGCGAGATCATCTTTCGCTTCTACTTCGGCTGCATGTACCGCCACCGCCAGTTCTCCGGTGATCCGCACCCGGGTAACTGCATCCTGCTCGACGACGGGCGCATGGCGTTCCTGGACTTCGGTCTGTTCAAGACGATTCCGCCAGAGGCCGCCGAGTTCGAGCTGCAGGCGCAGCGCCTGGCGATCGAGCGGCGCGCGGGGGAGCTGGTCCAGCACATGTACTCCGGCGGCTGGGTCGGCGATCCCAAGTACTACTCGGAGGAGAAGGCGATGGCGATGGTCGACGACATGACCTGGTGGTACACACAGGACAAGGAGATCTCACTCGAGCCCGAGATCGCCACCGACGTCCTGATCCAGATGAGCGATCCGCGCTCGCGGCACTTCGCGACGATGCGCCACGAGACGCTGCCACCCGACCACCTGTTCGGCCGGCGTTTAGAGGTCCTGACACTCGCCGTGCTCAGCCAGCTGCGGGCGAAGGCCAACTGGCACAGGATTGCCCGTGAGTGGGTATATGGCGAGGAGCCCGTGACGGAGCTCGGACGCGAGGAGGCCGAGTTCTACGGCCACACCGGCGTTCTCACCGCCGGCTGATCAGACGACCTGGATCTGCACGAGGCTCGTGGTGCCGGGGCGCCCGGAGGGGAGCCCGGCGGTGATGCCCACACGCTGGCCGCGCTCGCACCAGCCGAGCTCCACGACGCGCCGCGCGGCGTCCGCGATCAGCGCCTCGGTCGTCTCGTGGCGGCGCATCGACGCGGCCTGCACGCCCCACATCAGACAGCAACGGCGGACGGTCTCTTTGCCCGGCGAGAGCGCGTAGATCGGCACGGTCGGACGGTGCGCGGAGACCAGCCGCGCGGAGCGACCCGACAAAGTCGGCACGATCAGGGCGTCGAGGTTCAGCTCGCGCGCGGCCAGGCAGAGGTTGTGCGCGACCGTGTAGGCGGTGTCGGCGTCGGTGCGGCGCACGCGCGAGTTGTTCCAGTCCTCATACGGCGCGATCGACTCGGCCTGCACGGCGACCGCCGCCATCATCTCCACGGCGCCGACGGGATAGGCGCCGACCGCGGTCTCCTGGGAGAGCATCACCGCGTCGGTGCCGTCGAGGATCGCGTTGGCGACGTCCGCGACCTCGGCGCGCGTGGGGCGCGAGGAGGTGACCATCGAATCGAGCATCTGCGTGGCGGTGATCGACGGCCGCGCCATCCAGCCGGCCAGTTTCAGGAGCTTCTTCTGGGCGAGCGGGACCTGCTCGATCGGCAGCTCGATGCCGAGATCGCCGCGGGCGACCATCACGCAGTCGGCGACGTGCAGGATCTCCTCGGCGCGCTCGACCGCCTCGGGCTTCTCCATCTTCGCGATCAGCGGCAGTCGCGTGTGCTCGCGCACGAGCTCGACATCCTCGGGGCGGCGCACGAACGACAGCGCGACCATGTCGACGCCGATCGACTCGCCGTGGCGCAGCAGCTCTAGATCCTCCTCGGGCACCGACGGCAGCGCGTCGATCGGTCCGGGGATGTTCAGGCCCTGGCGCGAAGCCACCGCGCCGCCGACCTCGACCTCCGCTTCGACCTCGCTCGCGGCCGAACGCACCTCCTTCACGCGCAGTCGCACGGAGCCGTCGGCCAAGTAGATCACGGCCTGCGGCTCCAGCGCGTCGGCCAGGCCGGGCCAGGTGATGCTCATGTGCTTGGCGTCGCCGAGGCTTTCGCCGGGCCCGCAGGCGAACGTCACGAGGTCGCCGGGCTTCAGCTCGACGATGTCATCGCGCAGCGGGCCGATCCGCAGCTTCGGGCCGGGCAGGTCCTGCAGGATCGCGACCGGACGCCCGGCCTGTCCCGCCGCGTCGCGCACGCGGCGCACAGTCTCGGCGTGCTCGTCGAGCGTGCCGTGGGAGTAGTTCAGCCGCGCGACGTCCATCCCCGCTTGAACCATCTTCAGCAGGGTCTCGGGCTCACGCGAGGCGGGACCGATGGTGGCGACGATCTTCGTGCGGCGCATCCGCCGCAAGGTACCGTTCGCGGCGGCAAGGCGCGGCGCTCGTACCATCCTTCCCATGCTTGGTCCTTCACGACCCGTGCCGCGCGTGGGCGCCAGGGCGCGGATTGCGCACTTCGGCGGCAGCTTCGAGCCGGGCACGGTCGTTGCCGTTTATGAGGAGGGACGGCGCGTGGAGGTGCGCGGTGAAGCGGCAGGGGAGATGCTCGAGTTCGTGCTCAGCTCGGCGACGGCGCGGTTCGTCTTTGCCGGGAGCGCTCAGGGGCCCCGGTTGGAGCTGCTCGCAGACTGAGCGTCAGGGGGCCTCGACGTCGGGGAAGTGCTCGGCGCAGTGCTCACGCAGGACTGTCCGTATCCAGGCCCGCTCCTCGGTGCCGCTGGCGCGAAAACGCAGCAACAGCTCGCGCTGGTGGTTGATCGGGGCATCCGCGATCACCCAGCGCACCGCGAGTCGCTCGAACAGGAGCTCGACTGCTCGCTGCCAGGCGTCCTCCTGGGAGAGCAGATTGCCGGAGAGTGCCTGCGCGTATTCGCGCCGCGTGGCGGGGCTGAGCGCCCCGCGCAGGGTCAGTGTGTTGCCGTGTGCATCGGTGTAGTCGCTGCTCGGGGCGATCAGCTTCTCCGGACGCTTGCTCCCGCCCGCGTCAGCTCGCTGGCTGCGCTTGTCCCCGCCCGTGCCGGCTCGTCGGCGGCTGCGCTTGCCCATGCGCCGGCTCAGGCGCTGCCGGACACCGCGGCGGACGGGACCCGGTCCGGCTCGCCGGCTGCCTGCAGCAGCTGGCCGCGTACGTCGCCCGTGATCGGCTTCGCGTGTCCCGGCCATGCCGCGGCGGGCTCCATCTCCGCGAGCTTGCGAATGCTTTCGCGCGCCTGGCTGGTGTCGTAGTTGTACATCTCCTCCGGCAGTCTCGGCGCGCAGCCGCGGCCCCACATGTCGAACGTGTAGAACAGGTCGCTCACGAGCGCCAGCCGGTCGGCCTCGCGCCACAGCGCGATTAGCCCGGGCGCGTGGCCGGGGAGGTCGATCACGCGAAAGCCAGCCACGTCATCGCCCTCGCTGACGGTGTCCGCGATCTTCACCGGGCCGCCGTCCCAGGCGTAGCGGTGCAGCACGCGATGGATCTGGCGCTGGGGTGTCGGCAACCCCGCGAGGTCCGCGGGCCAGTAGCGAAAGCCGCCGCTGCCTTCGGCGTCCTGTACCTCGTCCGGGTGGCACAGCACCGGCACGCCCAGCGCGGGCGCCACGCCGCGATGGTCGGTGTGGCCATGTCCGAGTACGACCCGCTTGATCCCGCCGAGCTTCGCGCCGGCGCTGGCCACCGCACGGGTCATCGTGCGCGCACCGGCGTCGAACAGCGTCACGCCGCCCTCCTCGCCGCTGTTCTCGATCAGGTATACGTTGCAGCGCCCCGGCTGTCCTTGCACCACCCAAACGCCGGTGGCCACGAGCTCGGCCTCGCCGGCGCCCAGGCTCGTCTGCAGGCGCGTCTTGACGTTGAATGCGCCCGTCAGCCGCTGCTCGGCGGGCGAGCCCAGCGGTGGCATCATCCCGAGCTGGCGCGGCACGGCCATCGTGTCGTTGAACACCTCGTTGGACTGAATCAGCCCGTCGCGCACAGTCAGCACATCGACGCCTTCGAGCTCGATCCGGTGTCCGGTGGGGTTGATCCCGTTGAGCGAGCCCGGTCCCGCGAACGTTCCGCTGAAGCGCCACTGCAGGGCACAGCGGTCCTCCTCGGTCGTTGTGGACAGGATCTCCACGCGCAGGTCGGGCATCGCTCCGAGAAGATCCCCGATGAACTCGTGCAGTCCCTCGCGACCGACGAACACGCCCTGCCCGCGCACATCCTCGCGCCCGTCAGGCGCCCACATCGCCACCGCACCGTCGAGATCGTGCGCGCCGATCGCTTCGAAGTATCGTCGCGTCACCGCCTCGGCTTCGCTACCCGCCGGGCGCTTGCGGCGCGACGCCGCTTCGCGCACGTTCGCCGCCACCTCCTGGACCTTCGCGGCGGCCTCGCTTGCGCTCTCTTCCTCAGCCATCTTCCTTCTCCCTTTGGCGACGCTGCCGAAGATCCGTAGTCTAGTCTCCCTGCCCGTGGCCGAGGCAATCCGTAAGCCCGAGCTGGGGCGGGGCGAACGCGTGCTGCCCGGCGTCTTCCGCCTGCGCCTGCCGCTGCCGTGGCCCGGTGTTCCCCACTGCAATGCCTGGGCGGTAGCGGCCGGCGATGGGGTGGTGCTCCTCGACACGGGGATGCACCAACCGGGATCGCTCGCGCACCTGGAAAGGGCGCTCGCGATGTGCAACCTGACGCTCGAGAACGTGCGCCTGGTCGTCTGCACACACGCCCACTCCGACCACTATGGGCAGGCCGCCGCGGTGCTGGAGCGCGCCGGCTGTGAGCTGTGGATGCACCCGAACTACTCGCACATGAAGAGCTGGGCCGAGGACCCCGATGCGGCGATCGACCGTCGTCTGGAGGTCGCGCGCCAGAGTGGCGTGCCCGAGGAGCCGCTGCGCCGCTACGCCGCCGAGCGCGGCAAACGGGAATCGGGGGTCGCCGCGGTGATCGAGCCTGATCGTGAGCTGCTCCCGGGGGTGGTGGTCGAGACAGACCTCGGTCCCTGGAGCGTCCACGAGACGCCCGGTCATGCGCCCTCGCACGTCTGCCTGTTTCAGCCCGAGCATCGCCTGCTGATCTCGGGAGATCATTTGCTCGGTCGCATCTCGTTGTTCTTCGATCTCGGCTACTCGCCCGACCCCGTCGGCGAATTCCTGAACTCACTCGACGTCGTCGAGGAGCTGCACGCGCGCCTGTGTCTGCCTGGCCACGGGCGTACCTTCACCGATGTTCAGGCCCATATTGAGGGCAATCGCGAGCTCGTCTCCGAGCACTTGGCCAAGACCCTTGCGGTGGTCGAAGCGGGCGATGCGGGCGAGCCGCTGACGGCGTTTGAAATCCTCCCGCGCGTCCATGGTCCCGGTCTCTCGCCAATGACCGCCCAGTGGCTGTTGACCGAGACGCTGGCGATGTTGCTCCACTTGGAGGTAACTGATCGCGCGCGGCGGATCCCCGGAGAGCCTGAGCGCTGGACTGCATAATTCTCTGATGCGCATAGACCAGATCCTGGCCTCCTCCGCGCCGACGTTCTCCTTCGAGTTCTTCCCTCCGAAGACGGAGGCGGGGGAGGAGAACCTGCGCGCGTCGCTCGCGGAGCTGCGCGGCCTGGACCCGTCGTTCGTGTCCGTCACCTACGGCGCCGGTGGCTCCACCAGGGGCAAAACGATCGAGATCGTCAAGCGCATCCGCGAGCAGTACGGGCTGGAGGCGATGGCGCACTTCACCTGCGTGGGCGCCACCGTGGCGGAACTGCGCGCCACCCTCGACGAGATGCAGAGCGCGGGCATCGACAACGTGCTGGCGCTGCGCGGCGACCCGCCGGCGGGGCAGGAGCAGTGGCGCAAAACGGAGGGCGGCCTCGAGTACTCACGCGAACTCGTGGAGTTGATCGCCGCCGACTACTCCTTTGCGATCGGCGGTGCTTGCTTCCCCGAGACGCACATCCACGCGGTCAGCCCCGAGGAGGATCTGGAACACCTCGCGGAGAAGGTGACCGCGGGCGTGCAGTTCCTGATCACGCAGCTGTTCTTCGACAACGCCCTCTACTTCGACTTCGTCGAGCGCGCGCGGGCGGCGGGCGTGAACGTGCCGATCATCCCCGGCGTGATGCCGATCACGCAGGTGGGGCAGGTCGAGCGCATGGCCAAACTGTGCGGAGCTTCGATTCCCGATGGCCTGCGCCGCGAGCTGCACGCCCGCGGCGAGGACCCCGAGGCGGTGCTCGACTTCGGCGTCGCCTACGCCACGTTGCAGTGCGCGGAGTTGCTGCGCGAGGGCGTGCCCGGCATCCACTTCATCACGCTCAACCGCTCGCCCGCCACGCGCGCGATTCTCAGCGCGCTGAGAATCGCGAAGCCCTGGTAGCCGGCTGGGACCGCCCGAGCGGCCGGCCGTCGCTCAGGCCGCTTCGATCTCGAGTCCATCGGCCACCCGCGGCGAGCCGTCAGCCGCTTCGTAGCGCACATCGACCGAGTCGTTCTGGCGGTAGGTGCCCACGCCCCAGGCGCCCAGCAGCCAGCGCCGCTTGCTGATCTTGTCCTTGCGCAGCTCTCGCTCGAATACCAGCGAGCCTTCCCTGACCTCGAAGTCGGCTCCGAGCCGTTGCGGCACCCCGTTCAGAAAGACTTGGTACGGAGAGCGCACCTCGCGCGGCAGCTTGATCTTGGATTTGCTCATCACTGTCGGATTATGCACCCGACTGTGCGCGTACTCTCCGCGGCATGAGCGAGATCCCTTACACCGTGCGCCGCTCCGACCGCGCCCGGCGGGTGCGTGTGAACGTTCACGCGCTGGCCGATCTCCGATCGGTCGGGGTCGAAGTCGTGCTCCCCACGCGCGCGCCGGAGCGCGCGGCCGCGGCCGCCGTAAGCGAGCTGCGTCCATGGATCGAACGCAGGCTGTCCGATGCCCGGGAGGCGCTTGCACGGGTCGAAAGATCGGCCGCCGCCCACCCCGGCACCGTGCCCTATCTGGGCAGGCCACTGGAGTTGGCTGCAGAGGAGGGGCGCACACGCGTGCATCGCAGTGGCGAGCGCCTGCTGGTTCCCGCCGGTGATGCGCGCCCGGCGCTGGAGCGCTTCTACCGCCGGGCCGCGCGCTCGGAGATCGCGTCGCGCCTGGACCGCGCCACGGCGCTCGCGGACAGCAGCTACCAGGACCTGAGTATCCGCGGGCAGCGCACGCGCTGGGCCTCGTGCTCGGCCGGCGGGCGCATGAGCTTCAACTGGCGCCTGTTGCTGGCCCCCGAGCGCGTGCTCGAATACGTCGTCTGGCACGAGGTCTGCCACCTGCAGATCCTCGACCACTCGCCGCGCTTCTGGGCGCTCGTGGAGCGCCATTGGCCCGACTATCGCGAGGACCGAGCCTGGCTTCGCCAAAACGGCGCCACACTGGTGCTCTAGCGGCTCGCGGGCAGCTAGCGCTGCTCCAGTGGCACGTAGTCGAGGTCGCGCTCGCCCGTGTAGATCTGGCGGGGGCGGGCGATCTTCTGCTCGGAGTCCTCGACCATCTCCTTCCACTGGGCGATCCAGCCGCTGGTGCGTCCGATCGCGAACATCACCGGGAACATCGCCACGGGCAGGCCGAGCGCCTCGTAGATCAGGCCGGAGTAGAAGTCGACGTTCGGATATAGCTTGCGCGAGGTGAAGTAGTCGTCGTCGAGCGCGCGCTTCTCGAGCTCGGTCGCGACGTCCAGCAGCGGGCTCTTGCCGCGCACCTCGAACACGTCGTCGAGGTATTTGCGGATGATTCGCGCACGCGGGTCGTAGTTCTTGTAGACGCGGTGGCCGAAGCCCATCAGGCGCTCGTTGCCCGCCTTGACGCCCTCGAGGAAGCCGGGGATGTTCTCGACCGTCTCGATTCGCGTGAGCATCCGCAGGGCCGCCTCGTTGGCGCCGCCGTGCAGGGGGCCGTACAGCGCGGCGACGCCGGCGGCGACCGCCGAGTAGGGGTCCACCTGCGTCGAGCCGACCGAGCGCACGGCGCTGGTGGAGGCGTTCTGTTCGTGGTCGGCGTGGAGGATGAACAGCACGTCCAGCGCGCGCTCGAGGCGAGGATCGGGCTCGTACTTGAGCTCGGTCATCTTGTACATCATCCCGAGGAAGTTGCCCGCGTAGTTGAGGTCGTTGTCGGGATAGACATACGGCTGGCCCATGTTGTGTCTGAAGGCAAACGCGGCCAGCGTGGGCATCTTCGCGAGCAGGCGGATGATCTGCATCGCGCGGACGCGCTCCTCGTGGATCTTGTTGGCGTCCGGGTAGAACGTCGAGAGGGCCCCCACCGAGGCGACGAGCATGCCCATTGGGTTGGCGTCGTAGCGGAAGCCCTGCATGAAGTCCTTGACGTTCTCGTGCACGAACGTGTGGATCGTGATCTCATTGACCCAGCCCTCGAGCTCGACCTTGTTCGGCAGCTTGCCGTTGATCAGCAGATAGGCCACCTCCAAGTAGGTGGAGTGCTCGCACAGCTGCTCGATCGGGTAGCCACGGTGCTGCAGGATGCCGGCATCGCCATCGATGTACGTGATCGAGCTGCGGCACGAGGCGGTGTTCATGTACGCGGGGTCGTAGACCATCAACCCGAAGTCCTGCTCGTCGGTCTTGACCTGCCGGAGGTCCATCCCGCGCACGGTCCCATCCTGGATCGGCAGCTCGTAGCTCGCGCCTGTGCGGTTGTCGGTCACCGTCAGCGAGTCCTGCGGGCCGGCGCCGTTGCCCGATGAGGGTCCTTGTCCCTGCGCCTTTGTCTCGGGGGTGCTCATCTGGGCTTCTCCTATTGAGGTGGTCCAACGATTATGCGACATCCCGGGCGCCGAGGAGCCGGCTTATCGATCTTTTATGTGGGTGCTCCGTAGCGGCTCTCGGTGGCCTCGACCTGACCCTGGTAGTGGCTGCCAAGATCCTCGTGGCCGTACGGTCGCAGAGCTGGGGCGTCAAGCGTCATGAATGACAGCTGGGCGATCGGTAAGCCGGGGTAGAGCTTGATCGGGACGCGCGTGAGGTTGTTGAGCTCGAGTGTCAGCGTGCCTTTCCAGCCGGGGTCGCAGAAGCCGGCGGTGGCATGCACGATCAGGCCGAGGCGGCCAAGCGAGCTCTTGCCCTCGATCCGGGCGACGATGTCATCCGGCAGCTCAACGTGCTCGAGCGTGCGACCCAGGCAGAACTCGCCCGGATGGATCACGAACGGCTCGCCGGGCGGGGGAGTGACCTGCTCAGTCAGCTCGCGCGGCGGTTCGCGCAAGTCGATCGCGCTGATCTTGTGGTTGTGGAACACACGGAAGGAGTCCCCCAAGCGCAGGTCGACGCTCGCGGGTTGGATCAGCCCTTCGTCCCACGGCTCGATCCGGATGCGGCCCTCGCGCACGAGCTGGGCGATCGTGCCGTCGGAGAGGACCGAGGTGGGTGAGGAGCTCATTAGCGCGATTCTCGCACGTGCGGGGCGAGCGGGCGCTCATCAGCGCGGCGTTCAATGTTGGATCAAGCGTCCGCGAGCGACGACGGCGCGTATGCGCGCCGGTGAAGCCGGCGTGGGCGCGCCGTGAGGGCCACGGCGGGGGAGAATCGGGCCCCGCCCACCCCGCCGTGGGTGGGGGTGGTGAGGGTGCCGCGGACCGGTCGGAGATTGGTCTGCGCGCGAACCAATGCCGCCGTCATCGCTCGGCTCGGTCTCGGGCGCCTGGACCGCCCATCGCACTAGGAAAAAGAGCGCGACGATGGGGATCTTCAGGATCAGGAACAGCCAGACGAAGGTCCAAGCATCCACGTCTGCTGATCGTACTACCCAAGGGGGGAAAGGCGCAACAGTGCGCTCGCCGTTGATCCGCGGGCGGCTTGGCTGCGAATAGTCGGCAGTTAGTCATTGGACGAGTTGGAGGGGGCCTCTCATCCAACCATCCCTAAATGACCTAGGAGAGACACACCATGAGCCATTCGATCAACTTGCAAGAGATTGATGTAGACGGCGCCGTTTCAGAGGCTCGCGAGGCGGCGATCGACGGTTTGCCCGTGGGCGACACTCGTTTGAGCTTCCTGCGCAAGTCCGCCGTCGCCGGTGGTGCGGCCGTGAGCGGTGGAGCGCTGCTCGGCGCCTTTGCCCCGAGTGCGCTGGCAGCCAGCGCGGGACGTCCCCCGAAGAGCTTTGGCAAGGGCGATATTGGGATCCTCAACTACGCGCTCACGCTGGAGTACCTGGAGGCGGCGTTCTACAACGGCGCGACGGCGGCGAACATGTCGCTGGGCTCTCAGACGGCGGCGTTCTTGAAGATCGTCACCAAGGACGAGAACGCGCACGTGAAGTTCCTCGAGGAACACCTCGGCTCAAAGGCGGCCAAGGAACCGACGTTCAACTTCAAAGGCGCCAACACGAGCCCAGAAATGTTCATGAAGACCGCTGCGGTGCTCGAGAACACCGGTGTGCACGCCTACTCGGGGCAGGCACTGAACATCAAGAGCGCCGCTTATGTCAAGGCGGCCATCTCGATCCTTACGATCGAGGCGCGGCACGCCAGCGTGATCGGCCTACTGAATGACCCAACGGGCGAAATGATCGCCCCCAACGGCCCGTTCGACACGCCGCTGACCGCCGCCGAGGTGCTGGCCGCCGTCAAGGAAACCGGCTTCATCGTCTGAAGCGGAGCCTGCGCCGAACAAGCCTCCGGGACCCCCACCCGAAGGATGCATGACAGGGGGGAGGTCGCTTGCGGGCGGTCTCCCCCCTCTGCATTCCTACTCAGCTGAAACGGGTGATCTCGCGCAACTCCTGGACCCGCGCGGCGATCTCCTCGTCGGTGAGGCGGACGACTCGCTCGGTGCCGAACTCCTCGACGTTGAACGAGGCCAAAGCGGTGCCGTGGGCCATCGCCGCGCGCAGCATCTCCTCGGAGAGCTCCCCCGCCCCAAGGTGGGCCGCGATGTAGCCGACGAACCCGCCGGCAAAGGTGTCGCCCGCGCCGGTGGGATCGACGACGCTCTCCAAAGGAAAGGCGGGCAGCGAGAAGAAGCGCTCGGCCGTTACGAGTGCGGCGCCGTACTCCCCCTGCTTGGCGACGATGATCTGAGGCCCACTCACCCCCCACGAAAGCACCTCTCGAGCGGCCGTGAACAGGTTCGGCTTGCCGGTGAGCTGGCGCAACTCTGCGTCGTTGAGGATCACGCAGTCGACCGACTCGATCGCCTGCACCAAAGAGTCGCGGGCGTCCTCGATCCAGAGGTTCATCGAATCCAGGGCAACGAAGCGCGCGTCAGGGAGCTGGCCGCGCACCTCGCGCTGGAGGTCCGGCTGGATGTTCGCGAGGAACAGGACCTCGCTCGCGCGTGAAGGGACCGAGAGCTTCGGCTGAAAGCCCTCGAACACGCCGAGCTGGGTGTCGAGCGTCTCGCGCGAGTTCAAATCCCAGCCGTACTCGCCGCGCCAGAAGAAGGTCTTCCCACCGGCGATGCGCTCGACGTCGGAGACATCCACGCCGCGACCGCGCAGAACCTGCAGCTCGGCCTCGCCGAAATCATCGCCCACCGGCCCGACCACGCGGACCTGCTCGAAGAAGGACGCGGCCAGCGCGAAGTGCACGGCGGCGCCGCCCAGCATTCGCTCGCGTTCACCGAACGGCGTCTTGACGGCGTCGTAAGCGATTGATCCGACCACGGTGATCGACATGGGCGGGGACCCTATATAAAGGGCGGCTCGGAGAGGCGGGCGAGGCATCCCAAGAGGGCGCCCCGGGGGAGGAGCCGGGAAGTCCGTAAGCTCTCGCTCGAACGATGACCGCTACATTTGCCGAGCTCGGGCTGTCCGAGTCCACCTTGCAGGCCCTGAAGGACGTTGGGTATGAGTCGCCGAGCCCGATCCAGGAGCAGGCGATTCCGTCGGTGCTGGAAGGTCGTGACGTGATCGGCCAGGCGCAGACCGGCACCGGCAAGACGGCGGCGTTCGGGCTGCCGATCGCCGAGTACATCGACCCTGAGGTCTCCGAGGTGCAGGCGTTGGTGCTGACGCCGACACGCGAGCTGTGCATCCAAGTGACGCAAGCGCTGAGGACGTATGGGGCGCACAAGGGGATCGACGTGGTCGCGGTGTTCGGCGGCGCGCCGATTCGCACCCAGCAGGCGCAACTGCGCGCGGGCGGGCACGTCGTGGTGGGGACTGTCGGGCGTGTGCTGGATCTGATCTCCCGTCACTCGCTGGTATTGCACGACTGCCGTTTTGTGGTGCTCGACGAGGCCGATGAGATGCTCGACCTGGGCTTTCTGGAGGACGTCGAGAAGATCCTTTCGCTGACGCCATCGGGACGTCAGACGGCGTTGTTCTCGGCGACGATGCCGCCGCCGATCCGCCAGCTCGCCGACCGTTATCTGTATGACCCGGTGATGATTCAGGTGCAGGCGGCGACGCTGACGATCGACACCGTCGCGCAGTTCCAGCTGCCGGTGGAGACGAAGGAGAAGGCGGACAAGCTCGTGGAAGTGCTGCGCGCGGAGAAACCGGACCAGGCGATCGTCTTTGTGCGCACGAAGATCCGCTGCGATCAGTTGTTCAAGATCCTGCGCGACCGCGGGATGAACGTGCGGGCGCTGCACGGCGACATGTCACAGGGCTCGCGCGACGGCGTGATGCTCGCGTTCAAGGGCGGCCGCGTGCCGATCCTCGTGGCCACCGACGTGGCGGCGCGCGGACTGGACATCTCGACCGTGACGCACGTGGTCAACTACGACGTGCCGACGAGCCCCGACACCTACGTGCACCGCATCGGACGGACCGGCAGGGTGGGGCGCTCGGGTAGGGCGATCACGTTCGTGGAGGCGCGCCAGAAGCGCGAGCTGGAGGCCATCGAGCGCCACATCGGGATGTCGATCGCAGCATGGGAGCCGGGCGCGAAGAGCACGCCGACGCCGATCGAGGAGCGCCCGCGCCGGCATTCGAAGCCGGGCATAAAACGGCCCGAGGGCAAAGAGGAGACCTACGCGAAGCTCGTGCTCGGTGGTGGTCGCGCCGCGGGGCTGCGCGTGGCGGACATCGTTGGTGCCGTGACCTCGAAGGCGGGACTCGACGGCGAGGCGGTACGCGACGTGATGGTGCTCGACCGCTTCTCGTTCCTATCGGTTCCGGAGGAAGAGGCCGAGCGCGTGATCGAGGCGCTGGACGGGGAGGAGATCGGAACCCGGGTGGGCGACCAGACCATGAGCCTCGAGCGCGTGGCCAAGTAACGTGGCCAGTAGCTATCCTGGCGCGCTCACCCGAGCCGAGGAGAGCAAGATGTCCACCGCCACGATGCAGACCACCGAAGGCACGATCACGCTCGAGCTGTTCGACGAGGACGCCCCGAAGACGGTCGAGAACTTCACGAAGCTCGCCGGCGACGGCTTCTACGACGGGCTGACGTTCCATCGGATCATCAAAGACTTCATGATCCAGGGTGGTTGCCCGCAGGGCACGGGGAACGGTGACCCGGGGTACTCCTTCGAGGACGAGTTCAACGACCACAAGGTCGTTCGTGGGGCGCTCGCGATGGCAAATGCCGGGCCGAACACGAACGGCTCGCAATTCTTCATCGTCACCGCCGAGGCCTGCCCTTGGCTGGATGGCAAGCACACAGTGTTCGGGCAGGTGACCGACGGGATGGATGTGGTGGACAAGCTGGACGGCGTGGCCACCGACGGCGGCGATCGTCCGCTCGAGCCGGTCGGGATCGCGACGGTTGCGATTTCATAGGAACAACAGAAACAAAGCAACAGACGAAATCTCGATAGAGGAGTAGCCTCTTTCTTCTAGCGAACGAGCAGGGGAGATAGAGATGGCGACCGTCGAGCAGCAGGCACCCGAGATCAGCAACGGCGTGGCGCGGGATGACGATTCCGCCCACCCGGAGATTCCTGTCTTCAACCCGGCGACGGGAGCGCAGATCGGCACAGTTCCCGAGCTCGACGCCATCGCGGTGGCCGAGTTGGCCAAGCGCGGGCGGGCCGCGCAGGTCGGCTGGAACGCGTACGGGTTCGAGGGGCGCGCTCAGGTGTTGCGACGCATGCAGAAGTGGCTGATGGACAACGCTGACCGTGTGACCGAGACGATCGTCTCAGAGACGGGTAAGACCTACGAGGACGCGCGTTTGGCGGAGGTCGCATACGGGGGCGGCGCGTTTGGCTTCTGGGCGAAGAACGCCGAGAAGTACCTCGAGGACGAGCGCGTGCGCACGGCCGCGGTCGCGGTGAAGGGCAAGAAGCTGATCCTGCGTCATCGTCCGCTTGGCCTGATCGGCGTGATCGGGCCTTGGAATTACCCGCTGATCAACTCCTTCGGCGATTGCATCCCCGCGCTTGCGGCTGGGAACGCCGTGATCCTCAAGCCCTCGGAGGTCACGCCGCTGACCTCGCTGCTGCTCGCCGAAGGGCTCAGCGAGAGCGGGCTGCCGGCCGACGTACTGCAGATCGCCACGGGGCGCGGCGAGACCGGCGCGGCGCTGATCGAGCAGGTCGACATGATCATGTTCACGGGCTCGACGAGGACCGGACGCAAGGTCGCGCAAGTCGCGGGCCAGCGGCTGATCCCGGCCTCGCTCGAGCTGGGCGGCAAGGACCCGATGGTCGTGCTGCGCGACGCCGACGTCGAGCGCGCCGCCAACACAGCCGTGTGGGGCTCGATGATGAACGCCGGCCAGACGTGCATCTCGATCGAGCGCGCCTACGTGGAGGAGCCGGTATACGACGAGTTCGTGGCGAAGGTCTCAGAGAAGGTACGCGCGCTGCGCCAGGGTCAGAGTGGCGCACCGGGCAGCGTCGATGTCGGCGCCGTGACGTTTCCGCCGCAGCTCCAGATCATCGAAGACCACGTGAGCGATGCCGTCGCCAAGGGCGCGCGCGTGCTCGCCGGGGGCAAGCGCGGCGGGGAGGGCACCGGCGGGGACTTCTTCGAGCCGACGGTGCTCGTCGACGTCGACCACTCGATGAAGTGCATGACCGAGGAGACGTTCGGGCCGACGTTGCCGATCATGAAGGTCGCGGACGAGGAGGAGGCGGTGCGGTTGGCCAACGACTCCGTGTATGGCCTGGCCGGCTCGGTCTTCGGGCGCGACACGGCGCACGCCGAAGAGATCGCCCGCCGGCTGGATACGGGCGCGGTGTGCGTGAATGACGCGATCGTCAACTACTTCGCGCTGGAGCTGCCGATGGGCGGCGCGAAGGCCTCAGGCCTGGGCTCGCGCCACGGCGCGGGGGGGATCCGCAAGTTCTGCTCACAGCAGGCGATCCTCGTGACACCACGCGCGCTGGCACGGAAGAAGGATCTGCTGATGTTTCCGTACAAGGCGCGCACGAGCAAAATGGTGGCCAGCGGCCTGAAACTGCTCTACGGCCGCGGCAAACGCGACTGAGGCGACCGTATACCTGCGCGAGGCTTTGTCCTCGGTCGCTCGCGTGTGTAGCACGCCACGCTCCCTGCGTCCGCGCCTCGCTTGGTCTACGGCCGCCTCAGGAGCGCGGTGAAATTAGGAGCGAATCAATCCCGTAGGGGGATGCCGAGCAGGCGCTCTAGCTCAGGGATGGTCGTCTCGGCGCTCGTGTGGTGGACGGCGGCCATGCCGAGCTGCTCGGCCGGCGTGAGGTTGAAGGGCAGATCGTCGACGTAGACGCAGCGCTCGGCCGGGACCCCGGCGCGCTCGGCGCCGAGCTCGTACATGCGGCGCGAGGGCTTGCGGATGCCGAGCTCGCCGGAGATCACGACACCGTCGAACAGCTCGTCGAACAGCTCGTGGGGATAGCGGTGGATGCCCCAGGAGTTCGACACGAGGCCTGTCCGCACGCCCGCGGCGTGCGCGCGGCGGACGGCATCGAGCATCTCCAGGTCCGGCGCCACGCCGGTGAACAGCCCATCGATCAGACCCTCGGGCTCGACCCCGAGCAGCGCGGCGAAGCGCTGCTCGAAGGCCGGCTCGTCGATCTCGCCCTTCTCCAGCGCGATCAGCAGCTCGCGCGCCTGCGGGTCCTCGCGGAAGCGTCCCATCAGGAGCTGGGGATCGATCTCGACGCTCAGGCAATAGGCGTGGAAGGACGCGAACAGGTTCGTCGTGAGCACCCCGCCCCAGTCGATCAACAGCCCCGTGCGCTCAGTCTCCACCGAGCGCCACTCCCTCCGCCTGCTTTGCGAGCTCGACCACGCCGTCGCCGAATTGCTTGAGGTATGGATCGTCGGTCGCGCCCGCGAGCGCGCGCTTGTAGTTGCCCTCCATGAACACCACGGACTTCCACAGCGCAAGCGTCGTGTACCAGCGGATGTCCTGCATCGATCGGCCCGAGCGCTGCTCATACAGGTCGATCAGTTCCGCGCGCGTGGGAAAGCCCTCGCGGCGCGTGACGCCGCCGAGGTACTCGCGCATCCCGCCCTTCGGGTCGCCCCCCTCCGTCCACATCATGCAGAGGTAGCCGAGATCGGCCAGCGGGTCGCCGATCGTCGCCATCTCCCAGTCGAGCACGCTCTCCAGACGCGCCGGCGCGTCGGCCGCGAAGATCGTGTTGCCGAGGCGGTAGTCGCCGTGCACGATCGTCGCCTTGGTGGGCGGGTCCGGATTCGGCAGGTGCTCGGCCAGCCATGCCCCGACGCCCTCGACGGCGGGGATCTCGCGCGTCTTGTTGATCTCCCACAGGCCGCCGAAGCGGCGCAGCTGGCGCTCGAGATAGCCGGTCGGCTTGCCGAAGCCCTCCAGGCCGGCCTCCTGCCAGTCAACGGCGTGGATCTCGACGAGCGCATCGATCAGCTGCTCGCCGATCCGCCGCCGCTGCGCCGGGGAGTCCAGCGTGGCCGGCACGCTCGAGACGATCACCTCGCCTGCGATCCGCTCCATCACGTAGAAGGGGCAACCGATCACGTCAACGTCGTCACAGACCGCGAGCACCGCAGGCACGCGCGCGGGGGTGGGGGCGAGCGCGGACAGGAGGCGTGCCTCGCGCAGCACGTCGTGCGCGCTCGGGGGCAGCGGCGGGCGCGGTGGGCGACGCAGAACCACCTCGGTGCCTGAGCGCTCGATCAGGTAGGTCACATTCGAGTGCCCCTCGCCGATCGGGCTCGCCGCGATCTCGCCGCCCTCGCCGATGCCGTGGGCGTCGAGGAATCGCGCGAGCGGCTCCAACACGAGCAGCGGCGGACGGCCATTGTCCTGCGCCTGCGCGAAGGTCTCGACGATGTCGTCTGGCGCGATCGTGGTGCTCATGTGTCAGCAACGCTATCCAACGTCTGGGATGGCCGGCGTGGCTGGGCTCCATCTGCCTACGATGAGGGCGATGCCCGAGCTGCCAGAGGTTGAGATCACCGCACGCCTGCTCGACCGTGCGCTTGCGGGAGCGCAGATCGAGTCCGCGCTGGCGCCGGGGATCAACGCGCTGAAGACGTTCGACCCGCCGCTCTCTAGCTTGGCGGGACACAAGGTGACGGGCGTCGGCCGGCGGGGCAAGCAGTTCGTGGTGAAGGTTGACGGGCCGGCCGATCCACTGGTCCTGCTGATCCACCTGATGTCCGCTGGCCGCCTTCAGCTATATGACAAGCGTGGAGGCCCGCGCGATCGCACGTCGCGGCTGCTCGTGCGGTTCGACGGCGGGCGCGAGCTGCGCCTGCGCGAGTTCGGCTCCAAGCAGGCCGCCTGGGTGAAGCTGCTGCGCGCCGAAGAGCTCGACGAGGACCCGGCCCTGGCGACGCTCGGCCCCGAAGCGTGGCCTGATCCGCCGGATCTGGGTGACGTGCTGGACGCGGCGCGACCTCTGCACGCGCTCCTGCGCGACCAGCGCACGATCGCCGGGATCGGCCGCTCGTGGGTCGACGAGATCCTGTGGGAGGCGAAGCTCTCGCCGTACAAGCGCGGCGCCGACCTCCAGGCGGCGGAGTTGAGCACCCTGAGAGAGGCGATCGTGGGGACGCTGGGGAGGGCGATCGGGCACTACGAGGAAGTCGTGGAGCTGCCGATTCCCGACAAGCTGCCGATGCCGCTGCGGGTGCACCGGCACGAGGGCGAGCCATGCCCGCGCTGCGCGAGCGTGCTGGAGGCGGTCCACTTCGAGAGCTACGTGATCGCCTACTGTCCCGTCTGCCAGACGGAGGGCAGGACGCTGAAGGATCGCCGGTTGTCGAAGTTGTTGAAGTAGAGAACCAAAAAGACGCGGTCCCGGGCCGCTCGAGGAACCTTCCCCGGCTCGCCTTGCGGCGCTCCGGCTCGGGTGGCGCGGCCTCACACCTCTAATGGCCTCGCTCTTTGCGGCTCAGTTCCGCGTCGAGAGCAACATAGGCTCGGGTGAGGGTGATTTCAATCCCCTGGCTACAGGGTTCCCGCACGTTGCGGAGAAAACACGCGGTCGCAACCAGGCTCGGACGAGATGGCTAGGATCGGAGCATGATCGATCAAGGAGACGAGGCGCCGGACTTCGAGTTGCCCGACCAGGACGGGCGCGCTGTGAAGCTCGCAGACTTCCGCGGTCAGCCTGTGGTCGTGTACTTCTACCCGAAGGCCAGTACACCCGGATGCACGACGCAGGCGTGCGGCGTGCGTGACCACCGGGCGGACTACGAGCAGGCTGGAGCGGTTGTCCTGGGGATCTCCCCTGATCCCGTCGCGAAGGTCAAGAAGTTCCACGACAAGGAGGGGCTGAACTTCGCGCTCCTCGCCGACGAGGATCACGCTGTTACCGAGCGCTACGGCGTCTGGGCGCAGAAGAGTATGTACGGGAAAACCTATATGGGGGCGGAGCGCACGACGTTCATCATCGACTCCGACGGGAAGGTCGCTGAGGTCCTCCGCAAGGTCAAGCCCGCCGAGCACGACGCCCTGGTCCTGGCCGTGCTGGAGAAGGCGAGCCCGCCGGTGGCGTAGGGCTGACTACGCCGCGTGGTTGCGCCAGAGGCAGATACGCGAGCCGCCCCGGGCGGTTTAGAAGCCGGCTGGTTTGCGATGCCTTCTCACAAAGAGCGCTGCGACGATGCCCGCGAGCAGGAGGATGACGAGGCCCGCGATGATGAGGTACGGCGATTGTGGTGTCCCGGTTGTGGGGAAGGTGATGGTGGCGCGGGCGCTGCGTTCGAGCAGTCCGCTGCGGAGGGTGACGAGCGCGTGCCACGGGCCGTCGGGGATCTGCTTGTCCAGCATGATCGTGATCGGCTCGGTGGCGCCGATCGCCAGGGTGGTGCCGAGGTTGGCTGCGAACGGGCCGGCGCTGAGCCCGCCGGGGCCGGCCGAGAGCTGCATGGTTCCGCTCATGTCGAGCGCTCGTCCGCCGCTGTTGTGTACGTTCGCGACGACCACCGGCTGACCGTCAGGAGAGCGCCCGCCGGTGAGCGAGTTGATCGTGAAGTTCGATGCGGGCGCGCCTCCGGGCCCGATCGACAGATACAGGCGGATGCCGACGCGGCTGACTTGGGTGATGCCGCCACCAGTGGGTGGCGGGGAGCGCGTCTCGGCCCAGACCACGCCGTACTGTTCGCCTCCGGGCGCGTCGCGGGGAACGGCGATGGTCACGGTCGCGATCGCGTGTCCACCGGAGGGGACGTTGGACGCGCCGGGAAGAACCGATGTCCAGGTGGTCAATTCATTGGGGGTGTGTGCGGCGGCGCCGACGAACGCGCCCTGGCTGATCGCGGCGGCGGCGGGGTAGATGACGATGTGCTGGTTTGAGGCCGTCGTGTTGGAGATCTCGATCCGGCGGTGGATGGTCGTCCCCGGGTGCAGGTGATCGATGATGTAGAGGCGCGCCCTGGGATCGTCGTATGCGGTGAGCGGGACATCGAGCAACTGCACACCGATGCTGCCGGCCGGCTCCGCGCGCCCCGTCGCGACCGGCGCGATCGCGACCTGCGCCGCGGTGGAAACGCTGACGGGTGCCCCGACCGCGACAGTAAAGGCGGCGACGGCGGCAGCCAGGACACCTCGCGCAAACCGCGGTACGCGGTCCGCCCCTCCTCCGCACGCCTGCCCAGACAACGGAACGCGCATAGCTACGAAACGGATTGCGTGATCGTTCCGGAATAGACGCCGGCGGCCATGCCTCCCGCAACGAAAACGTTGATCGTGGGGTCCCAGGTCGCGGAGTTATCGCCCGTGATCCCGGTCGCGGTGACGGCCGCGACGACGCCGGTGAGGTTGGTCGGATTATTCGCCGTGAAGGTCGCCGTTCCAACCTTCGTGATCGCCCCGGCGGTGTAGCCGACCTCGGCGGCGCCGATCGTCGGCCCCGAGGGCGGCGTGAACGCTGTCGAGATGACGGTCGCGACCCAGCCGGAACCCGCGGCGGCGGCGCGCGCGTCGCTCACCTGCACTTCGCCCAGCGGCCCGCTGATGGTTCCCCCGAGAACGCTATTTTCGCGCGTCCCAAGATTGCCGGCGCTGGCGGGTACGGTGATTGACAGCGCTCCGCCCGTCACGGTCACGGTGGCGGACGTTTCCGCCGCCGAGGCCGGACCGGCGAGGCCGAGCGTGAGCACCCCAGCGGCACCGGCCAGGAGCAGGGCGCCCATTCGCATGCTTTTCATGGTGATCCTGTCTCCGCAACGAAGCGGTAGGGGTATCGATGACAGAAGAGGCGACCGCGATTACTGGAAGCCACTCGGTGCATCGGCAGAAGGCGTTAGCCGCGATCGCGTAGTTGCCCTCATTCGCGATCGTGGAATTTCCCCACCCTCAGTAGTGGTATTGCGGCAACGACTATCCGTAACTTGCCCGAAGCAACGGTAAGGAGGGCTGATCGTGGGGCGAGGATCGGCAGGTCCTCCATCCGGATCGGAGTCTCCGTACGCTTGAGGTTGTGCCCCAACTGCTTGCGTCAACCTCGGTCGGTCAAAGCTTCAGCTCGTTCTTCGAAGCGGTCGGGCAGTTCTTCTCCGATTTGGCGGCGGTCCACTGGGGGGCGCTGGCAGTGGGGCTGGCCTTTTTTGGGCTGAACCTGACGCTGCGCTCGCGCGCGTTCTTCCACAGTCTGCGGGCGGCCTATCCCGCGGTCGGCTTTCGCTGGCGACGTATTTGGGGCGCCTACTTCGCCGCGGTCGGCTTCAACAACGTCGTTCCGGCGCGTGGCGGTGACGTGATCAAGCTGTTCCTCACGCGCTCCTCGATCCCGGGGGCGAGCTATCCGACGGTGGCGGCCGCGTTCTTTGTGGAGTCAGTCTTCGACATCACCGTCGGTGTGCTCGTGCTGATCTTCGCGTTCACGCAAGGGGTGTTCCCCAAGCCGCCGGACTTCTCCAAGCTGAACTCCTTCGACATCTCCTATCTCGCCGAGCACTTTCGCTTTACGCTCTTCCTGATCACGGCGCTGGTGATCCTCGGGCTGGTCTCCTTTGCTCTGCTCTCGGTGCGTGCACGTGCGTTCTGGGCACGTGTGCGCCAGGGCCTGACGATCCTCTCTGACCGGCCCCGCTATCTGCGCGAGGTCGCCTCCTTGCAGGCACTCGGGTGGCTGTGCCGCTTCGCCGCGTTCTGGTTTCTGCTCGAAGCCTTCCGTGTGGGCGGCTCGGTCAAAAACGTGCTGCTCGTGTTCGGGGTCAGTCAGGTGGCGGGCGCGGTGCCCTTCACACCGGGGGGGGCGGGAGTTCAGCAGGCGCTACTCGTGAAGGTCTTTGCGACATCCGCCCCGACCGCTGTGGTGGCGGCGTATTCGGTCGGACAGCAGCTTGCGATCGCTACGTTCACCGCGCTCGTGGGTCTCGGTGCGGTGATCTTCATCTTCCGCTTTCGCTCGTTCAAGGAGGTGCTTCACGCTGGGCGTGCCTCACGTGATGCCGAGCGTGAAGCCGAGCGCGCCGGGGTACTGCTGGACGAGGATCCGGCGCTTGAGCCGCCGCCGGACCCTCGCTCCCGGTCCAGTCTCCCCACGCGCTACTGAAGTCCCTCGCGCGCCTCGCGCACGAGGGTGACGGCCTCAGGGAATACCACGGCCATCACCGAGCGGACCTGCTCGGCCTGGGCCTCCGCGTTGCCCTGCAGGTTGAGACGGTTGATGGCCGCCACAGTCATGTCGACCGCGAGCTTGATCGCGTTGTCCGCCCAGGCAAGGCTCTGCTGTCCCTGCATCTGTTCGGCGAACTCGGCCAAGCGACGCTGGAGCTCCTCGGGATCGCCGAACAGATCGCCAAAGCCACCGCTCTCCATTCGGTCATCGTAGCGCCGAACTCATAGACTGCGCTGCCGATGCCGAGCCCCAGCGAGATCTCCGAGCGGATTGCCTACGAGTCTGAGCGCCGCGCTCGCTTGAGCGTACCGGCGGCCGCGGGCGGCGTGCTGTTCCTGCTCAGCGCGATCATCGTCCACGCCGTGATCAGCGGCCTGCCCGCCGTAGGATTGCTGCAGGCGTTGGAACCGACGTTGCACGGCACGGCGAATCCGGCCCTCAGCGCTCGCGCTGCTGAGGTGACATTTCTTTCTCATCACGCCCTCGGCTCGATCGCGGGCAGCGTGCTTGCGGCGATTGCGGCCGTCATGTTGACGGTGGTACTGCTGTTCCTGCTCTCCGCGACACGTTTTCGCCGGGCGGAGACACCGCGTGCGGCGGGACCGCTGGTGATCGCCGGCGGTGGGGGCTTAGTGGTGTTCGGAGTCGCCAGCCAGGTCAACAGGGCAATTCGCGCCCACGACTTCACGACCGGTCACGATTTCAGCGAGCACGCGGTTGAACATGCGCTTACGACAGGCACCGCGAACCTGTTGATCGGCTATCTCGGTCTGCTTGCGCCGTTGTTGCTGGCGCTCGGTCTGATCATGGTGCTGCTCTCGGCCACCCGAGTCGGCCTGATCACTCGCTGGCTGCGAGGGTTGGGTATAGCCATGGCGATCGTGATCTTGCCGCTGTTTGCCGGCATCTTCTACCTACAGCTGGTTTCGGCGGCGTGGCTCGTGTCGATGGCGTTTCTGTTCTCGGGGCGCCTGACCGGCGGAGACCCGCCGGCATGGGCTGCTGGCGAGGCTCGCCCGTGGCCGTCCCAGGCGGAGACTCGTGCCGCCAATCAGGCGGACCAGGGAGAGGTGCTCGCGGGGGCGGGAGTGGATGTCGGTCCCGCACCGGCGCGACCTGATTCCGGTGGCTCCGCGCGCAAGCGCCGGCGCAAGCGCGGCGCGCGCAGCGGAGAAGGGCTACGGCCGGAGTAGAGCAGCGTGTGGCGGCCCGTGGGCCAGAACGGCCCACGGCGGGGCGGATCGCGGGCCCGTAAGGACGATCTTGCGGTGCGACGGTTGGGTTTAGGCACCTTTGGGCATATATGAGGAAGAGCGCGGAAACCGCCGTGAGCGTTCCTTCCGCGATTCGGGTCAGCAGCTACATAGGCATCGTCGATTCCGCCCCGCCAGCGGGCGCGGTCCAGGAGGAGGACTCCCATGGAGGCAGCGACAATCCAGCGTCAGGATGCGGCGCGAGGGCAGGATCCGACACGGGGCGAGGGGGAGCGAGGAGGCGGGTGGAAACCGGCGGACCCCGGGCCGTTGGGGCTCGGCGCATTCGCGATGACGACATTCGTGCTCTCGATGTTCAACTCGAATCTCGTCAACGCCAAGGGCCTGCCGGTCGTGCTCGGTCTGGCGTTGGCTTATGGCGGAATCGTGCAATTGATCGCGGGCGTGTGGGAGTTCCGCACCGGGAATACTTTTGGGGCTGTCGCATTCTGCTCCTTCGGTGCGTTTTGGATCTCCTTCTGGGCGCTGAACGTCTTCTACGCCAAGGACATCACCGGTAACGCGGGACACGCGGTCGGCGTGTACCTGTGGGCGTGGGCGATCTTTACCGCGTACATGACGATCGCGGCGCTGCGCGTCAGTGGAGCAGTGCTGCTCGTATTCGTGTTGCTGACGATCACGTTCATCCTGCTGGCGATCGGCGCCTCCGGCGCGCACGAAAGTGTCACCCACTGGGGCGGCTACCTCGGCTTGGCGACGGCTGCTGCCGCCTGGTACGCGTCGGCCGCGGCCGTCACGAACTCGACCTTCGGCCGCACGGTCCTGCCCGTGATGCCGTTGAGCGGGCGTTAGGGTCCAGTTATGGCGAATGGATCGGAGTCGTCTATCGGTGAGGTGCTCGACAAGGAGCTTGCGGGGCTGCTCGATGTCGAGACGTTCGACCCCCCGGCCGAGTTTCGCGAGCACGCACTGCTGAAAGACCCCGCGGTCTACGAGCAGGCGGCAAGCGATCCCCAGGCCTGGTGGGTCGAGCAGGCCGAGCGGCTGCACTGGTTCCAGAAGTGGGACACGGTGCTGGACGACTCCGATCCGCCGTTCTACAAGTGGTTCACCGGCGGCAAGCTGAACGTGTCCTACAACTGCCTCGACCGCCACGTCGAGGCAGGGAGGGGCGAGCGCGTCGCGTTTCACTGGCGCGGGGAGGATGGCTCGGAGCGTGACATCACCTACGCTGAGCTGCTCGGGGAGGTCAAGCGCTTTGCGAGCGCTCTGAAGGACCTGGGTGTCAAACAGGGCGACGTGGTCGGGATCTACCTGCCGATGATCCCGGAGGTCGTCGTCTCGATGCTCGCATGCGCGCGCATCGGCGCTCCGCACAACGTCGTGTTCGGCGGGTTCTCCGCAGAGGCCGTGCGCGAGCGGATGGAGTTCTCCGCGGCAAGAGTGCTGATCACGGTCGATGGGGCCGCGCGCAAGGGCAAGACGGCCGCGGTGAAGGACCGCGTGGACGAGGTTATGGGCGATCTGGCCACGCTCGAGAAGATCGTCGTCGTCAAGAGCAAGGGGACGCCCTGCCAGATGAAGGAGGGGCGCGACGTCGACTATCACGAGATTTGCGCGGCGGCCGATCCGGAGTGCCCGGCGGAGGCGCTGGACGCCGAGCACCCGCTCTACATCCTCTACACATCCGGCTCAACGGCCAAGCCAAAGGGCATCCTGCACACCACCGGCGGCTACCTGACGGGCGTCTCGGCCACCCACCGCTACGTGTTCGACCTGAAGGCAGACGAGGACGTCTACTGGTGCGCCGCTGACGTCGGCTGGGTCACCGGACACTCCTACATCGTCTATGGCCCGCTCTGTAACGGCGCCACCTCGGTGATGTGGGAGGGCGCCCCGGACTATCCCAACAAGGGCATCTGGTGGGAGCTCGTCGAGCGCTACGGGGTCAGCATCCTGTACTGCGCGCCGACCGCGATCCGCGCGTGCATCAAGTGGGGCGCGCAGTGGCCGGGCGAGCACGACCTGTCGACGCTGCGGCTGCTCGGCTCGGTCGGCGAGCCGATCAACCCGAAGGCCTGGCTCTGGTACCACAAGGTGATCGGAAGCGAACGCTGCCCGATCGTCGACACGTGGTGGCAGACCGAGACCGGTGCGATCCTGATCACGCCGCTGCCGGGGATCACCGCCACCAAGCCCGGCTCAGCCACGCAGCCATTTCCCGGAGTGTGGGCGGAGGTGCGCGACGAGTCCACCGGGGAGCCGATCGAGGAGGGGCAGGGACTGCTCGTCCTCACCCAGCCATGGCCGTCGATGCTGCGCACGCTCTACAAGGAGGACGAGCGCTTCGTCGAGACCTACTTCAAGCGATTTGGTAAGGAGACCTACCTCGTGGGCGACGCCGCGCGCCGCGACAAGGACGGCTACCTGTGGGTGATCGGCCGGATCGACGACGTGGTGAACGTCTCCGGCCACCGGCTCTCGACGGCCGAGGTCGAGTCCGCGATCGTGGCGCACACCGATGTGGCCGAGGCGGCCGTGATCGGCCAGCACGACGAGGACTCCGGGCAGGCGATCGTCGCGTTCGTGACGCTGCAGGGGGATCTGGAGGGTGACGAGTCGACCGTCGAGGGCATCCGTGAGACGGTCGCCGCGCGGATCGGCAAGTTCGCGCGTCCCAAGCGCATCATCTGGGCCGACGACCTACCGAAGACGCGCTCGGGCAAGATCATGCGTCGCCTGCTTCGAGACATCGCCGAGGGCCGCGCCCTGGGCGACGTGACGACGTTGCGCGACCCGGACGTGATGTCCCAGCTCGAGGGTCGCGTGAAGGAGCTGCAGGCGAGCGAGGACTGACCGACCCCGCGGCGGTCGGGGGTGGTGGCAGGATGCCGGCCACTCTCAGCGAATCTTTAGGTGCGTCTGGGAGGGTGCCTCCGAGCGCGGCGTGCCCATAGCGTCCCCGGCGCCAATCGTCAGAGAGAGTCTTTTTGCCGCCCCCAGCCAACGACCCTGCCACATCCGATCAGCAAGCCGGCGCGTTCGCGATCGAGACGCATGGTCTGACCAAGCGCTTCGGCGAGCGCACGGCGCTCGACGGCATCGATCTGCGGGTGCCGCGCGGCAGCGCGTTCGGCTTCCTCGGCCCCAACGGCGCGGGGAAGACTACGATCATTCGCACGCTGCTTGGGTTGACTGCGGCCAACTCCGGGACGATGGAGGTGCTCGGATATCCCGTGCCGCTCGAGCGGGCGCAGGCGCTGCGGCGCGTCGGTGCGATCGTCGAGGAGCCCCGCTTTCACATGCACCTGACCGGGCTCGAGAACCTACGGCTCATCGCGGCCGTACGGGGGCCCGACGCGTACCCGAGGATCGAACCGGCGCTCGCCCGTGTAGGACTCTCCGAGCGAGCCAAGGAGAAGGTCAAGAGCTACTCGATGGGCATGCGCCAGCGCCTCGGCGTGGCCCGCTGCCTGCTGGCCGACCCGCTGCTGCTGATCCTCGATGAGCCGACCAACGGCCTCGATCCCGGCGGCATCCAGGAGTTTCGCGAAATGATCCGCGCGATGGTCGAGCAGGAGGGACGCACCGTGTTCATCTCCTCGCATCTGCTTGACGAGGTCGAAAGGACCTGCGACGCCGCCGCGATCGTAGACCGAGGCAAGATCATCACGCAGGGCACGATCGCCGAGCTCGCCTCCGCCGGCGAGGCGCGCCACGAGCTGATCCTCGGCGTGGACGACCCCGAGCTGGCGCTGAGCACGCTCGGGGGTAACGAGCTGGTGGTGGATGTACATCGCGCCGACGGGGGGCTGCGCGTGGTCCTCGCGGGCGACCCGGAGACGGCCGCCCGACTGAACGCGACGCTCGTGCGGGCTGGCGTGGGCGTCACGCGCTTGGAGCCGGTCCGCCACAGCCTCGAGCAACGCTTCCTGGAGATCACGGCGCGCTTGGACGAGGCGCCCGTGGATGCGCCCGCGAGCGAGACGCACGAGGAGGTGCGGTCATGACCGCGATCGCGCTGCGCATGAGCGGCGCGGATTTTCTGAAGCTGCGCAAGAAGCGCTGGCTGGTGCTGCTCTCGCTGTTCCTGACGTTCGGGGTTGTGGCGATCATCTATTTGGTCACGGTGATCCAGCACGCCTCGAACCCGGCAGAACACGGGCCGGCCGGCGGCGCGCACAACTTCAGCGACGGCGTACGCGCGCTCGCGCTGTTCTTCGGTCCGCTTGTCGCGATCCTGATCGGCGTCGAGGCCGGCACCGGCGACGCCTCGGCGGGCGTCTTTCGCGATCTGGTTGTCACAGGACGCTCGCGGCTGGCGCTGTTCGCCACGCGCGTGCCGGCGGCTCTCCTGCTGTGCTGGACCGTGGTCACCACCGGCTTTGTCCTGCTGCTCGTGGGGAGCATCGTGTTCGCATCCGGCCTGCCGACACCGAGCACGTCCCTCGTCCTCAACGGCCTGGGCTTCATGCTGCTCGCGACCGGCGTGCTGTGCGTGATCTCGGTCGCCTTCGCGTCGTTTACGACCTCCCGTCCGGGGGCGATCGTCACGCTGATCGCATGGCAGGTCGTGGCCAGCCCGCTGCTCGCCAACATCAGCTCGCTGGGCAGCGCGCGCAAGGGGATCCTCAGTCAGGCGATCGTGCATTTCAGCCCGGTCAGCGTCGAAGGTCACCGCGGCGCGACGGTCTCGATGTCCGAGGGTACGGCGCTGATCGTGCTGGTCGTATGGGTCGCGGTGTTCCTCGCGATCGGCGCATGGCGCACCCGCACGATGGACGCTTGAGTCGCCCGCCGCGAGCGATCGAGGACGCAGCATTGCCCCTGCCGCCAGCGGCGCTCCTAGACCTTGCGGTGCTCAGGGACCCAGCAACCATCGTCCTGACAGACGAAGTCCTGGAAGATCCCGGGCGCCTCGGCCTGCATGATGCGGGCGATCTTGTCGAACAGGAGGCGCAGCTCCTCCTCGGCGCCCTCGGCCGTGCGCATCTCGATCACGTGGCGCAGCGTGCGCGCGTTAGCCGTCCAGACGATGTCCGTTGAAAGGCCGATCGGCGCCAGCCGGCGCAGGGCCGAGGTGACCTCCTTCTTGACGTGGAACGGCACACCCTCCTCGTCGATCCCCAGCTCCTTCGCGGCGCTGATCTGGAACTCCTCGAGCTGCTCGACGATCGATAGGACCTGCTCGCGCACGGGCTCTAAGGCGGGCGGCACGCGGAAGCCGATGTCAGCGAGGCGCACGTAACGCAAGCTCTCCTGGCTGAAGGCCGAGCCGGCGCGATGCCTGACGAGCTCGTGGGTCAGGACTCTGCTCACATTGCGCAGAGCGAACGAGTAATTCGCGTGCTCCAGCACGCTCCCATGACCGCTGCGCAAGATGTTCGCGAAGTACTCGCGCCGGTCGGTGCGAATCCGCGAGACGTTCGGGTTCAGCCCGGGCTCCCAGCTGCGATAGCAGGCACGTCCGCCGAACTCGAGCAGGAGTTCGCCGTGACTGGGTTGCCCACCCGATCCGCTCTCCTCTTCGCCCAGACGAAGGTCCAGCCACGACTCCCCGCCGACATCCTCCAGGTAGGCACGCATCCCCTCGACGTCGATCGACGGGCGGGCGATCAGGAAGACTTGCGGGACGGTCTCGTGCACGGGTCGGCGATGCTACCGTCCGTCGCGGATGAGCCCTTCCGCCGCCGCGACAACGCCTGAGGACCCCGAGCTGGCCGAGACCGCCTGGGACCTCGAGCCACTCGTCGGCGGTGAGGGCGAGGGGGGCGTGGAGAGCAGGCTGGAGGAGGCTTTGACGCGCTCGCAGGCGTTCGCCGAGCGCTACGCCGGCAAGCTCGGCGAGCTCGACAGCGCTGGTCTGGGTAAGGCGATGGCGGAGCTGGCAGAGATCTACGAGCTGCTCGGCCGCGCCGGCTCCTATGCCGCCCTGCGCTTCTACACCGACACCGCCACCCCCGCCAACGGCGCGCTGCTGCAAAAGGTGCAGGAGCGTGAGACACAGATCGCAACGACGCTCCTGTTCTTCGAGCTCGAGTGGGCCGCGCTGAGCGACGAACGCGCCGGGGAGCTCTTGGCGGGCGAGGGCCTCGACTTCTGCCGCCACCACCTGTTGAGCGTGCGCCGTTACCGCGAGCACCTGCTCACAGAGCCCGAGGAGAAGATTCTCGCCGAGAAGGCGCTCACAGGTGCGGGCGCGTGGTCGCGCCTGTTCGAGGAGCTGACCTCGGCGATCGAGGTCACCCTCCCGGGCATACCCAGAGGGCACATGGCAGGCGAGCCACCAAGCGAGCAGACGGCGGAGCCCGTAGCGCTCGATGTCGCCTTGAGCAATCTGATGTCGGCCGATCGAGATGTCCGGCGCACGACTGCCGAGGCGGTCACCGCGGCGCTGCTGCCGGGGCTGCGCACACGGTCGTTCCTGTTCAACACGCTGCTGGCCGACAAGGCCACCGACGACCGCCTGCGTCGCTACCCCAGCTGGCTGGCGGCGCGCAACCTCGCCAACGAGGCCAGTGACGAGTCCGTGCAGGCATTGATCGAGGCGGTCCGCGGACGCTATGAGATAGCGCGCCGCTGGTACCGGCTGAAGGCGCGCCTGCTCGGGCTCGAGCAGCTGGCCGACTACGACCGGATGGCGGCGGTCACCGAGGACGAGGTCAGCTTCTCCTTCGCGCAGGGACGCGAGATCGTGCTGGACTGCTACTCATCCTTTTCGCCGGAGCTGGGCGCCCTGGCCAAACGCTTCTTCGACGAGCGCTGGATCGATGCGCCGGTGCGTCCCGCCAAGCGCGGTGGCGCCTTCTGCGCGTCAGCGGTCCCCTCGGCGCATCCCTACGTGCTGCTCAACTACACCGCCCGCCGGCGTGACGTGCTCACGCTCGCGCACGAGCTGGGCCACGGTGTCCATTTCGCACTCGCTGCCCGCCAGGGCGTCTTTCACCAGGGCACACCGTTGACACTCGCCGAGACAGCCTCGGTGTTCGCCGAGACCGTCGTTTTCGGGCGGCTGCTCGGAGAGGACTCGACTCCCGCCTCACGACTGGCGCTGCTGGCAGAGAACCTGGAGGACACGATCGCAACGGTCTTTCGCCAAGTGGCGATGAACCATTTCGAGGACCTCGTTCACACCGCGCGGCGCGAGCAGGGCGAGCTGTCGGTAGAGCGCTTCGGTGAGCTGTGGGCCGAGAGCCAGACCGAGCTGCTCGGCGACTCGGTGCAGATCACCGACGGGTATCGCTCCTGGTGGTCCTACGTACCGCACTTCATCGGCTCGCCCGGCTACGTCTATGCCTACGCCTACGGCCAGCTGCTCGCGCTGTCGGTCTACCAGCGCTACGAGCAAGAGGGCGCCGAGCTCGTGCCCCGCTACCTGGAGATGCTCGCGGCCGGCGGCTCGCGCAGTCCGCGGGAGCTGGGTCAGATCGTCGGGATCGATCTGGCGGACCCGGGGTTCTGGGACGCGGGCCTGGATCTCGTCGAGCGCCAGCTGCAGGAGGCCGAAGCGGCGGCGCAGGCCTCAGGGCGGCTCTAGCTCAGAACAAGCCGCCGAGTGCACCGCCGGTGTGGCTCACGAGATCGAACAGTGGCTGGGGGATGATGCCAAAGAAGAGCGTCACCGCTCCAGCGAGGATTGCGACGAAGATGACCTCAGGTTGCGCACGCTCGAGCACGTCGATCTCCGGTGAGCCACCCGCCATCACGGGCAGGGCACTCTTGACGGATGGTGATGGTGCCTTCCCCGGCGCCTCTCGCATCCAGATCGCCGCGATCACGGGCAGGTAGTAGCCGAGCGAGATCATCGAGCCGATCACGATCGCCACGCCGAGCCACGTGTAGCCGCCCGAGACAGCCGCATCAATCAAATAGAACTTGCCGATGAATCCTGCCGTGGCGGGGATACCAGCGAGCCCGAGCATCGAGATCGTCATCGGCCATGCCAGCCACGGCCGCTCGCGACCGAGCCCGGCCACCGCGTCGACCGAGTCGCCCAGTCCGGTTTCGCGCTCGCGTGCGACGATCACGGAGAAGGAGGCCATGTTCATCGCTACGTACACCGCCAGGTAGAAGACGGTCGCCTGCACTCCCAATTTGCTCGAGACGACGACCCCGGCGAGCATGTATCCGGCCTGGGCCACCGAGGAGTAGGCGAGCATCCGCTTCAGCGAAGACTGCCCGAGCGCACCGACGTTGCCGACGAGGATCGTGATCGTCGCGAGTACCGCCACCGCCGGTCCCCAGCTGTTCTGCGCGCCGATCAGCGCGACGTCGAACAGCCGCAGGAACACGCCCAGCGCGGCGACCTTGGTGGCGACCGCCATAAACGCCGTCACGGGTGTCGGGGCGCCCTCGTATACATCGGGGGTCCACTGGTGGAAGGGCGCGACAGAGGCCTTGAAGCAGAGGCCCGCGACGCACAGCGCGATCCCCGTCAGCGTCAGGGGGTCGCTTGCGAGGTTGCCGTTGGAGATTGCGCTGGCGATAGCGGTGAAGTCGGTCGCGCCGGTCGCGCCATAGATCAGCGCCAGGCCATACAGCAGCGTGGCCGAGCCGACCGAGCCGATGATCAGGTACTTCAGCCCTGACTCCAGCGAGCGCTCCTGGTGCTGGCCGCGCTTGGATCGGCCGGTGGCGCAGAGCACGTACAGGGGAATTGACAGCAGCTCCAGGCCGAGGAACACGAGCACCGTGTTCTGGGCGCTGGCCAGCAGCGACATGCCGCCGATCGAAGTCAGCAACAGCGCGTGCCACTCGCCGTGGGCGGTGTCTCGAGCCGCGATTGAGCGCCATGCGAGCAGCACCGTAGCCGCCCCTCCCGCGATCAGGATCAAGTTCAGCACGAGCGACAGGTCATCGATGCGCAACGCCCCGGCGACGATCGACTTCTGGGCGTTCCACTGCCACAGCGTCAGCCCCAGTGCGGCGCCGAGCACCACCAGGCTGAGCGTGGGCACCGCCTGCTCGCGTGCCTCCCGCCGGCCGAGTAGCCCGACGAGCAGCACCACCACGGCGCCCCCCAGCAGCGCGATCAGCGGCGACAGGCCGGCGAAGTCGACGTGCGGGCCTTTCAGGTGCGTCGTCGTCGCGACCGCGGGGGAGAAGAGGGGCACGTAGTTCACGGTTCGGTACTCGCGATCGCGGCGGTACTGGCCGTGCCGTTGAAGAAATGGAACTGCGCGTGCGGGTTGCTCGCGAGCGCCTGCGCCTCGAACACGGCGGTCTTGACCGACCCTTCGCTGCGGTGCAGCGCGAACTGCGGATACAGCGCGAGGAACAGAATCACGGCGATCAGCGGCACGAGCACCGCGCCGTCGCGGATCGAGATATCACGGGAATCGACCTTCGGCCCGACGCGGTTGTGCATCGCGCCGATGAACAGGCGCAGCGCGTAGACGCTCGCCATCACAACGCCGCTGAAGGCGATCACCGCGATCACGAGCTTGGCTTTGAAGACGCCGAGCAGGATCAGGAACTCGCCGACGAAGTTACTCGAGCCGGGGATCGCGAGCGTGGCGAGCGCGACGATCAGAAACAGCGAGGCCAGCACCGGCGCGCGGAAGGCGATGCCACCCATCTCGCGGATGTCCTCCGAGCCTCCGGCGCGCCGGGAGAGCAGCAGGATGATGAAGAACAGCGGCGCCACGACCAGCCCGTGGTTGACCATCTGCAGCAGCGCTCCCTGCGCGCCTTGGGGGTTCAGAGCGAAGATCCCGAGCGTGATGAACCCGAGCTGCGCCACCGAGGAGTACCCCGCGATCAGCCGCACGTCGGTCTGGGAGAAGGCGAGCACCGACCCATACAGGATCGAGGCGAGCGCGATCAGCAGCATCAGCACCTGGAAGTGCGCAGCGGCCTGCGGGAACAGCGGCAGCACGATCGCCAGGAAGCCGTACGCCCCGACCTTGGAGAGGACGCCGGAGAACACCATCAGCACCTCGATCGGCATCGCGCGGTATCCATCCGGCATCCAGCCGTGCAAGGGGAACGCGGGCATCTTGACGAGGAACGCGGCGGCGAAGAACAGGAAGATCCACTCCTGCGAGCCCTTGCTCAGCGGCAATGCCTGCAGCGAGGAGAGCACAAACGTGATGTGACCGCCGCCCTGCTGGGAGGCGAGCACGCCGGTGGCGATCGCGGCGGCGAGCATCAACAGCGAGCCGACCAGCGTGTAGATCACGAGCTTGATCGTAGCTTTCACTCGGTCGGGCCCTGTGCCCCAACCGCCGATCAGGAAGTAGAACGGGATCAGCATCAGGTCGAAGAAGGCCACGAACAGCGCCAAGTCCTGCGCGAGGAAGGCGCCGAGCACGGCCGACTCGGCGAGCATGAAGTGGAAGTAGAAGAGCTTCGGCCGCTCCCACGAGCGCATGTTGGACGCCAGCACGGCGGCGGCGAACAGCAGCGTGGTCAGTCCCACGAGGAACACGTTCAGGCCACTGACGCCGAGCTTGTAGTGGATGCCCAGCGTCGAGATCCAGACGACGTCGGTGACGTGCTGCAACGCCGGCCCGCCGCTGTGGAAATCGGCGATGTAACCGATCGCGAGGCCCAGGGCGACGACCGATCCGGCGAGCGCCAGCGCGCCCGGAATACGCATCAGGCGTGAGGGAACGATCGCTCCCAGCACGCCGCACAGCGCGGGCAGCCAGATCAGGATTGAAAGAGGGGGCATGTGCTCAGGGCGTCCGTGGTCAGGCCTGCAGGAGGAAATAGAAGCCGACGCCCGCCACGCCGAGCACGAGCAGCGCGGCGTAGTAGCGCAGAAAGCCGTTTTGCACCGCGCGCACGGCGGCCGAGCCCGCACGCACGAGCCCGGTGGTTCCACCGATCAGCGTGTCCTGCACGAACACCTGCTCGAAGGTGCCCATCGCAAAGCGTCCTACGGTGACCGCTGGACGCACGATGACGAGGTCGATCAGCTCGTCGAAGTACCACTTGTTCACGAACAGCTCGTACAGCGCCCCGAACCGCTCCCGCGCGGTGACCGCGATGCTCGGCTGCTTGACCCAGATGCGGTAGGCGATCCCGATGCCCGCGAGCCCGAGCACGGTGCCGAGGATCATGCCGAAGATCAACAGCCCGTCCTTGGTGTGCGGTTCGTACAGCGGCGAGCTCGCGAACGTGGGACGGAGGAAGTTGACGATCACGTCATCGACCCCCGGCACCTGCACGAGGCCGGCGCCGACAGTGCCGATCGCCAGCACGGTCATCGCGACCTTCATCGGCAAAGCCCGCTCGGCGACCGTGTGGTGTGGACCGGGGAAGCCGACGTCGGTGTCCTCGACCTCGCCGTTCGCGGGATTCGTCGGGACCTCCGCGTGGTGGAGATGGGGTGGGCGGGCATTCAAATCAATCTCCTTCGCCTCGGCGACGGGGTCGCCGTAGAAGGCGCGGAAGATCATCCGGAACGTGTAGATCGCCGTGAGGAAGGCGCCTATGTAGCCGACCACGTACAGCGCCCAGTGCCAGCCGCCGCGCTCGGCGGTCACGAGCAGGATGTCGTCCTTCGAGAAGAAGCCCGAGAATGGCGGGATCCCCGACAGCGCGAGGCCGCCGATGATGAAGCAGGCGAACGTGAACGGCAGCGCCTTGCGAAAGCCGCCCATCTTCTGAAGCGACTGCTCGCCGCCCATCGCGCCGATGATCGAGCCGGCGCCCATGAACAGGAGCGCCTTGAAGAATGCGTGGGTCATCAGGTGGAACAGCCCGGCCGCGTATGCGCCGACGGAGACGCCCATGATCATGTAGCCGATCTGGGACATCGTCGAGTAGGCGATCACGCGCTTGATGTCGGTCTGGGTGACCGCGATCGTGCCCGCGATCAGCAGCGTCGCGGCGCCGATCACCGCGCCGGTGTCCTGCGCGGCGGGAGCGAGTTCGAATAGGACGTGCATGCGCGCGATCAGGTAGACGCCGGCGGTGACCATCGTCGCGGCATGGATCAGCGCGCTCACGGGGGTCGGGCCCTCCATCGCGTCGGGCAGCCACGTGTGCAGCGGGATCTGGGCCGACTTGGCGATCGCGCCGACGAGCAGCAACAGACAGCCGGCGACGATGTCCGCTTCGCCCTTCTGGAAGACGTGCGGGGCGGCCTTGAAGGTGGCGAGGAAGTTGAGCGTGCCGGTGTGCTTGAAGATGAAGTACGTGCCCAACACCAGGCCCACGTCGCCGACGACGTTGATCACGAACGCCTTGATCCCCGCTTTCGTCGCCGTTGTCCGCCGGTACCAGAAGGAGATCAAGAGGTAGGAGGCGGCGCCGACGAACGCCCAACCGACGATCAGCAAGAGGAAGTTGCCCGCGAGCACGAGCAGCAGCATCGAAAAGACGAAGAAGTTCAGGTAGGCGAAGTACCGCGCGAATCCCCTGTCTTCTTCGAGATAGGAGATCGAGTACAGGTGGATCATCGTCGAGATCCCCGTGACGATCAGGATCATGAACACCGACAGCGGGTCGACGAGGATCGACAACCGCGCGTTGATACCGACCGTCGAGGCGTAGTTCCAGAGCGAGGATTCGAGCTCGCGGTGGCTGGCGGAATGGCCCTGCAGCGTGATCAGCGCGCCGAGCGCCGCGAGGAACGCCAGGCCGATCGCCGCCGTCCCGATCGCCCCGGCGATGTTGGGTGGGAGGGCATCTCCAAACACGCGGTAGCCGAACGCGATCACGAGCGTGCCGAGCAGGGGGAAGGCCAGCACGAGCCAGCCGTAGGTGGTGGCGCTCATCTGGCTCGCGTCTCCAAACGGCGCCGGCTCATCCTTGTAGCTCCCTCAGCTCATCCACATCGACCGGTAGCCGGCGGCGGTAGATCGCGACGATCATGCCGAGCCCGATGCAGACCTCGCAGGCGGCGACGGTCATCACGATCAGCGCGAGGATCTGCCCGTCGCCGTTGCCCCACATGCGCGAGAACGCGACGAG
>Ga0182024_10002925_pt1 | contig 41598 bp, 48 predicted proteins | sample P32metaG_FD_120480 | JGI IMG/M metagenome (GOLD analysis project Ga0182024, IMG submission 120480) | Permafrost microbial communities from Stordalen Mire, Sweden - P3-2 metaG (Illumina Assembly) | ecosystem: Environmental > Terrestrial > Soil > Wetlands > Permafrost | place: Sweden: Stordalen... | reverse complement strand
CAGGAGGCCGAACAGGCCGGCTAAGCCAACCAACATAATCCGAGCCGGTCTACCGCCAGCGCTCGCCTGGCGCAAATGTCGCTGCCCAACGTCGGTGGCTGCCGCGGGGATTCACAGGTCAGCATCAACCGGTCTTGACACGGGGCGGGCCTGACGAATGACATGGGCGGGGCCGTGACCTCCGCAGCTCCCGCAGCCACCGGAATCGCACCAGCTGGTCCAGGCGCGTCGGTGAAGCCTAGATCCGGGGGGCCAATGTCCCAAGCTTCGGACTCAGGGGCGGAAACACCTGAGTTCGGTTGAAGCCTCTCCCTCCGGAAACCTACCTAAAGTTCCACGATCCTCACAATTGCTCGGCAATTTCGGGTAAATTGTTCAGCCTGCCAACCCCGAGGGGCGATCTCGGCAAACCGAACAGGCCGGTAAGGATCGCGGGCGACAACCAAGAACCGGCCGGCAAGATCGCGGGCCAGAAGGGGCCGAAATGATGAGCCGGGGGCCGACCAGACGTACGCCAAACTTCGAAAGTCCAAACTTGGATGATCCGTTCACCCGTCCGCAGCGACCGTTCGCGCGGGTGAGCGTGGTCATCCCGACCTTGAACGAGGCGGCGAACCTACCGCATGTATTTGCCCGCCTTCCCCTGCGCGATCTCTTCGAGGTCATCATCGTCGACGGTCATTCGACCGACGACACGATCGCTATTGCCCGCTCTCTTCATCCTGAAGTCAGGGTCGTGATCCAGGACGGCGTCGGCAAGGGCAGTGCGCTGGCATGCGGCTTCGCTGCTGCGCGCGGCCACGTGATCGTTATGCTCGATGCGGACGGTTCGACTGATCCCGCGGAGATCCCGCTGTTCCTCAGTCGCCTGTTCGAGGGGGCGGATTTCGCCAAGGGCTCCCGCTTCGCGCTCGGCGGCGGCAGCGATGACATCACACGCTTCCGCCGAGCGGGCAACCGCTTCCTCAATGGCGCGGTCAACGTTCTCTACGGGACCAGCTATACCGACCTGTGTTACGGCTACAACGCTTTTTGGTCGGACGTGCTGCCGACCATCAACGTCGACTGCGCCGGCTTCGAGGTCGAGACGCTGATCAACGTGCGGATCGCCAAGGCCGGCCTGACGATCTCCGAGGTCGGCAGCGTGGAGGGCGAGCGGCTCCACGGGGTCAGCAAGCTGCATCCGGCTCGGGATGGCCTGCGCGCCCTGCGGACGATACTTGCCGAGCGCTTCGCCGCGGGATCCTCTGAGGCCCGGACGCCAAGCTTCAAGGAGCTAGCCCGATTCTGGGACGACGAGCGTCCACGGGTCCCCAACCTGACACACCCCGGCGCGAACGAGAACGCCGCTTCCCGGCTGTCCTCCAGATACCACCGCTTCAGGGACGAGGCGCCGCGGTGGGAGAGTTCCGCTCGCGGCTAGGGTTCAGCGGTATCGGCCTCGTTCGACTTCCCGACGACCTTCATTGCGAGGACGGCGGCAAGCGAGAATCGGAACCGCTGGCCGGCGGTAAGTCCCGGGGCGCGTATCACCTCCATCTCAACGTTCGCGCCATCAAGCGAATGGACACGATATATGGCCTCCGACCCAAGCCGAGTTTGACTGCGGAGCTCGCCGAGCTTGATCTCAGAAGGTGGCGTCGCTGCCTCTCTTCTCGACTCGGCTCGCCGCCATGCGAGACCAGATCCAATACGATCGCTTGCTTACGCCAAATTCTTAGCCGACGGCCAGCGTATGTTCGGCAGCATAGCGATGCGACCGGTCGCATCGCGACCGCGCGGGAGCGCCAGGTCGGGGTTCGCAATCGAGCGAGCCGATCTGGGAAGTTGCTGGCTACGTCAGGGATCGAACGTCCAGCCCTGGCGCAGCAGCGCCTCTCGAGCCGCGATGATCAACTTGAAGTCCAGTAGCAGCTCCGGCTCTGACAAGTCAAGTGCACTTTTGTTCACAGTGACCACGAACCTGCCCACGGTGTCCATCGTGATGTGCACGTATACCGATCACAGGTGGGACGTGATGGCAGCAGCCATCGACGCGGCGCTCGCCCAAGATCCGCCACCCCTACAGTTCGTGGTCGTCGTCGACCACAACGACCAACTGCGGAAGCGGCTGGAACGTGCATTTCCAGAGCTGCTTGTGGTCTCGAACGTCGAGCAGCAAGGATTATCGGGTGCGAGGAACACCGGAATCGCACACGCCACCGGAGAGGTTGTGGTTTTCCTCGACGATGACGCCGTGCCTCTTGACGGCTGGCTGGCTGCGATGACGTCGGCTTACGCCGATGAGAGCGTCATCGGCACCGGCGGAATCGCTTCACCGGTGTGGGAAGATCATCGCCCGTCATGGATGCCCGATGAGTTCCTGTGGACGGTAGGGTGCTCCTACCGGGGACTTCCTACCGACCAACGTCCCATCCGCAATCCTATCGGCGCAACCATGTCTTTCCGGCGGTCCGCCTTTGACTCCGCGGGACGGTTCAGTGACGGAATTGGACGCGTCGGAAAGACGCCTCTTGGCTGCGAAGAGACCGAGTTCAGCATTCGCGTTCGGGCTGCGTTTCCAGGTTCTACGATTATTCACGTGCCCGAAGCCGAAGTGGCTCACCTGGTCACTCCTGACCGCGCGCAGCGGAGTTACTTCCGGCGCCGCTGCTGGGCCGAGGGACTGTCGAAGGCCCTCGTCACCGAGTCCGTCGGAAATAATCACGGTCTAGCGAGCGAACGGACCTATGCGATTCGGACTCTGCCTCTGGGCATTCTGCGGGGCCTCGGCGATGCACTCCGCGGCGAGCCCGCTGGAATGAAGCGAGCGATCACCATACTCGTTGGCCTCGCTGTCACGACCGCAGGATTTGCTCGAGGCTTGGTGGCCCGCCGGCGACGAGCCGCGTGACACGGACTCCCATTCGTCCAGGTGGCAGGCCTAGGGTGTCGCTGACCTCATCTCTTGCACTCGCTCGCCGGCCCGCACTTGCATCAGTCGCCGGTAGACGTCGGAGGTCTCGTCGGCCGTCCGTGACCACGTGAAGCTGCGCGCGCGCTGGAGTCCCAATTCGCGAAGGCGCGAACGTCGGTTGCCGTCATCTAGGAGATCGGCAAGCTCACGGGCCATTCCGGCAACGTCCGCCGGGTCCACGAGCACGCCAGCGTCTCCCACCACCTCCGGCAGAGCACCGGCAAGCCCCGCGAGTACGGGCGTACCACAGCTCATGGCTTCGAGCGCGGGCAGACCGAAGCCCTCGTAGGAGGACGGAAACGCCACGACAGCCGCGCCGTTGTACAGCGCTGGCAGATCCTGCTCGGGCACGTACCCTGTGCACACCACCCGGCCCGCTGCGATGTCGTCCCCGGCCAGAGTGATGGCCGCGGACCGCGCGGGGCCGGCGACGACGAGTCGGGTCCGTCCGCCGCGAGACCACATCAACCGGCAGGCTCCGACCAGCTTGTCCAGATTCTTACGCGGCGAACCGGAGCCGATGAAGAAGATGTAGCCGGGAGACAGCCCGTACCGGCGCAGCGCCTTCTCGAGATCGTCCTTCGACAGCGGCCGAAACCGAGCATCCACGCCGTGCCGAGCGATGTGAACCCGAGCCGAGGTGACGTGCAGGTAACGCTGCACGTCCGCACCCGTCGTCGCACTCACGGTGACTATTCCATGGGCGGCGCGAGCGGTGGCGGGCAGCCACAGGCGTTGCAAAGCATCGTCGACGAGATCGTTACCTCCGCCGGGAAGATAGGAGATCAGGTCGTGCACCGTGATCAGGCGACGGCATGATCCGGTCGACAGGAAGAACGGTGCGATCCCCGTCAGATCGTGGATGACATCGAGCCGTAGCCGTCGTGCGGCGATCGAGGACAGCGCGTTGCCGATCGTCACGAACGACGCCCGATGCCCGACCACGCGGCTCGCGCGGTAGGTCAGAGCCAGGGCGTGACGCACCTGAGGATCGGTGGGAATCCGCCTCCGGACGTGCGGGTCGTCGTCGAGCGCACCGAGCGGGCCTACGACGAGCGGAAGGACTTCAATGCCGTTGTCGCGACTACACAGCTCCGCGGTCAGAGACACCATATAGCGCCCCACGCCGGTCAGGCGGCCATCGAGCTGGTGGGCGAGTAGTCCCACCCGGAGCGGCTGGCCAGCGCTCACCTGCAGGGGGCGCCCGTCCCCGGCGCCGGCTGGTGGCCATCGTTAAGCGTAACGGCCCCTCTTCGGCCGATCATGACCCGCCGGAGGCCCCGCTCTCTCTTGACATCGCCGCGCCGTAGACTCGAACAAGGGCGTTGACGCAGTCATCCCACGTCTGCATCACGGGCGGTTCCGCCGGCGGGGCGCGGAGGGCGCGCGATACTGTCTCGGCGACCTCGTCGGACCTCGCCAGCCCGGAGACCGTGAGGACGTTGGGATAGACTCCCAGCTCATTCAGCGCGGTGCCCTGATTGACAACGACAGGGCGCCCAAGTCCGATCGCCTCCTGGATCGCGAGTCCCTGCGACTCATACTGGCTGAGCGCGGTCACCACGGCAGCGCGGCTCACGAGCTCTGCCAGCTCTCGGCGATTCCCGCCCGCTAGCGGGGCGATGTCGACCGCGTCCTCGACCCCCAGCTCTGATGCCAGCTGTCGTAGCCGGGGCTCGTAAGGGCCGCTGCCGACGATGCGAAGCCGAACCTCCGGATGCAGCCGGCGGAGCGCCGGAAGCGCATCGATGATCCGATCGTGCCCCTTGTAGCTCTCAAGCCGACCGATCGATAGCACGAGACCAGTATCCGTGCCGCCGCTAGGGCCTGAGAGTCGCGGAAGATTGATTCCGCTGGGTATGACCGCGAATGCTTCAGGCGAGATACCCAGGCGGCGAGAGAAAAGATCCGCCTCGAACTCCGAGACTGCGACCACCGCACGGGCGCGGACGAAAAAGGGGCGAAGCAGGCGGGCCTGTAGCGGACGGACGTGCACTCGCAGGCGCGAGGAGTGCCCTCCGCTGTGCAGGGAAACGACATAAGGGATGGACGCACGAGTCGCCGTCATCATCGCCGCTGGCGCCACCAGCGTGTGGTAGCCCTGGCAGTGGAGGAGGTCCGGTCGGTTCGCCCGGATCTCAGCCGAGAGCCCGGGAGCAAAGAAGTAGTCGCGTTGTCTCGGCCACGCTCGCACGCGACGGATCCGAACCCCCGAGTCCCATTCCTCCCGTGGATAGTCCGCGTCGCGGCTGGTGGTGAGCACTGTGACCTGCGCTCCGCGCTGGCTCATCCGCTTCGCCACCTCGAAAGTGTGGATCTCGGTCCCGCCACGCTCCGGGAGGAAACGCGCCGTGACGTACAGGATGCGTAGTGGCCGAGAACTCGGCCCGCCCCTTGGTATCGTGCTCCGCATGGGCGGATCACTCGGGGACAGTAGAAACCCCACCGTCGTTATGCCTCCCCCGCGGCGCCCACTTCGTGTCAGAGTACATCAGTGTAGCCGCCATGTTAGCGCTGGGCGCTCAGGGTGCTGTCAACGATCCGAGGGGCCGTTCGGAGGGCCGCAATCGTCCTGCTGAGAGGACCCGCGAAGCCATGGACGAGCGGCTCCTAGGTCAACTGCTCGGCGCGTACATGCGCACGTCCTCGACCTGCATCCTCACAACTCCGGCCATGGTCGGGCTGAAGGCGTCCAGCTGGATGCAGAGGTGATGCGGAGTGGTTGGGATGGCGGCGGGGTTGGTGACGGTACCCTCCAAGATCCCGTCACGGTAAAAGGTGATGCTGTCAGGCGTCCAATCCATCGCCATCTCATGCCACTGAGTGGCGTCGGCGTCATGCCCGAACCAATACTGTTCGTTGTCCGCGCCATAATGAACGAATGAGCTGAACCAGCTACGAGTGGGGTTTGTCCCGGTCTCGTACACGTCGAGCTCTCCGTCCTCTGGCCAGATGTTACTCTGCGGCCACATGAGGACGACGCCGCTCGTGGCCTCAGAGGGATCGGCGTCGGTGCGGACGCGAAACTCAACCCGACCGTAGGTGAGGTTGAGCTGACTGCTGACGGCGCCCGACACAAGGGTGCCGTTGACCATCTGTGCGGTGATCGTGAGAACGCCTCCTCCGACGGACACGGCGCTGCCGTCGCGGACCCCGTTGCCGCCGTTTCCGGGCCAATCTGGCCCGTAAACAGACCAGTTGTTTGTGTTGATCGTGGTGCCGTCGAAGTCGTCGGACATCAGCAACTTCCAGCCCGCTTCACCGTCCGCGGGCGACGAAGTGGAGCTCGATCCGGACGAACCGGTGGCGGAGCCCGTGGACGACCGACCGGGCGCGCTCGTCGGGGTCTTCTTCGGCGCCTGGGCGCGATGCACGCCTTTCACGGTCCAGTCCCACGAAAGCACAGCCGCCCCACCGGCGTTGAGAGCACGAAGCCTGAACACGTGCCGACCGGCGCTCACGGTCAAGTTGGCGGCCCGACGCGAGCAGCGATGGGACCGGCCGTCCAGAGTGCAGGAAACCGCCGCATCGCTGCTGTAGGCGAACTTCGCGCGATGCGAGTCGTCGTGTGCGCTCGGAGCACTCGTGAGCAAGAGCGTGGGAGCATTTGCGCCCGTGCGTGACCCGACCGCGAACCGAGCGGTCGCCGTGGCCGTTGAGTCGTAGAGTTTCAGCCGATGCCACGGCTGATGGGACGAGCTGGTTAGGCCTCGGATCGAGAACATCGGCCGCCTTCCAGCAATCGGAATCCGACGACCGTCGACGATGAGCTTGAGGGCGCGGCGGCGAAGACCGGCCGGAACAGCAAGCTCGACCCGGCCGCCGGCACGTGCCGACAGCCGGACGACTTCGGCCTTGGCCACGCCCGAGACGGCGACCGAAAAGATCGCGGCTGCAATCGTGGTCACAATGATCCGGCGGGAGCATTGGGATCTCGTGTCGCGTGTCATCACAAGTATTGTCGGCGCCATGTCGTCGTCACATGAGCCGATTGACGCCGGTGGACGAATGGCCAAGCGGACGCCGTGTCAACACACGTCAATCGACCTTGTCGTGGTAAATTGTGGAGGTGCTGAGTGACCGACGCGGAGTCAGATTTGCGCTCGCACAGTGACCAGTTTAAGCCGATCGCCATCACGGAGATCGAGTTGGGCTCTCCGATTCCGACGATTTCAGCCCTGAGCGACGACGGTGTTCGATACGGCAGCGTGCGACTCATCGTTAGGCTCCATAGCAAGACAGTCGGGACCGTCGACGTCGACCTCGCGGCCCAGGACCTCCCTCCGCGGGCGTGTGCGGAGGCGATCTGGGTAACGCTCGGGCCGAAGATCAACGCACACCTGCGCAGCGATCTGCTGCCAGAGGTGGAAAGGATCGACGACGAAGGGCTGCCGTCGCCCGTATCTCCGCCGTGCCTCGATCAGCGGGCGGCGGCACTGTTGGATCCCCCGCCGGTGAGCGTCGTCATCTGTACGCGGAATCGGGCCGATCTCCTCGCGCGCACGCTCGCCTCATTCGAAGCTCTGGAATATCCCAACTACGAGCTCCTCGTGGTGGACGGTTCCCACTCCCGACAGACCGCGGACGTCGTCCAAGAGAGGTTCCCCAACGCGCGCTACTTCCACGTCGGGGATCATGGCAGAAGCTTCGCTCTCAACCGCGGGATAAGCGCCGCCCAGGGAAGCATCGTCGCCTTCACCGACGACGATGTGCGTGTTGACGCTCACTGGCTCGCTGAGCTCGTAGCAGGCTTCGACGACCGCAGAGTGGCCTGCGTCACGGGAATCGCATTCCCGATGGAGCTGCGCACTCAAGCGCAGGTTTGGTTCGAGGAATCCGGAGGATTTACCGAAGGCTTCGAGTCAAGGACGATCGGCCTCGACTTGCCGGCGCAGCCGGGGTCGTTGCTGCCGTTCGCGACGGGGAAGATAGGAGCCGGTGTCAACATGGCCTGGCGGCGCGAGCTCCTGCGGGAGATCGATGGCTTCGACCTGGCGCTCGACACGTTGACCCCGGTGTGGCCCCCCGGTGCCCGTCACAGCAGCTCCGGAGAGGACCTCTCGGCATTCTTCGACGCCCTGGTCAGGGGCTACATCCTGGTGTTCCAGCCGAGCGCGATCGTCTTCCACGAGCACCGCCGGACCTACGAGGAGCTAGAGCGGCAGATCTACTGGCACGGCATCGGGCTCAGCGCCCACCTGACTCGCTCGCTGCTGGCCCAGCCAAAGCAAATCCCCGCCTTCCTGAGGCGCATCCCGCAAGGGGTTGTGTATGGCTTCGGCACGTCCTCGATCCGCAACGACAGGAAATCGGCCGACTTCCCGTCAACCCTGACCCGAGCCGAGTGGCTAGGGGTTGTGACCGGGCCCCTCGCCTACCTGAAGGGGCTGCCCAGGGCAAGGCGCATCCGGGCATCCCTCGTCGCCGAAGCCAGCCGCTAGGCTCGCCTCGACATGCCGTCACGAGCGAATCGTGCCGCATTCGCCCGTCGCGTCGAGCTGGTCGAGCGTGGAACATAGCGTCAGTCAGCGGGCTCGTCGCCTCGCGGGGAGCGTGGCGTCCAGCCGCCATACTCCGCTGTACCGCAGCTCCTATGCGCTGATCCTCACGACGGTCGTCAATGCCGTGCTCGGCATTCTGTTCTGGGTCGCGGCCGCGCGTCTGTATCCGGCGAGCGTCGTTGGCCTGGGCGCAGGCGGCATCAGCGCCCTGCAGCTCGTCGCGATCATCGGCTGGGTTGGCTTGATCTTCACATTGATGCGCTACGTCCCCATCGCTGGCCGGGCACGCCGGCGGCTGGTGCTCGGCGTCTACTGCACCGGAGTGGCCGCCGCCGTTACCGCCGCCGTCGTGTTCTCGTTGGCTCTGGCGACTAGCTTCAACGTTTCCTACATCAGCGCCAACGTCGCCACCAAGGCCGTCTTCTGGTCCTGCGCCGGCATCTGGGTGATCTTCACCCTTCAGGACAGCGCGCTCATCAGCCTCCGGCGCGCGGGCGTCGTCACGATCGAGAACCTGCTGTACGGAGTACTGAAGCTGATCCTCCTCGTGGCGCTCTCCGGGCTGGCCGAGCCCTGGACCCTGCTCGGCGTGTGGACCGGAAGCACGTTGATCTTCGTCGGCGGCGTAAGTGGGTTCATCCTCCTGCTAGACCCGCGCCTGCAGACCGACGAAGCTCCGGCCGCGCGGCTTTCGAAAGGAGCCATCGCGCGGTTCTCAGCGGGCCACACCGCAGCGGCCTTCATCGCGATCGTTCCCGACTACCTCGTGCCGCTACTCGTCCTTCACTACCTCGACGCCGCCGCGAATGCCTACTATTACTCGGCCTGGAGCATTAGCCTGTCGGCCCGTGCGCTTTCCGTCAACGTGACCGACGCGCTGATTGTGGAGGCGGCGTACGGCAACGAGTCCTTCGCGACGCTCCTCAAGAAGATCGCACGGCTGTTCGCCGTGTTCCTTGTCCCGACGATCATCGTCATGCTCGGGGGCGCAGGAATCATCCTCAGGATCTTCGGCTCGAGATACGCCGGAGAGGGCGCGTCCGTCCTCCGTTACTTCGCGCTTGGCCTGATTCCGTTTACCCTGGTGACACTGGCCCTGGCCCTCGACAGGATTCGTGAACGGTTCGTAGATGCCCTGCTCATCACCTCGGTTGCGACATTGACGACGATCGGCCTCGACGCGTGGCTCATTCCCAGGAACGGTCTGAGCGGAGCAGGGCTCGGCTGGCTGTGCGGGCAGACATTGGCTTCCGTGCTCGCAGTTCGCACTTTGTGGCGAGGGCTGGGGCCCGACCCGGCCGCGCGCGCCGCCGGACCTCCGAAGGACCGGTGAGCGGCTGGCCTCGAGGCCTCCGGTAGCACAGATTAGCTCGAAGACTTCGATTGATCGCGGCTCGCTCGCCTCGGTCAGCGATCATGAGCAAGCCGCGCCGGAACCTCGATCCCGGCGGGCGCCATCGGCTAACATTGCGGACGTCGCATCCTCCGAGTGGGATGCTCGCGGGCGAGTCATCTTTATCCTTATCTTTGTCGTGTACGCCTTCTTTACCTGGGACCAAGTAAACCGAGCCACCTCCGGTCCGCTTTGGTATTCGATCTGTCTCTTGGCAATAGCGTTGCTCTTCGGTCGGGAGATGTGGGCGACGTCTCGTGGTACCAGACCAGTCGCGCTCTCCTTGGTGAGCGTTGCGCTAGCCGTCGCGGCGTTCGGCATCGTGGGCGTTCGGTTGGTGGCGCTGGCGCTCTGAGAGGCGACCCCGCCCCCCAATGAGCTTCTCCCCCGCGATCGTCCGTCTCGTGCCCGCTTCCGGGCGCAGCCGCCAGTTGTCGCGCAATGCAATCGGATGGCAGAGCGTGATCGCCATCACGCTGATCGGCATCGGCGTAGGCGTATGGTGGTTGTCGCTCTCGGCCATCGCGCTGGGCCAGATGACCGACCTTGGTCTGGGCTCGGTGCTGCCCGCAGGGACGTGGCTCTCGATCGGGCTGGTTACGGTCGGCTGGGTCTTCGCGTGGCGGTCCGGAAATGACTTCCTGATAGTGACGGGGATCCTGGCGACGATCCTCGTGCTCTTCGGGCTCGGCGTCTTCGGGGAACCGACCCTGCGCTTTGCCACTACCTGGACTCACGTCGGCATCGCCAACTACATCGCGACTCACGGCTCGGTCAATCCAAACATCGACGCGTACTTCAACTGGCCGGGGTTCTTCATCCTGAGCGCGTTCATCTCAGAAGTGGCCGGCCTCAAGAACATCATTCCGGTCGCACGCGGGGCCCCGCTCTTCTTCAACGTCATGTACATGCTCCCGCTCGTGTCAATTGGACGCTCACTGTTCCATGACCGTCGTGTGGTCTGGCTCGGCGTCTGGTTGTTCTTCGTCAACAACTGGATCGGGCAGGACTATTACTCGCCACAGGGCCTCGGGTTCTTCATGTACTTGGTCGTCATAGCGGTGCTGCTTCGGTGGTTCAAGGGGATGCCAAAGTCCGGGATGGCCAGCGACGGCCAGCGGTGGCGCTTGGGGTTACTGAAGCCGCTCGCACGCGTGGCCCAGTCGCTGACCCGTAAGGCGACGATCGTTGCCGATGCCCCGTCGATCGGGTCGCAGCGTCTGATCCTGATCACCTCGATCCTGGTCATCACCGCAGCGGTCGTCGCTAGCCACCAGCTCACGCCGTTCGCGCTGGTCGTCAGTTCGGCGGCGCTCGTTCTGATCGGATGGTGCCAACTTCGAACGCTTCCGCTTGGCATCTTGCTGATAACCCTGCTGTGGTCCGCCTACATGGCCGTCACCTACTTGTTCGGTCACCTCCAATCCCTGACCAGCTCCGTGGGCGCGATCAGCTCGACCGTAGGCTCGAACGTTGGTGACCGTCTGACCGGAAGCGTCGGACATGAGTACATCGTCAAGCTGAGGCTCATAACCACCGGCGTGCTCTGGAGCATCGCGGCGTTGGCGTTTGTGAAGCAGGCAGTGCGGGGACGCTTGATGATCGGGCTCGCCGTCCTTGCCCTCTCGGCGTTTCCGCTGGTCTTCATCCAGTCCTATGGCGGGGAGCTGGTCCTGCGCGTTGCGCTCTTCTCGATGCCGTTCATGGTGTTTGCGGCGGCCTCTCTATTCGTCCCGGCAGACATCCAAACGCCGATGTCGCGGATGGCCGTGGCAGCAGTGGTCTGCTACGGAGCCCTGCTCCTCCTGACCTTTCCCTTCAACCGGTACGGCAACGAGCGCATGGACTACTTCTCCAAGGCTGAGGTCGCCGGCGTGCAAGCCCTGTATCGGATCGCACCCACGGGAGCTTCTCTCTACGCCGCCGATGACTCGTTACCCTGGCGCTATGAGAAGTACGCCGACTATTACTATTACTTCAGTCTCGCCGACAGTAACAGTGACGTTAACCTTGACCTCAAGGACTCGCGCAAGGTAACCCGCGAGGTCGCCGCCTTCATGCGGCCCCAATATGGTAGTAAGTCGTCGTTCCTCATCATTACCAAGAGCACAGAGGCTGAGTCAGATCTCTTCGGTCCCTGGGAACGGGGCGCACAGGTTCGCCTACGACGGATCCTGTCTGTTTCTCCATATTTCCGAGTCGTGTATCAGAATCCGGACGCCGCGGTGTTCGAACTGAAGTGAGATTCGTCCAACGGACGTCGTCGGCGGAGGCGCTGCGGAAATCGCGCTTCTCGCCCACCGCCATCGGAGGACGTTCCATATCATTTCGGCCGCGAGTAACGCCTTTGAACCACGATCTGAGTCCTACGTTGCCACTCCCCGTCGGCACTCTCGGCTTTGGCTGTGCCGATCTGTTCCGCCTACCCTCGAGCCGAGCTCGGAGGCGGCTGCTCGACGCAGTACTGGAGTCGGGCATCACCCATTTCGACGTTGCCCCCATGTATGGGCTGGGCGCCGCCGAGCACGAGATTGGCAACTTCGCTCGCGCCCAGCGCGAGCACATTGTCATCGCGACGAAGTTCGGCATCGACGTGCGGCGCGCGGGACGGGCCCTCGGTCGCGTCCAGGGACCCGTCCGTCGCGTGTTCGAGGCACGGCCCGGTCTAAGGGCCACCGCACGCACGAGGGCGGGCGGACCGGCGTCCGGCGCCGGAGATCTTCTGTACCTCTACTCTGGTTACGACGCGGCGGCAGCCCGCGTGAGCCTCGAACGCAGCCTCAATGCGATCAAGACCGATTACGTGGATCTGTTCCTCCTCCATGATCCGACCGTCGAACGGCTCCTGGTCACCGACGTCGCCGAGTACCTGGAGCGGGCCAAGGCCGAAGGATTGGTTCGCGCGTGGGGCATCGCCGGAGAACCCGCGGCGGCCCTCGACGTCGCCCGGCACCTGACGGTCCCTCCTGCCGTGCTCCAAGTCCGCGACGATGTGTTCAGCCGCTCGCTTGAACGAATCGCACCTGAGCTGTCAGCGACGCCGATCACCTTCGGTTCCCTTGGATCCGCGACCGCGCGGATCGTGGCCCACCTACAGCAGCGGCCCGCGGTTCGCGAACGGTGGCGAGACCTTGTCGGACTTGACTCCGGCACCCCCGAGGTCGTTGCCCAGCTTCTCATACGCCACGCCCGACGGCGGAATCCGGATGGGATCACGCTCTTCAGCACGATCCATGGCGAACGTCTAGCCCAGATCTCGAGCGCGGCAACGTCGACATCTCTCGACGAGAGCCTGGCCGTCTTCCTGCAGCTCGTTGAGAGTGAGCTCGCGGGCTGTATGCCGGCCGATGACCGATGATCATCGATGGGCTGACCCTGCCCCCGGACACGACGCTCACTAGCGATGTCGTCGTCGTCGGCGCGGGACCGGCCGGCATCGTCACAGCGCTGGAGCTCGCCGCGGCCGGAATCGATGTAATCCTGGTCGAAAGCGGACAGTGGAAGCCCGATCCGAGCGTTCAGCAGCTGGGCGACGCGATGCTCGTCGATGAGCGACTACACTCGCCGTCGTCGATCACCACCCGCCGACAGGTCGGAGGGACCTCGGTGATCTGGGGCGGCCGGTGCGTTCCCTTCGATCCGATTGACTTTGATCTCCGCGAGTACGTGCCGGAGGGCAGGTGGCCCGTCGGATACGACGAGCTCCGTCCGTACTTCCAACGGGCGTGCGACTGGTTAGTGTGCGGTCGAGCGGTGTTCGAGGCCACCGCAGTCCCCAAGCTGCGGGACAACCCCTTGGTTCCGGGACTGCCCGAGGGCGCCGTCCGTACCTCGACGCTCGAGCGCTGGTCACTGCCGACAAATTTCGGGCGGGAGTACCGGCGCCGTCTTCTCGGGTCGTCTCACGTGCGACTGATAAGCCAGGTCACATGCACGGAGATCATCTGTGACGACGCTGCCGCGCGCGTGGACCACCTTGTTGCCCGCGGGCTCGACGGACGGCGGATCACCTTACGCGGGCGACGCTACGTCCTGGCCTGTGGCGGGTTGGAGACCACGCGGTTGCTACTCGCCTCGCGGAGACCGGGCGGTCGCCCCGTCGGAGACCATTCCGGGCAGCTGGGGCGTTGGTACATGGCACACGTCGAAGGGGGCGTCGCGGAAGTCCGGTTCGCGACACCCGCGGAGACGACGCAGTATGCCTACGCGCGCGACATCGACGGCGTGTACGTACGAAGACGCATCTCGTTCGCACGTGAGTACCTCCAGGAGCAGCGACTGCCGAACATCGTTTCGTGGCTTGCCAATCCCGATCTTCCTGATGCGCTTCACCGCAGCGGACCGCTCTCGTTTGCCTATCTCGCGCTTGCCTCACCAGCCGGGAGATGGTTCGCTCCCGAGGCCCAGCGTCGATCGCTGACGGGTGACCGTATTCCGGGCGCGCCCTATGGAAGCGCTCGCAGAGGCCCGGTGCGAGAGCACGTTCGCAATCTCTTCCGCGACTTCGGCTCGACGGTGCGTTTCGCCGGCGACTTCGGCGTGAATCGATTCCTGCCTCGCCGCCGAGCGCCGGGCTTCTTCGCCTACAGCCCGACGAACACGTACCCGCTGCAGTATCACGGCGAGCATCTCCCCAATCGAAACAGCCGCGTCACGCTGACCGAGGAGCGCGACCGACTTGGCATGCCGAAGCTGCGGATCGACCTGCGCTTCTCAGAGGCCGATGTCGAAGGCGTCGTCCGGGCGCACGAGTGCTGGGACGCCTATCTACGCGCCCATAAGGTCGGCTTCCTGGAGTACCGCTCCGACGACGTCGCGTCAGACGTCTGGGAGCGCATCGGCGGCGGATTTCACCAATCGGGCACGACCCGGATGTCGGCGCGCGCCCAGGACGGGGTAGTCGACCGAGATCTCGCCGTCCACGGCTTCGAGGATCTGTTCGTCGCCAGCGGCTCGACGTTCGTGACGTCCAGCCAGGCGAACTCCACCTTCATGATCATCGTGTTCGCCCTCCGACTCACCGACCACCTCAAGCGCATGCGCAAGCGATGAGCGCCGGTCCCTGGACACGCATCCCGCCGGTTCGACCTGGTCGCCCTAGGCAAGTCACGCGGCGAACGGCCCAGGCCCTCCCACCGTTTCCTCAGATAGCTCCGGGGTGCGCGCCCGGGATGCTCGTGAGCATCGTAATTGTTAACCATAACTACGCGCAGTTTCTGGGCGAAGCGGTCGACAGCGCGCTGGGTCAACGCGATGCGGCGGTCGAGGTGATCGCCGTCGATAACGGATCCACCGACGGCTCTCGCGAATTGCTCGCGGCCTACGCTGCGCGCATCCGGGTTCTACTCCAGCCCAACCGCGGTCAGAAAGCTGCATTCAACGCCGGCCTGGCGGCGGCCCAGGGAGGGATCGTCCTATATCTCGATGCCGACGATGCCCTCGATCCACGAGTCGCTGCCTCAGCCGCTGCGGCATTCGCTCGCAACCCGGCCGCCGTTCGTGTCGTGTTCCGGCTGGCGATCATCGATCAGGCTGGCCGCCCTACGGGCGAGCTCATGCCCGCGCTCGACGTGCCCCTTCCAGAGGGCGATGTTCGACGGCAGGTTTTGGAATTCCCGGACGATCTGGCATGGCCGCCTACATCCGGCAATGCCTTCGCCGCGTGGGCCCTTCGGCGCGTGATGCCACTCCCAGTCACCACCGACTTAGTGGGCGCCGACTCCTGGCTGCATCCGACGATCCCGCTGTTCGGTCCGATCGTGGCGCTCGACGTCGTCGGGGGCGTCTACCGAACGCATGGGGACAATCACGCCTTCCGCAGCGCTCTTGATGTAAAGCGGTCGCGGGTGATCATCTCCAGGGCGGCGGAGGTGCACGAGCGACTAAAGCAGCTCGCCATGGAGCTCGGCTACGGCTGCGGGCGACCTCGATCCGTCACGCTAGTCGCCCACCGCATGGTTTCGCTGCGGATCGGTGGGCCGGGGCATCCCGTCCGGGGTGACAGTACCAGGCGCGCGCTGATCGACGGCATTGCTGCCTCGTATCGACGCATTGACGTCAGGCCGTGGCAGCGCGTGATCTATGCCAGCTGGTTTCTCGCCGCCGCAGTGGCTCCGCGCCCCTGGGTGGGCGTTCTCGGAGAGTCGTTCTTTATGCCGGCTAAGCGACACCCCGGACTGCGAAGGTTCATGCGCAGGTGATAGTACCGCCCGCATGCGTGCTTGGCGTTGCAGTCGTCAGCTACAACACCCGGGACATCCTCGCCACATGTCTGGAGAGCCTCGTCTCCGCGGGCGTCGAAGATGTGACGATCGTTGATAACGGCTCGACGGACGGGACGATTGAACTCGTCCGCGAACATTTCCCGAGTTTTCGGCTCAAGCTCAGTGACAAGAATCGGGGGTACGGAGCGGCAGCCAACGATGCCATCCGCGACTCCACGTGCTCAGCGGTGCTCGTTCTCAACAGTGACACTGTTGTCAGGCCAGGAGCCCTAGCTTTACTCACGGATTACCTGACCGCTCATCCAGAGGCAGGTCTCGTCGGGCCACGGCTCGTGAACCCCGATGATAGCCTCCAGCGGTCATGCTTCCCGTTCCCGGGCCTTTTCGACGCGCTCGTGTCGGAGACGGGGACCCACCGTCTGTTAGGCCTCATCCCGGGCGTGCGGCAGCTTTTTCTACGGACGTGGAGTCACGATCGTGCTCGCCGCGTCCCCTGGGTCCTGGGTGCGGCGCTCGCGATTCGGCTGTCGGCGTTCGCCACAGTCGGCGGGTTCGACGAGGAGATATTCATGTATGGGGAGGAAGTCGACTTCGCTCGCCGGCTATCCGCTGCCGGGTATGAGACGCACTTCACTCCCTCAGCGACGATCATGCACATCCGCGGCGGAAGCAGCGGCGATCAGCTTTCGAAATATCCTCCCCGGGTCGCCGCAACACGCCGGTACCTGCAGCGTTACGCTTCGCGCCCCAGCCGGCTGGGCTTCCTCACCGTGATGCGCGTCATCGTTGCTGCCCGGCTCGCTCGCGACCGAGCTCGACTCGCTATCGCACCACGCGAGAGGAGTTTGTTACTCAGGCAGCGGATTCAGACCTGGAATGCAGTCGCCCGCACTCTGCGGAGTTGATCCGCGTGAGCCGGTTGGTGCTTCTGTCTCCTTTCTCGCCTTCGTCGGACGGCCGCCACGGCGGCGTGCGTGCCGTTCGCGGTCTTGCCCAAGCCCTCGCGGAGCGCCACGAGCTTGTGCTGGTGCACATCGGTTCCAACCAAGACCTCGACCCAGATCTTACCCGCCGGTGTCTACACGTGATATGCGTCAATCCTCCGTCCGATAGCCCTCGGACGGTGCGGCTGCGTCGTACGGCAGCACTTGCACGCGGCCGGACCGTGTGGTCCGCCGATCCCGCCACGCGGGTTATAGCGAAGGAAGCGCGCAGTGCGGCACGCCGCTTCAAGGCCGACATCGTGCAGGCAGAGTACGGTCGCCTTGGTCCCGCCCTTGCGGCGGTGGGCGACGAGCCATTGCGTATCGTCACCATCCACGATCCGGCGGCGTCCCGGCACTCTGCCCCTCGGTCCCGCGGCTGGCGAACTGCAACGGCGCAACGACTCGACTCACGTGCCGCATTGCGGGAGGAGCGAAGCGCGCTGACCTGTGTCGACGCCGCCGTGGTTTTCAGCAAAGAGGATCGTGACGTCGTCGAACCCGAGGCGCCCCCTACGACCGAAGTCGTGGTTATTCCGTTGGCAACCGACATCCCCACCGAACCGCTCTCCGCCGCGGGGGCCGGTCCTCCAGCGATTATCTTCGTTGGAAACTTCCGCCACCCGCCGAATGTCGATGCGGCGATACGTCTCGGCCGATCGATCTTCCCCCTCGTGAGGGCCATGCATCCCGAGGCGACATTGGAAATCGTGGGGGAGCAGCCTCCCGGCCAGGTTCGGGAGCTTGCTTCGGAACGCGTGCACGTGACCGGCGCGGTGCCCGACCTAACGCCGCTTCTCGATCGCGCCGCGTTGGTCGCGGCGCCTATGGCGACCGGTGGTGGCTCGCGGGTCAAGGTACTCGAGGCCCTTGCGGCGGGCAAGGCCGTCGTCACCACCAGTCGAGGCGCGGCCGGCCTCAGCGTTCCTGTGGGTGAAGCCATCACCATCGCCGAGCACGACGAGGATCTGGCTTCCGCCATCAACCATCTACTGGACGACCCGGCCGCTCGGCTCCGACTCGGACGAGGGGCGCGTGCTTGGGCCGAGGAAGCGCTGGCCTGGTCTACGATGGCACAGCGCTACGACGATCTGTACGCGCGACTGATGGAAAAACGTTCGTCGCGCCGGTCAGGCGCATGAGCGGCCGCCGGCTCATCCCCCGTGGGCTCCGAGCTACGACATTCTGTGACCTGGGGGCTACCGGTGCGTCCGCTAATTCTCTGAGGATAATTTGATCGCGCGCCGCCCGCCCTCGCGAACTGCGATGCCAAACCGCATTTGCTTCTACATTGATACCCAAGTGGTCGGAGGAGCGGAGCTGGCGTTGAGCCGACTGATCCTCTCGCTTGACCGGGATGCATGGCGGCCTGCTCTCGTCTATCACGGCGGTTCAGGACTAGCACCGATCCTGACTCCGCTGAGCGCAGCCGGGATCGACTTGCTTGACGTCCCGCCGATGCCCGACGGACGCGGCTTTCCCGCGGTGCCTCGGTTCGTCCGGACAGTCAGATCGTTGCGTCCGGCCCTGTTTCACGCGCATCTCAACTGGCCAGGGGCCTGTAAGCTCGGCATGGTCGGAGCGCTGTGGGCACGCGTACCGGGCATCGTCGCCACAGTGCACTCATTTCCCGAGGTTCAGACGACACCGGTAGTGGCTTTGGAATGGTCGCTCATCGCCCGTGGCGTCGATCGCTTCCTCGTCGCGTCTTCGGATGCTGCGGGTCACCTGGCCACGGCGATTCCGCCGAGTGCCACCAGGACTGACGTCGTACCCAACGGCATCGACCCAAACGCGTACCGGCGATCGCCTGACCCGCTCCTGCGGACAGAGCTGACCGGCGGTAGCCAGCGACGAATACTGCTCGTCTCTGCCCGCCTCGATCCCCACAAAGGCCACGCAATCCTCCTCGAAGCCTGCCGCGACATGCGGGATGTACAGGTCGTGATTGCTGGAGATGGGCCTGAGCGAGGGTCCTTGGAGCGACTAGCAGACCTTCTGCAAATGCGGGACCGTGTGGTGTTCCTCGGGTTTCGGGCAGACATCCCGGAGCTGTTGGCGGTTTGCGACGTCGTTGTGCTCCCCACGCTAAGAGAGGCATTCGGGTTGGCGCTACTCGAAGGGATGGCTGCGGAGCGGCCAGTCATCTCTACGCGGGTCGGCGGCCCCGAAGAAATCATCGTCGACGGTGAGTCCGGCTTGCTGGTGCCGCCTCGCGACCCTGTGGCTATGGGCGGCGCCGTACGCCGACTTCTCCATGATCCATGGCTGGCGCTACAGCTGGCGAGTGGCGGACGCGCGCGCGTCGAAGAGCATTTTACGTTCGATTCGGTGACCGCCCAGACCGTCCACGTCTATGAAGACATCCTCGAGCGTGCGAGAACAGAGCGCCTCGGCGCTCGCAGGTTGTGGGCGGCGCGCAGTGCCGAGCGTTTCGGAAGGAGGTCGCGGTAACGATCGCGGATGGCTCTCAACACCGTGTGAGCAGTACTCGAGTCGCGCCGGTTCAATGGTGAACCCGTTTGAGGCGCTCCCCTAAAGCCCGCGGCGTAACCACCATTCCAGTCGGCGCTCAAATTCGCCCGCGTCCCAATCGATGATGCCTACCCGAGGCAGCTCGTATGGCCGGCTGGAGCGTGAAACCGCGAGATCGCGGACAGCTCCGGCGGAGGAGTATCCGGCAGAGCGTACGAGCCGTACCGTGGTAGCGTCGAAGTCCGCCGGCTCGCCGAAGGGATAGGCGAACGTGACCACCTCCGTGTCGAGCACGTCTTCCAGCCGCACCTTGCTCTCTCTTATCTCGATCTCCTGCTGCGCTACGCCTAGCGTCGACAGCCGAGGATGACTAAGCGTATGGGCGCCCACCTCGATCGCGTCGCTCGCCGCGAGCTCGCGCAGCTGATTAGCCGTGAGCATGCGGTGCGACTCGCGAGTCCCGCGATGTACTCCGGCCGCGTTGAAGAGACCGGCAAGTACCTCGTCGCGTGCCCCGGAATCCATGGGTTCCAGCGCATCCAAGAGCGAGAGGAAGGCGGCATGCCGCTCTGTCGGTGCCGGACGAGAGCGATCGTTGATGACCCAATGGCGATGTACCTCGGCGAGCTCGGGGACATACGTCGCCGCCGAACCCAGGTCCCACGACCAGCTAAGCGCCGGGTGGGCTATGCCGAGGTGCTGTGGAAGCTCGCCCGGTTCGAGAAGGAGCTGCTCGACCTGCTTCCACCAGAACTCGTGGGCTGCGCCAAGGAGGCCCGCGGTGGTGTATACCGTCGCGGGCACGGTGTGCTGCTCGAGCAGCGGCACACCGTGAATCAAGTTGTCGGCATACCCGTCGTCGAATGTCAGCGCAACCGCGCGGGCCGGTATCCTTCCCGATCGCACCGCAGCGACAAGGGCGGCCAGAGGGAGCGGGTGAAACCGCCCACGCAGTACCGCGAGGTGCTCCTCGAATCGCTCTGGACTCACGGCCAGGGTCCAGGGATCGGCGATCGGGGTGTCGATGCGGTGATAGAGAAGGATGAGGGCACGGCCTCCCGGCTCGAATCGCCGGAGCAGACGTCGCGTACCCGTCAGCCCGCGCAAGATCTGCCCATCGCTGCCGGACTCCTACTCGATCCCGGCTGACTGAGCCACGTAGGTGAGCGAAACACTCCAACTTGCGCGGCCGCCAGCATCTACTGGGACTCCGTCATCGTCGAAACAGTCCAGCAGCACCAGCCCATGCTTGGCGAGCTGACGCTGCTGGGCGTCGCGTCCGACGTAGATCTGCAGCAGTGAGTAGTCCATGGCTTCGTCAACTACGATCGCATAGTCGTCGTTGACGCGCTGGAACGCAGCAAGCCGTGAGTAGTTCAGGATGGCGCGGGGGTGACGCAACATCCATCTCGCCGGCCGGCGTGGTCGAAGACACACGAGGTCCCACGGTTTTCTCACCGGCGGTAGGGTGCCACGGTTGTGCGAGGAGAACATGAACAGGCCGCCCGGTCGCAAGAGTCGCGCCACGTCGGCAAACAGGGTGTCGCGCTCCGTGCAGTTCAGGGTGTCGAACGTGTTGTAGCCACCATAGATCGCGTCCCACGCGTTCGGCGCCCAGGCCGAGAGGTTGCGCAGATCCTCCTGGACGAACGTAGCGCCCGGATATTGCTCCCGGCAGTACGTGACCATGTCCTCAGCGATATCGACGCCCTGAAGCGTGTCGGCGATCTCAACCAGATGACGAGTGATACGGCCTCCGCCCATGCCGAACTCGAGAACGCGCCCGGTGAGCGCGTCGCGATATTTCGATAGGACGGTGCGTTCGGCGCCACTGGTCCAGGTCCCCGTCCAGTCCGTGAGCAGCCCGCCCCGGCGCAGGCGACCGAGCATCGCGCGCCGTACTGCCTGTTCGCTCGCAGTACGAAGCATCAACGTATGGTATAGATCCCCCGAGTCATCTGCTCGGGTCGCGGCAGTCGAGGATCCATGAGTCAGAGGGCAGCGGCGTCCAGCTCATCCAAGTAAAGCCACTGAGTCTCGCGAGCCGTTCGTACTCAGCGCGAGTCCGTTCGCGGCCTCCGAAGTAGAGGAGCATTCGTAAGTCGAGCTCGGTCGCCGCTACGACGTCCAACGGCTGCTCAACCACGAGCACCCTACCGCTGGGCCCAGCCGCCTCCCGGCACCGAGCAAGAATTCGCACCGCATCGTCATCTCCCCAGTCGTGCAGCACCCAGCTCAGGAGATAGACGTCACCGCCTGCCGGCAGGGTCTCGAAGAAGCTGCCGGCCACGATGTCGCACCGCTCGAGTAGCCCAGCGTCACGTAGCGTCGCGTGTACTCGTTCGACTGCTGCCGCGGCCTCGACGACGATTCCCCTCAGGCCTTGGCGCGAAGTCAGAAGCCTTGCAATCAAGGTCCCGTTTCCCCCGCCGACGTCCACGAGAACCGAGACGCCTTCCCAGTCATACCCGCCGACGAGCTCGGGACCGAGCACCCGAGCCCGCCTGAGCATGTCCTGGTCGAACGACGCGGCCACAGTGCTGCTGCGGGCGACGTAGTCCCAGAACGGTTCCGGGTGTACCTGCGACCAGGCAGGTTGTCCTGTCCGGATCGAATACATCATCTGCGGTATCACGGCATCAAAGAGGGCTGGCGCAGCATCTAACCGGAAGTACGCGGCGTGTTGCTCCGGGTGGCTGGTCACGAGGAGCCGCCCGATGTCGCTCAATTCCATATGCCCCGGCGATGGCTCGGTGAAGACGCCCCGACCGATGAGATGTCGTGTCAGGCGAGCGAGGGCATCGGGGTTGGTACCCGTTGCCCTAGCCAGATCTGCGGGACTGTCGATGCCTTCCTCCACGAGGTCTGGAAGCCCGAGCGTCACCGCGACACGGATCGCCTGAAGCGTGAACAGGTTCGGGACCTCGGTGAGAGCAGCCAGCTTCTGCTCCGGCCCATCGGACTCAGACGCGCCGATCCAAGCACGTAGTTGCCTGCCGACCTTGGTGAGTATCTTGTCCAGACCCTGACGGACACGATTCGATGACGTTGCCGAGCCCGAGGTCACGGTGCTTGCGCTGCGTTGCATTTTTTTCTCCACCACACATCACGCAGCGTAGTCGAGCCGTCCATACCGTTCCGGTACCGACGTCCCCGAACACGCAGCACAAGATAACGAGCGGATGGCCCGATGGCGGCCCGCGCAGGACCTTGGCCGCCGCGCCCTGAGCGCCCCGGGGCGGCGAGCGCGGGAGTCAGCTTAGGTCACGAGAATCGAGGGTCGACCGCGCCGGTGAATAGTTCGCCTGGACTGAAGGTCGTGTTCCGCCGATTGCAGGAGAAGGCGCGGCGCCGGAGAGCGCCCGGTGCCGCTGGGCGCTGACCGCAACTCGGGTGACCGCCTCGAGAGGTACCGTTGCACCCATGTCGACGGCCCTACAAATCGAGATGGTGCCGATTGGCGTCGGTCGGTTCGCGGAGTGGGAGCACGAATGGCGGCACCTAGAGGAGGACGCCGCAAACGACTCGGTCTACACCGCCTATGACTGGCTGCAGGCGTGGGCCCAGGTCTGTCAGCCGCGGCGGCTGCAAGTTATGCGTGCCGTTAGACCGGGCGGGAGCGCGACCCTCGCACTTGGACTGCTGGACATCGACCGGATCAGGGGCTGGCGCTTTGCCGGTGACTCGCTGACGCCGCGTCGCGCACCGCTGTGCGTCGCTGGCTCCGAAGACGACATGTGGAATGGGCTGGCCGCATGGCTGCAGGCAAATCGTCGCGCCTGGACCACGCTTGAGGCGCACGAGGTCGCGCCAGCCGCGGCGGTTGTGCGAAGGTCAAACCTGTCAGAGCAGACAGTGCCGTGCCTGGCGGTTCCGGACTCGTTCGACGACTATCTCTCATCGCTCTCGTCTCGGCGGCGCCACGAGGTGAGGAGACGCTTAGCTCGTAGCGAGGAGGCTGGAATCAAAGTTCGTGAGGTCGGTCCCGGCTCAGTTGAGAGCGCACTGGCGGACTTCGTGCATCTCTACGAGCGTCGCGGCGCGGTAGTCGGAAGATCGCGCGTTCACGAGCGGCTCGTGGCGCTTTTGAGCCGCTTCACCGCCGATAGTCCGGTTGAACTACATGTGTTCGAGGTGACTGACGGGCGCGCCCGGTTGGGTGTAAGTCTGGATCTCCTCCATAAGGACGGCTACTTCCCATATTCGCTCGCCTGGTCGCCAGAGGCCGCTCACCTGGCTCCGGGCATCCTGCTTACGATCAACGTAATCCACTACGCGATCTCTCGCGGCCTGCGTATCATCGATCTTGGGCCTGGTGGACAGAGTTACAAATTGGCGTTGGGCTTCGTACCAGAGGCTCGCTTGACCTTGCGCGTCGTGAATGGCTCGTTATGGTCGAAAGCCATGATCGCAGGGGGCGCCCTTTACGGCCGGTTTCGGCCTAGTCCGGACTCGTCGAATGACCAAACCTAGGGTAACCGTGGTTATACCTGTTGGTCCTACGGTCGATCCCAGCTTTCTTGAGGACACGCTAGCAAGCGTTGATTATTATGTCGCGTCACCGCGGCGTCTCGTCCTCGTTGACGACAGTGATCGGCCTGGACTGTGTCAGTCACTGCCACACGCACGCGGCGCTACCATCCTGCCGGCCCGGGCAAGGGGTGTTGGTGGCGGGCTCTACCTGAACCTATCAGCTGGCTTTCAAGCCGCCCTACAGGAGCCATTCGACGTCCTTCTCAGAATGGACACCGATGCTCTTGTCATCGGCGGCGGTTTCGAGGACGCGGCAATGGACTTCTTTCGTTCTCATCCTCGCGCGGGTTGTCTCGGCCCCTACAAATGGGATTACGACGGAACTCCTGATGACCATGTGTGGGCACGGAAGGAGCTATTGCGGCAGATCACGACGGGTTGGTGCAGGAAGCCGATCACCGCGGCTGCTGTCACCCGGCTCGTCGCTCTCGCATTGCTTCACGGCTACGAGCTAGGGGAAATGGTCGACGGCGGGGTATGTATCTACAGCCGCTCCGCGATCGAGACCCTTTACGCCAATCGACTCCTCGGGCATAGCCGACTAGCGCGCACCCGCTTGACTGAGGACTTCCAGTTCGGTCTCGCCTTACGCGCAAGCGGCATGGAGCTTTCGGACTTTGGGTCGGAATCCGACACATTGCCGATCGGTTCGAGATGGCAAGGCCTGGCCGCCTCGCCTGAAGACCTGATCAAAGCGAAGAAGTGTCTCATTCACTCCACCCGGTTTTGGCAAGATATCGACGAGACGGCGATACGTTCTTACTTCGCTAAGCGACGTGTCTGATGATCAATGCCGCGTATACGGCAACGGGCGGACGCGAAGCGACCCACCCAAGCGCCCGCCGCTCTTCGCGGCGTTCGGACGGACTCACGCGGAACACCTGTCCCCCGGAGCCCCCGGAACAGAGGTCAGGCACTGCGACCAGCCTTCCGTAACCGGGCTCCAGCAGTGCGTAAGGCCTCTCTGGCAAGCTGTCGGACGCTAAGAGGTCCAGAGCCGTTGACTCGATCAACGTAGCGCACTGGATGCACCAATCGCAGTGGCAAATCGTTCCCAACCAGATCGATGCCAGCCTCAACGTACAAGAGCATGTTCTGCGCATACCAAGGCATAACCCTCTGGTCGTCCCATACCTGCTTGCGCACGAGATCGACCGGCCGGTAGCCATGACGAGCGAACAAGGCCGCCCACTCGTCCTGCCAGCGCTCGTTGACGTGGTCTACGCCGCCCTGTAGCGGGATGGCCGCACTGAAGCACACTGCGGGCGCCAACCGCGTGAGATCATCAACGAAACTCTCCGACCTATCGGGCGGAAGATGCTCGGCAACCTCAAGTGAGATCGCCAGGTCGAACGACCGGTCGAGCCGAAGGAGTGCGCTTAGATCAGCCGGGCGAAAGCGGTCAACGGGAATGTTCAGCGCCGCACGGTCCACGTAGTCCCCGTCGACTCCGAGCACGTCTATGACGCCGGCGGATTGGAAGGCCGCGAGCCACGTCCCGGTGCCGCAGCCAACATCGACGACTGAAGACGGCCGCAGCGCGCTGGTGAGGATCGGGACTATCACGGCTGCTGAGCTGCGGACTTCGTCCTCAAGCTCGGCGAAGAACTGCCGGTCGTAGATGCTCACAACGCCGCAGCGTATAGCAGTAATTACGCTGAACCGAGGTTGAGCGCCCGCCGGGCAACTCGCAAACTAGGCTCGAACTGCTTAGGGCCTGTCAGGATCCCGCGGTCGCGGTTCAGCCAGGAGTGACATGCTTCAACGCCCCACCGATGAGCTCGCCATCCAGGAGTGCGGAGCTTTGTCGAGATCGATCTCTTCGCCGGGAGCCCGGATGCGCGGTGTATGGGTAGACACGACAGTCACGCGCCGATCGGAGGTCATGCCGGCAGCCTCCAGGTGTGCGCCATGAAAACGTCGCCCTCGAAGACGTCGCCGCCCGCGGCTGGCATCGGCCGCTCATCGACTATCCCAGGCTCGACGTCAAAGAAGGTCGCTGACCTGAGTCCGTCCTGAAGGTGCAGGTTGGCGACCACCCACACATTTATCAGGTAGCGGCCGGGAAGCAAAGGCAGCACCGGTATCTCGCACTCGACGCGCGCGCCGAGCCCCGGATCCTGGGAATCGGTTGGCGACGACATCTGACTGTCGAACGTCGCGACGGCGGATCCAAGGCTGTTCGCGATCGTCAGAATGCACCGAATCTTCGGCAGGAGGCCGGTGAGGTGCACAACGATCCTCGCGGGTCTGCCTCCGACCACCATGCCCGTGTGGGCGCCCTCGAGGTCCTGCACCTCAACGCCTTTGATCATGATCTCCCCTCTCCCCCCGACCTCCCGGTCTTGGCGCTCGAGCAGATCTTGCGAGGCGGCCTGCTCCAGGCCGCGAAGGTAGTGGTCAATTGCCTCCGCCACGGGCGCGTCGGCCTGCACGCTCCCGCGCTCGAGCACGACGCCGCGGCTACAGAGCGCCCGGATGATCGCGAGATTGTGTGAGACAAAGAGCACGGTTTTGCCCTGGCTGGCGACTTCCCCCATCTTCCCAAGGGATTTGCGCTGGAAAGATGTGTCTCCTACTGCCAGTACCTCATCGACAAGGAGTATCTCGGGCTCGAGATGTGCCGCGACGGCGAACGCGAGACGAACTTGCATCCCGCTCGAATAGCGTTTTACCGGGGTGTCGAGGAAGCGGCTGACCTCGGCGAATTCGACGATCTCATCGAATCGCCTCAAGATCTCCGGACGGCGCATCCCGAGAATCGCGCCGTTGAGGAACACGTTCTCCCTTCCAGTGAGCTCCGGATGAAAGCCAGTGCCGACCTCCAACAGCGATCCGACTCGCCCGGTCACCTCGGCCCATCCGCTCGTCGGCTCCGTGATCCGCGCCAAGACCTTTAGCAGCGTGCTCTTGCCTGCTCCGTTGTGACCGATCAGCCCGAGCACCTCACCGTGCCGGATGGTCAGCGAGACATCCTTGAGCGCCCACAGCTCCGCCCGTTTCGGTCGGGATCTCGCGGCGCGCGGAGAAGCAAAACCTCGGAACGTCCTTCGTGTGGCTCTTCCGATGCTCTCACGCAGCGTCGTGTAGCCGGGTTCCTGGGTCCCCAGAGCGTAGAGCTTGGTGAGCTCGTTGATCTGGATCGCGACGTCGTTCATGCGCTTCTAGAGGATGTCGGCGAAGGTCCGCTCCGCCGCATGGAAGTACGCGAGGCCGCCGGCCAGAAGCACCATCGCCGAGGCCGCCGAGATCCCGATCAGGGCCCAGGGGGGGTGAGCCGCGCCCAACATCGCCCAGCGGAAGCCCTCCACCACCCCCACCATCGGGTTGATCGCCCAAATCGTGCGCCAGGGCTCGGCGACAAGCGTGATCGGATAGGCGACTGGCGTAGCAAACAGCCAGAACTGGGTCACGAACGGCACCACGTACTTCACGTCGCGGTAGCGCACGTTCACGGCCGCCAGCATGCTGGCCACCCCGAGCGCGGCGGCGACCAGGATTACAACCAGGAGCGAGAGAGAGATGATCGCCAGGGGCGGACCGTACCCGGTGACGATCACGATGATAAGCACGAGGACGACTGCGATCGTGAGGTCGAGGAGACCCGCCGCCAACACTCCGGCGGGAATGAAGATGCGCGGGAAGTAGATCCGAGAGATCAAGAGCGGATTGGCTGTCAGGCTGTCGGATCCGAGTAGCAGCGCATTGGCGAAGAAGGTCCATGCGACGAGTCCTGTAAGGCTAAACAGCGGATACGGGTGCCCCTCAGACTGCACGTGCGCAAGCCGGCCGAAGAAGAGCGCGAAGACGACCATCGTCGCCAGCGGCTGCAGAATCGCCCACGCGGCCCCAAGGAACGTTTGGCGGTAGCGCACCGTGACGTCGCGCTTGGCGATCTGCAGGGCGACGTCGCGAAAGCGCCACAGGTCGGCGACATCGAGTATTCGCCTGATTCCTTCCGTGCGCTCGAGCCGCACGGTCTCCGTTGCTGCCGGCGGGGACGATCCTTGCGTGGATTCCACGGGTACGCGGGTCGTCATTTGCTCCACCGCGGGGAGGATAGGGGGCGCAGCGACTACGAGGGCCGTCAACCGCTTCGCTCCCATGATCCTCACTCCCCTGGAACCGCGCCAGACGCTAGCCACCTTCCGGGCAGTTTCGGATGCGATGCGCCGCCGGACAGCCGGCTCACGCGACGTCCAACCCCGAGATCGGCGTCGCGCCCGCGACGGCGCGGGGCTGGATGCCACCCGGTGACCGGTGTTTCGGTGACCGTACCGTCGGCCCCACCGCCACCGTCCGCTCGTCGTCCTGTGTGTGATAACCGCATTGCGCATGTGTCAGGCTGTCGGACGGGACATGACGGTCCTCGGTATCCAACGTGCGCCTCGCCACGCGTCCGCCATCGAATGACCGACCGACAATGGTCTTTGCCCCGCCGCCCAACCGACGTCCGCGACTGGCGAATCGCGCGCCGACGTCGTCTATCCTCGGTCCAATGATAGCGGGCGAAGCACCGCACGGACAGGCTGACTGGGGTTCGGCCGAGCTAAGAGCTGGAGCGCTCGTGGTGCCACTGACAGGCGAGGTGTCGCCTGCCTGGGAGAAGCACCTCGAGGATCTCATTGGTCAGCTTGACCACGATCCCGAGGGATGGGGTTCCATCGAGATCACATCCTCCTACCTTACAGTCGCGTCGGTACGACACTCAGGAGTTCGTGACTTGCATCGCCTAGTGCAAACGGCGGTTAGCCGGACAAACGCTGCCTTCGCGCCCTTCGAGGAGGTGGCGGTTACCGGACACGAGGGAATTGCGCAGTCTGGGACGATCGCCGGCTCTCTAGTGCTGTTTCTGTTCGCCCTGCTCGCGGTCGCTTTACAAAGTACGGCGTGGGCAGTTCCCGTGCGCCCAGTCATCGTCACGATATTCATCGCGATTGCTCCCGGCTGGGCGATCCTTCGACTCTGGCACTTGGCGAGCGGCTGGGCCGGGCTCGCCCTGGTGGTTGCCCTCAGCGTGTCCCTGGCCATGGTGGTCTCAGGCCTCATGTTGTACTTCGGCGCGTGGTCGCCATTCGCTTCGCTTGTAGTCTTGGCCGGCGTCACGGTTGCGGCAAGCGCAATATCCCTTCTGACCGCTTTGCGTTCCAAGCGCAGCGGGAACACACACCGCCGGTACGCCTTGGTCCGATCGAGACGCTCAGAGGCCTCGCGATTGCACAGGCACCGTGAGCGGATTCAGATCGAGAGCGCCGAATGACCCTTCTTCCGCTGGATCGATCAGGTAAGGCGCGAGACGATCGAGCCTGGGAGACCTCAAGCAGTCAATGCCGGACTCGGCGAATCGCCCTAATGTTCTGAGCAATGCGACAGCTTCGGAGAGCCATTACCGAGACAAGGCGACATGCCGATGCTCGAGGAATGAGTCCCATGGACTCTCTGGCCTGGCTTCTATTCCTGATTGGCACGGCCATTAGCCGCCTCGGTGAACGCCTGGACGTCCCATGGCTCGTGTACAACCCGTTTCTCTTTGGCTGGTTTCACCTCGTAAGCGTGCGGGTGGCGCCAGGTCTGTACCGAGCGCTGCAGGCGGCATTTCCCGACGCGGCGCGGTTCGCCGATGTCGGGGCCGGCAGTGGTGGAATGGCGGCCTACGGCAGACGGCTCGGGCTCGATGTCGTGGCCTGCGAGTACAGCCCGATCGGTCGTCTGTTGGCTCGGATTCAGGGGGTGCCGAGCATGCCATTCGACGTGAGAGCCGATTCGCGGAGGATCCTTGGCGCAGAGGCCGACCTTGCGTACTGCATTGAGGTCGCAGAGCACATGCCGGCAGAGTTGGGTGAACGCCTTGTGACGTTTCTGGGCGAAGCGGCGCCGTACGTGATGTTCACCGCGGCGCCTCCCGGTCAGGGTGGCCAAGGTCATATCAACGAGCAGCCACGCGAGTATTGGATCGACCGCTTCGAGAAAACAGGCATGACGTACCTACCGGAGCTGACCGATCGACTGCGCCAGGACTTGTCTGAGCATCTGCGCTACGGCCTTTGGATCTCTGAGAATGCAATGGTCTTCGGTCGAGACGCGACTACGCCGAGCGACGACCCCCCGGCCCGTGACGCCACCAAGTCGACCTCCATATCCGCGAGCCGCCCTTAAGGCGCGAGCCAGTGCGGCATGCCGGCCTGGCGGGAATCGACGATCGCGCGCTCGGGCCCCCCGGCGCCCTCGGGCGCCGCGATCAAGCTTGCGCCGGCCGCCCTGATCGCTGAATCCGGCCGTCTCGGCGAAGGTCCGCTGCAGATAGATCACCTCGGGCATGGTGCGGGTGCGGCCGGCGCGGTCGCGGCGCGAACCGACCCTGCCGCGATCTCGGCACCATGAGGCAAACGGCCAGCTGGACGATCAGCGCGACGCGTACCGTGGGGCACCGCGTCAGGCGCGAGCTGGTGCCCATTCCCAATGAAGCCCGGGATGCAGAACAAAGCGCGACCCCGGGCTGTGGGCGCCGACTGAAAACTAAGCCACCTACGCCGGTGGAAAACTAGGCCACCTACGCCGGTGGAAAGGTAGGCCACCTCGGCGGTGGGGTGCGAGCTGAACGCCCTAGATTCCCCGCAAACTGCGGATTGCATGGCTCAGCGGTCCGTGCGACGCCGTAGTCTGGGCTGAGGGGAGAAATCGCGACACGGAGCGCAATGACGTCAGGAGATTCAGGCTCGGCAGCGCATTCACCGAGCCAGGATGATGTTGGCGCGCCCCGACATGTGCGACGTTCGTTCGCGAAGCTTGATGAGCTGAGGCAATGTCCTCGCTCCGGCCAGTTCTTGAGGCGGGCGGTGCTGGGAACTGAGGCCGTCTACCGCGTGATCGCGACAAACGACAGAGGTGTGGAGGTAGAGGTTGTGCGGGCCCCGGGGCTCAGACCAGGGAGTCGCTTCGTCTTCGCGGTAGCCGCGCTTCTTGAGATGGACCCGCGTACCTGGGGCGATCTACGTGGAAGATCGCAGGAAGGCGAAGCGGTCGTCCGGGAGATTCCTTTCGCGCCGTCCTCGGAGACCAAAGACTAGGGGTACCCCCTGGTGCGCATCACGATGTCGCCGATAAGCTGTCCATCGTCGGCAAAAGTTGACTAATCTTGATGCGGGGGGCGTTTTGCTGGACGAAGGTATGAGTACTCGGGCTAAGCGTCTCCAGTGGCGCGCGGTAAGAGGGCTGCGTAGGGGCAAGCCGTAAGCGCTGCGCCATCGAAATCGTAAGAAAGGACATCGCGCATGGTCGTGCTCGATCAGACGCTGTCGGAACCGCGCGCCCGCGAAAGGGACGCGGAGGGGATCAGCATCAGCGTCGTGATCCCGACACTCAATGAGGCGGCAAACCTGCCGCACGTGTTTGCGCGGCTTCCAGAGTGCGTCGATGAGGTGATTCTCGTCGACGGGCATTCGACCGACGATACAGTCGCGGTCGCGCTGGCGCTTCTCCCCAGCGTACGCGTGGTGCTACAGCGCGGGCGTGGGAAGGGCAACGCCCTCGCCTGCGGGTTTGAAGCGGCGCGCGGAGACATCATTGTGATGCTCGACGCCGACGGGTCCACTGACCCCGCGGAGATCCCAGCTTATGTCGCGCCCCTCTTGGCGGGTGCCGATTTCGCCAAGGGCTCGCGGTTCGCCGAAGGCGGTGGGAGTGTGGACATCACTCCAATTCGTCGGCGGGGGAACAGCTTCCTCAGCGGTGTCGTGAACCTGCTCTATGGAACCGAGTACACCGACCTTTGCTACGGCTATAACGCCTTTTGGAAGCGTGTGCTGCCGACGATCGACGTGACCTGCGATGGGTTTGAGGTCGAGACCCTGATCAACATACGGGTGGCGAGGGCCGGGCTTGTCGTCAAGGAAGTGCCGAGCATCGAGCAGGAGCGCATCTATGGCGTCAGCAAGCTGCACCCGGTGCGCGACGGGATGCGCGTACTGCGGACAATCTTCGCTGAGCGCTGGAGGCGAAACACCCCCGTGGTCGAGTCGGTGGTGGGGGGAGTGTTCGAGCCGACCGTGGAGGAGATATTCGAGTCCGCGGTAGAGGAAGTCCCCGTGGCGTCGGCGGCCTAGTAGCGAGATTAGTAGTCAAGCGGCCTCTGGGATACGAGGCTCAACGAATAGTGGTCCTTCGGCAAGGGCCCGGGGCGATCTGAAGATCAGATGCAGGACGGCGTGAGCTTGGCACCTCCGATGGCGCGTGGGCGTCTCCAGACTGAACCTGGCGACCTCGGCCCCCGGCCCTCCTCCTCGGCTTGGCGCTTCGCGCACGGATGCCCGAAAGTCCCGGCTTCGATCAGTTAGGGGCGTCCTCGGCGACGGTGGGGAAAAATTCCCCACGCGACAGATGACGGAGCTACGTCGCGAGGATGGTTCAGGTGGCGCCAAGGTCAGCCAGACCCGGGCGGTCTCATACCCGCGGGCCTGACGCACGGTACGCGAGGCGATTCTGTCTGGGCAGATTACGGAGATGCAGGCGGTGGCAGGGCTCCTGCTCGCCGACGCCGCCGCGACCGCAGTCCGTCAAGACGTTAGACGGACACAGACGCCGAAGAGTCCTCAGCAGCTGCGACCGGGGCCGATGGACTAGATTGGCTCTGGCTCGGCCGTCAGCGGGCCGCCCGCGTCGCCCGTGTTGCGCGTGGCCTCGGGTTCGATCAGCAGCACCCACGCTTCGGCGTCGGCGCGCGGGCAATGCTCCACTCCACGCGGCACCACGAACAGCTCCCCCTCGTCGAGCTCGATGTCGCGGTCGCGCAGCTGGATCGTCAGGTGGCCTTTGATCACGAGGAAGAAGTCGTCGGTCTCGTCGTGCTTGTGCCACACGAACTCGTCCTTGACCTTGACCACAACGAGCTTGTAGTCGTTCAGCTCTCCGACGATCCTGGGTTTCCAGTGGTCGTCGAAGGCCGCGAACTTGACAGCGAGATTCACCTTCTCGTCCATGACACTCCTGTCTGGTATGAGATGCGCCGAGACCTTACGGCGTAGGGACAGCCACGACGCGAAGGCCGTCGATACCGCCGAACTCAGCTGCAGGTGTAGACGGGAAGATCGTTGGCGATCGCAATCGCGGCGATCATCGGGTCATAGGCGCGAACTGCGGTCTTGCGACCGGCCCGTCGGAGGGAGGCGGTGACGCCGCCGAACGCGCGCGCGGCGGCAGCGTCGAAAGGCAGCGGATCGAAATCGGCTTCCGCCTGCTGGACGTGGGACTGGCGTGCCGCTCGCTCCACCTCATCGGGTGCCACCAACGGTCCGACGGACAGCTCGGCCAGCGTCACGGCTGTGATCAGCGGTTCGACCGGCAAGGCTGCCGGATCCTGGATGCGAGGCAAGAGGATGACAGTCCAGGTATCCAGCACGCCGCGGCCCGGCCCTGCTCCGGCGCTCACAGCTTCGAATCCAGGCTGCATCGAGGTCAGACCTGAGGCTTCTGGGATCGATCGAGGGAAGTCGCCTCCAGCGTGCCAGCAGCACATCGGCGGTGACGCCCGGCTGATGGACGGGATGGAGCTCCGCGATCGGTTCCCAGACTTGGTGATCGTGACCGTTTCCTCGCGGGCGGCCCGATCGACGACCTCCCCGCCCTTGTTTCGCAAATCCCGGATGCTTACCGTCGCCATGATGGACGACTGTATCGCCGGTGAGACAGCGGAACAGCCGGTTAGCCGACGAGCGTGACCACCGAGCTTCAGACCCTGAGGAGGGCGCGCTCGGACCCAGAGCTGGTCGTGCTCGAGGGCTTTCATGCCGTGAAGCACGCGCTGCGCTTCGGGGCCGAACTGGCGCTGCTCGTCACCGACGACGTTCGGGCCACAGTTGCCCTGGCCGGCGATCTCGCCCCTGACCTCGTCGGGACATTCGAGGCGCGCGCGGTGGCCATTACGCGGGAGGAGCTCCGGGCCGCGGGGCCACACGTCCGCACCGGCGTCGTGGGGGTCGCGCGCCGCCCTCACGTTGATCCGGGCGCGCTGCTCGCGCAGCGGGGTGGGGCACCGGTGGTCCTGCTCGAGGACCCGCGAGATCTAGGCAACGTCGGGGCCGTGGTGCGCGTGGCAGCCGCGGCCGACATCGCCGGGGTCGTGACCACCGGGAGATCAGACCCCTGGGATCCCGCTGCCCTGCGCGGATCGGCGGGGCTTCACTTCGCCCTGCCGGTCGCTCGTATTGACGCCCTGGGTTCTGGGCGGCCCCTGATCGGGTTTGATCCCGAAGGTCAGCTCTTGGAGCCGACGACGCTGCCGGCGGATGCCGTCCTAGCCTTTGGCACCGAGCGGGCCGGGCTCAGCGACGACCTGCTGGCCCGCTGCGACGCCCGGCTGGCGTTGCCCATGCGGACAGGCGTTTCCAGCCTGAATCTCGCGACCTCGGTCTCTGCTGTTCTCTTCGCGTGGAGGCTCGCGCAGGGGTGGGCGGGCAGGCTGGCGGACGACTGAGGCGACCGTCAGGGAACTCCGCATTTGCGCGTATGCCTGTGTACGGGGCCCGATTTCTTGCACAACCATGCGACAACACGAACGGCCACGCCATTCTGTGAGACCAGCGACGTTGATCTTGGTCCGGCCGCTGTTTCGCTACAGCAGCACTCGGGACGCCTACGTCCTGCGGCTCGGCGGCAATCGCATTGGTCCAGTCTTGAAACGCCGCGGTCAGGAACGGAACGAGGGCTCCGAGCGGGGCTCGGATAGCCGGCCTTGAGTCCGCGACGGGCTTACTCGCGGCGGTTTCGGCCCAGCAGGTCGTGGCCTGCGCTCAGCCGGCGGCGGACCCCCTGGCGGCGATCTCGTCGGCGGTGAGGATCTCGGTCCGCATGGAGAGCATCCACTGCTGGCCGAAGGGGTCCTGCAGCCGCCCTCCACGCACGCCGTAGAAGTGGTCGGCGAGCGGAAAGACGATCTCGGCGCCCGCGGCGACCGCGCGCTCCCAGGCCGCGTCGACGTCAGGCCAGTATGTGTCAAGCAGCGCGCTGCCGCCCTCGCCCTCGGTCACCATCACCACCGAGTCCCCGATTCGGAGCTCGGCGTGGATGATCGTGCCGTCGGGCGTGGTGAAACGCTCGCCGATCTCCTCGGCCCCAAACGCTGCGGCGTAGAACTCGATCGCGGCGGCGGCGTCAGTGAGCACGAGCCTCGCGGTGACCGTGTGCAGGTGCTCGGGGACCGGGTTGACCGCGCGCTCGCGCTCGGCCAAGCCCGGCTGCTCATAGACACCGATGATGTTCCCCGCGGGATCGCGGATGTGGGCCACCCGCTCGGGGGCGTTCGGATCGACTTCGTCGACGACCTCCCCACGGGCGGCGCGAACCGCCGCGAGGGTGGAAGCGATGTCGGCGGCCATCACGTAGACGACGAGCCCTGGGTCGGTTGACGGCGGGCGGCCGGTCACCCAGGACCCACTCACCTCGCCCACGGCGTCGTCGAAGGCGAGCTCTCCGTCGCCGCGGTCACGCACCTCCCAGCCGAAGGCTTCGCGATAGAAGGCCGCCGAGCGCCGGATGTCGACGGCGGGAATCATCAGGTAACAGATCTTCCCGGTGGCGAGAGTGGGCGGACCGGAGCTCACGCCATTAGTGTACACGTATATAAACTCCAAAGGGTGAGCGATCGTGCAGCTGGCGCGCGGGGACCCAAGCGCCCCGGCGCCGGGCGGCGGGCACCCGGGCGCCCCGCCACACTCGATCGCGCGGCCGTGCTCGACGCCGCCGCCCTCCTGTTCGACGATGAGGGCGTGGAGGCGGTGACGGTTCGTCGCCTGGCCGAGCGCCTGGGGGTTTCCCCGATGGCCCTCTACCGCCACGTCGGCAACAAGGACGAGCTCCTATTGGCGCTCGTGGACCGTCTCGCCGCGCGGCTCGTCTACCCGCCCCGTCCCGCGGATCCGCGGGGGGCGATTCTCATCCTGTGGCGCACCCTCTACGAGGGGCTCGCCGAGCACCCGTGGTTGGCGGAGGTGCTCGCCCGAAGACGGTTGATGGCGCCCTCGGTGCTGGGCGCGGTGGAGGAGATCCACGCTGCCCTGCGCGCCGCCGGCTTCTCCTTGGAGGAGGCGGTACAGGCCTATCGCCTCCAGTGGCAGTTCACGCTCGGCGCGCTGCTCGTGCGCGCGGGCGCCACCCTTGATCGCCCGAGCATCCAGGCGACGCTGCGCGGGGCGCCCGATGGCGCGCGCTACCCGACGCTCGCGGCGGCCGCCGCGACCTGGCGCTCGGCCCACGGTCGCGACACCTACGGGGACGACCTCGAGGTCCTGCTGGACGCCCAGCTCAGAAGCGTCCGCGGTGGGCAATAGCTTAAGAAGGTTTTGTCAGCTTTGAGCGTTTCGCGCGTATACATCGACAGAGTCCCCCGATTTCCCTAACTGCCATGCGAAAGAACCAACGACCCCGCCATTTCGTGGGGTCACCGACGTTGCTCCTTACCCGGCCGCTGTTTCGCTACAGCATGACCCGGGATGCCTACATCCTGCGACTCGCCGGCAACCGCACCGGGCCGGTCCTCAAGCGCGATCGACGCCGCGGGGAGAGCAACTACACCGGGCCCGAGCGGCGCTCCGATCGCCGCGCGTAGTCCGGAAGAGCACTTCTCTAATCGGGACGATTTCGTCCCATCAGGTCGTGGGCCTTGACCCACTCTTCGGCCACGATCGCTGAGCCGAGCGAGAGCTCGCCGCAGAGCACGGTCGCGGCCACGATTTCGGTGAACTTTCGGACCTTGCCGGTGCCGTAGCAGCCGAGCATCTCCAGGCACTCACGCTGGGTGGCCAATCCCGTGCCTCCCCCGTAGGTGGCGACGATGAGCGCCGGGATGGTGACCGAGTAGTAGTAGTCGCCGTTGTCGCGCAGCTCGACATAGACAAAGGCCGCCGAGGATTCAGCGACGTTGGCCACGTCCTGGCCGGTGGCGATGAACATCGCGGTGATCCCGTTGGCGGAGTGAGAGCCGTTGTTGTTGACGCCGGCCATGAAGCCGCCGAGGTGCGAGACCTGTCGCGCCCGGTACATGAGTCGGCTGTCTGAACGCATGATCTTGCGAAACAGCTCGTCGGGGACCGTGGCCTCGGCGATCACCCGCTTGCCGCGGGTGCGCAGCATGTTGATCTGAGAGCTCTTCTTGTCGGTGGCGAAGTTGGACTCCAAAAAGAAGTGATCGATCTCGGGACGGCGCTCGGCGATCCAATGGCATGCCGCCTGGGTCGCCTTGCCGGTCAGGTTCTGGCCGGCGGCATCGCCGGTCGTGTAGTTGAAGCGCGTGTAGACGATGCGGCCGGCGATGTAGTGCTCTATGTCCTGCAGCCGTCCGGTGCTGGTGGTCGTCTCGGCCGCCGCCTTGACCTCGGCGAAGTGGTCTTGCAGCCAGTCGGCGAAGTCACGGGCCTGGCGCGCGCTGTCGAACAGGAAGGCCGGCGCGCGCTGCATGCGATCGTCCACGATCGTCGTGGTCACGCCGCCCGCTTCGTGGATCAGGCGCATACCCCGGTTGTAGCTGGCGATCAGGGTCCCCTCGGCGGTCGCGAGCGGAACATAGAACTCTCCCTGGGCGTGCTCTCCGTTGACCAGCAGCGGACCCGCGATGCCGAGCGGGACCTGAGCAACCCCGACAAAGTGCTCGACGTTGCCGCCCACCGTGGCGGGATCAAACGAGTACGAGCTGACGTGCTCGAGCTCAGCTCCGGTTTGCTCGCGCAGGAACTCGGCTCGCTGCTGGGCTGCCTCGCGCGTGTAGTCGTTGTCGCGGTCGCGCGGGACGGGCACGCGTTTGGTTGGGACCTCGCTGGTCATGACCTGCTCCTCGCTCGTGGCTCTCCGGTGACCTCGGCGTAACGCTGCCCGATCCGTGGGGCGGCTGAAACAGCACGATCAGGCCACTGCGAGCCGCGCGGCCGGATCGTTTCGTCAGCGTGCCGATTCTAGATCTTTCTAATGCCGACCTTAGAAACGGTCGCAGCACTCCGCCCCAACCGGCTCGAGCTATGGAATCACGCCGAAGCGCCGCCCATCGACCTTGGAGATCTGGAGACGGTGCGCGAGATCGTCAGCGACAACCTCGATCGCAGCTTCTTCGGGACTCGATTTCAGATGGCGACTGATTCCGAGTAGCGCTACCTCGCCGCCATGGCTGCCGCCGGAGTTCCGCCCTACCGGGTCGGTGAAGTGGCAACTCTCTACGGCGCCCGCGACCAGCGTGGCGTTTCGATGCACCGGGACGCGCTCATCCAGAAGGGGCTGGTCTGGAGTCCGCGACGCGGGCGCGTCGACTTCACCGTGCCCCGGTTCGCCGAATACCTGCGCCAGAGTCATCCGCTTGAGAGCTTTGAGGTCGAGTAAGCCGGGCGCGTCGGTCACCCCGATCGCAATTGCTAAAGGGTTCGAGTTGCTTCCTAGCGGCGGCTACTGTCGGGGGCCGGGCCGGTCAGAGAACGAGCGTCTGGCCGTGGCGGCGCAGCCAGCGCTGATGCTCTCGGTAGCCGGGACAGCGCCGGACCAGCAAGGCCCAGAACCGGGGCGAGTGGTCCATGATCTCGAGGTGGCAGATCTCGTGCCAGATGACGTAGTCGAGCACGGGCTCGGGGGCCAGGAGAAGCCGCCAGTTGAAGCTCATGGCGCCGCTGCGCGAGCAGCTGGCCCAGCGAGTGCGCTGCCCGCGAATCGAAACCGGGCCATAGGAGTTGCCGGTCTGCGCACACGCCTGCGCAAGGCGGGGCTCGATCTCCTCCCGTGCCGCTCGGCGGTACCAGCGCTCCAGTGCGGCTAGTCGTTCGGCGCCCGCGGGTGCCAGCAGCTCATCGCCACGGCGATGCACGCGAGTGCGTCCCGGCTCTGGACGCACTCGCAGGACCTCGCCGAGATACGGGACCGTGTTGCCGCGGGCGGCCACCGACTCCTGGGCGCGTTCGAGCTCGGCCATGCGACGTTGGATCCAGGGCGCGAGCTCCTGCACGGCCGCCGCTGCTGCGCGCTCGGGGGTGCGTCGGGGCAGCACGACCTCGACGCCTCGCGAGGCGTCGACGGTCACCCGGACTCGGCGGGCGCGCTCTGAGCGTCTGATCCGGTAGTTGATCTCGGGCACGGCGCGACAGCGTACGGTCTGGCGCCGACGTGTACCGGCTCGGGCTACTTGGCCACCGCGAGGTGCCAGGTCGCGCCGAAGCCCTTAATCCCCTGGCCGACAGCTTCCCGGCCGGCGCGCACGGGGCCTCGGGTTCGGCGCAGCATTCGAAGTCTTCTCGGTCTGTGAGCGGTCTGAGCTAGCGGGCGGCCTGGCCGTGGATCCGCCGCAAACGGGCGATGGGTACGGTCCGTGCCGACATGCCATCGTTCCCAGACTTCGACGAGCCTCTGAGCGGACAGGAGGTGCAGCTGCGCCTCGCCGCCGAGCGAGACATCCCAGAGATCCTGATCGCCCACCAGGACGATCCGCTCCTGGCAGCCAGGCTCGGACTGGCCCGTCCTCCCAGCGGGGCGGAGCTGGGCCGGCGTACCGAGGAGGCCGCCGCCGAACGGGCCGAAGGCTCGGGTGTCTATCTGACGATCCTGCGCCCCGGGTCGGACGAGTGCCGCGGCCAGCTCGATGTCCACGACGTCGATTGGGATCACCGGCGCGCCCAGCTCGGGATCTGGGTCGCTCCGGGCGAGCGCGGCCAGGGCCTGGCTCGGGGGGCCTTGGCCGTGGTGGGAGCGTGGCTGCTTCAGGCGTGCGGGCTGATGCGCGTGGACCTGCTCACTGAGCCCGATAATCAGGCGCTGATCCGGGCCGCGGAGGCCGCTGGCTTCCGGCCCGAGGGCGTCCTGCGGTCTTATCTTCGGGAGCACCGCCATCGGGTAGATGTTGCCGTGATGTCCCTGATCCCTGCAGACCTGGGTGCGCTGTGAAGGAGTGGAGGGTTCCCCTTCCGCCGGGCGTCTCGCCGCCGTTTGAGGTCTACGTCAACGGCGTGCCCCAGGAGCTGGGCGTCGACTATCGAGTGTCCTCGGGCGAGCTTGTCTTCAAGCGCGAGCTGGTTCAGCAGAAGCTCGGTCTACGCGCGTGGCTGATGGGCTTCTGGGGGATCGGTACCTACAAGCGAAACGACGAGGTCGACGTTCGCTACGAGGTGAACGGGCGGCCGACGGTCGCCCACGCGCTCGAGATCACGCCGCCGTCTTGACAACCTCGCGTCGGACCCACGGGCGCAGCAGCTTGAGTGCCGAGAGGATCGCGCGGGTGGCGTGGGAGCGGTTGAGCGTGTAGAAGTGAATTCCAGGGGCCCCGTGGGCTAGCAGCTCGGCGCACTGCAGAGTCGCGTACGAGACTCCGAGCTGAAGCACGGCATCCGGGTCGTGGGAGCGCCACTCGAGCGCTTCGCGCAGTTCCTGGGGGATGGTGGCTCCGCACATTCCGGTGATTGTCTTGATCTGGCGCAGATCGGTGATCGGCATGATCCCGGGCAGGATCGGCACATCGATTCCGGCTGAGCGCGCCTCCTCGACGAACCGGAAGTAGAGCTCGTTGTCAAAGAAGAGCTGTGTGACCAGGAACGAGACGCCGTTGTCGATCTTGTCCTTGAGAAAGCGCAGATCGTGGGCCAGGTCTGGAGCCTCCGGGTGCACCTCGGGGAAGCAGGCGCCGCCGATGCAGGCGTCGTAACCGGCGTGGATCAGCCCGGCGAGTTCTGTCGAGTAGCTCAGGCCTCCAGGATGCGGCTTCCAGTCTGTCTCTCCGCGTGGTGGGTCGCCACGCAGGGCGAGGATGTTCTCGATGCCCGCGCCCTGCATGTCCTCGAGGACGGTCTGCAGCTCCTCGCGCGTGGAGCCGACGCAGCTGAGGTGGGCCATCGCCTCGATTCCCAGTTCCTGCTTGATCCATTTGGTCAGATCCAGGGTGCGGCTGCGCGAGCTGCCTCCGGCGCCGTAGGTGACCGACACGAAGTCCGGCCCGAGCTGGCGCAGCGACTCGAGCGCCAGGCCCAATACCCGCTCCCCCGCGTCGCTCTTGGGCGGGAAGAACTCGAACGAAAAGACCGGCTCATCGGCGTCAGCGAGGATCTCGTCAATCCGCATCGGCGGAGCGTACCAAACCTTGACATGGCTATGTCAAGCTTTGATTAGCGGGGCGATCATCGGCAGAGCGGTAGCCCAGCAGCACTGAAGCGCCATAAGCGACGCTTCGGCTCTCGTCCGGGGGTCAGCGGACCATCCTCATAGGGCCTCCCACCGTTCCGTGCCGTCGTCGATCTCACTGCGGACCCGACCCAGCCCTTCGAGGTGTCGGAGGTAACAGAGCGTCTGAGCAAGAAACCAGTTTGCGTTCTCGGCACGCAGCGGCTCGCCGTAGACATCGGGTGCGATCTCCAGCGCCGTGTGTGCCGTGTCGCCCAGCGCGCTGACCGTGGCCTTTAAGCGCCGGTGCACTAGTGTGCCGTCCGGTTGATTCGTTGGCAGTAGCGTTTGATGGAGTCGAGGATCTGGTCGGAGGTCTTGGTCCAGACGTAGGGGCGGGGGTTGTCGTTCCAGGTGTCGATCCAGT